>ODAJ011525949.1_pt1 | contig 11396 bp, 7 predicted proteins | sample 1539241 | NCBI WGS metagenome assembly ODAJ01 (sample SAMN02144231, study PRJEB22623) | gut metagenome | biome: sheep rumen | host: Ovis aries | place: New Zealand | reverse complement strand
CCCCCTGCCCCTCCCCAAGGGAGGGGAGGTTTAATAGCAAACATGATGGACAATAATAATATAATAGGTAACCAAGCTCCCTCCCCTCGGGAGGGGAACGGGGTGGGTTCCAAAGTAGTCATCGAGCTGCAAAACGTGAAGCGCTACTTCCAAGTAGGTAGTGAGACGGTGAAGGCATTGCGCGGTGTCTCGTTCAAGATTTATGAGGGCGAATTTGTCACCATTCAGGGCACTTCGGGCTCAGGCAAGTCGACATTGCTAAACCAGTTGGGCTGCTTGGACACTCCCACCAGCGGAGAATACCTGTTGGATGGTATTTCTGTGCGCTCCATGTCGAAGACCCAACGTGCCCATCTGAGAAACAGGAAGATAGGCTTCGTTTTCCAGAACTACAATCTGTTGGCTAAGACCACAGCTGTAGAGAATGTGGAACTGCCACTGATGTATAACAGTGAAGTAAGTGCCGAAGAACGCCACGAGCGTGCCATCAAGGCCCTACAAGCCGTCGGTCTGGGTGACCGTCTGTACCACAAGAGCAACCAGATGTCAGGTGGACAGATGCAGCGTGTTGCTATTGCCCGTGCTCTGGTGAACGACCCCGCTGTGCTGCTGGCCGACGAGGCTACTGGTAATCTAGACACACGCACATCGTTTGAAATGTTAGTACTGTTTCAAGAGCTCTACCGACAAGGACACACCATTATCTTTGTAACCCACAACCCTGAGATTGCAGAATACAGTAGCCGCAATATTAACCTACGCGATGGAAAGATTCGTGAGGATACCGTCAATAACAATATCAAATCGGCAGCAGAGGCACTGGCTGCTCTTCCTGCGCCAGTAGATGATTAACAGACCGTTGGCTGTTAGCTGCCGGCAGTTTGCCTATAGCCAATAGTCAATAGCTAAAAGCATAATAGAAGATGAACATACTTAACCTCTTTAAAATAAGCATCAAAGCTGTAAGCAGCAACAAGATGCGCTCATTCCTCTCCATGTTGGGTATCATCATCGGTGTAGCAGCCGTCATCATCATGATGTCAATAGGTCAGGGATCGAAAGAGAGTATCCGCAGCGAACTAGCCACCATGGGTACAAATTTGCTGACCATCCGTCCTGGTGCTGACATGCGAGGTGGTGTACGCCAAGACCCGTCAGCTATGCAAACGCTGAAGATGGCTGACTACGAGCGTATCCTCCGTGAGAAGAAGTTCGTTAGCAAGGTGTCGCCGGAAGTCACTGCCAGTGGACAAGTCATCTATGGTAACAACAATACCAATACGTCAGTATATGGAGAGTCTACAGAATATTTGGACATCAAGTTATGGACAGTGGAAGAGGGTGACTGTTTTACAGATGAAGACATCAAGAAAGCCTCAAAGGTATGTGTCGTAGGTACCACCATCGTCAAGGAATTGTTTGACGGCCACGACCCCATTGGTAAAACAATCCGTTTCAAGTCCATACCGATGCGTGTCATCGGGGTACTGAAATCGAAGGGTTACAACTCATGGGGCATGGACCAGGATAATGTTATCATTGCTCCTTATACCACCGTCATGAAGCGTATCAATGCCCAGACATTTTTCTCAAGTATTGTCTGCTCGGCACTGACTGAGGAACTTTCAGATGCTGCCATTGAAGAACTGACGCAAATGCTGCGCGACAATCATAAACTGAAAGGTAACGCTGACGATGATTTCACCATTCGCTCACAAGCAGAGATGATGGAGACAATGTCCAGCACTATGGATACCGTAACCTTGATATTAGTCGTTGCTGCTGCCTTCTCACTATTGGTAGCTGGCATTGGCATTATGAATATCATGTTGGTTAGTGTTACGGAGCGTACCAAGGAAATTGGTCTGCGCATGGCCGTAGGAGCAACAGGATACGTCATCTCGCTACAGTTTCTCATCGAGTCAGTACTCATCAGTGTGACAGGTGGACTGATTGGCATCTTCTTAGGCTGTTCAGTGAGCGCATTCATTGGTTCGTTCGGCATGCCATCGAGCGTGCCAGCTTGGAGCATCTACGTATCTTTCTTGGTATGCGTTTTCATCGGGGTACTGTTCGGATATATCCCCGCACAGAAAGCAGCAAACATGGACCCCATAGAGGCTATAAGACATGAGTAAGAATTTTTTCTCTATCAACAAACACATTGCCGGCGCCTGCCACATGGCCCTTTGGGCTTATATGTTCCTGTCGCCACTAACATTCTGGAGAGGAACGGGTATTACCCTACCCCACTATCTGATGACCTGCATGCAGCCATTACTGCTGCTGGTGGTATTCTACCTGAACTACTTCATCCTGGCACCAAAGCTTTTTGTGGCCGGGAAGCATCGTTATGACCTGCTCATCAATCTGGTACTCATCACGGTCTTGGGAACATTCCTACACTTTTGGCTGGACTGGACTAACGACATGTACATGCCTTACCTCAACAAGCAGTCATCAGACTTGGTGGGAACCGTATCATTCATCTTACGCGACAGTCTGAATCTGGCAGTTTTTGCAGGTGGTGGCACTGCCTTGGCACTGGCACGCCGATGGGTTACTGCCGACCAACAGCTTAAAGAGATAGAGGCAGCAAAAGCACAGGCTGAGCTACGCAATCTGCGCAACCAGATAAATCCTCACTTCCTGCTGAACACGCTGAATAACATCTATGCGCTGACTGCTTTTGACACCCAGAAAGCCCAGGAAACGATACAAGAGCTATCGAAAATGCTGCGTCACATTCTCTATGACTATCAACAACCCAGCATCCCCATAGAAAATGAACTGGAGTTTTTGGAAAACTATGTCAAACTGATGCGCATCCGACTACCACAGACGGTAGAAGTCACTTTCGACACCAATGTACAAGACAGCAATGTTGAGGTGGCACCTATGGTACTTATCTCATTGGTGGAGAACGCCTTCAAACACGGCATCAGTCCTACGGAGTCTTCATTCGTCCATATCAACATCACGGTAAGCAACCATACCCTTGTATGCGACATTCAAAACTCCAACCACCCTAAGACGTCCTCAGACCACAGTGGACACGGCATCGGACTACAACAAGTAGAACGGCGATTAGAACTGGCATACCCAGGTCGTTATACGTGGAAACAGGGCACTAAAGAGAACAATAAAATTTATTATTCAACAATAACCATCCAATTATGATTATCAACTGCGCCATTATTGATGACGAGCCTTTAGCAGCAGGACTACTGAAGAGTTACGTACAAAAGACACCATTTCTTAACCTCATCGGTACTTATGGAAGCGCTATAGAGGCTATGAAAGAACTACGCAGTAATCCGGCTCAACTGCTGTTCCTTGACATCCAGATGCCCGAACTCTCCGGAATTGAGTTTGCGAAGATACTGCCCAAAGACACGAAGGTCATCTTTACCACGGCCTTCAAGCAATATGCCATCGAGGGATACAAGGTGGCTGCACTGGATTACCTGATGAAACCAGTCAGCTATGACGACTTCTTGAAGGCTGCTGACAAAGCACTTGAATGGTTCAGCATCACACAGAAGAAACAAACGTACGCTTCTGATCGTTTCATGTATGTGAAAAGTGACTACAAACTGCTACGTGTAGCACTAGACGACATTCTCTACGTAGAAGGACTAAAGGACTATATACGTATATATCTTGCTGACGGCCAGAAGATTATGAGTCTGATGAATATGAAGAAACTGGAAGACTACTTGCCACGTCCCGAATTTCTACGTACTCACCGCTCATACATCGTCCACATGTCAAAAGCTGAAGGTATTGAACGTTTCCGCATAATCTTTGGCGACCAACAGTTGCCAATCTCTGACAGCTACAAAGAAGAGGTTCAACAATATTTCGATGCACACACGTTGGCATAAGAAATATTGGAAGAATTAGGAAAGAAAAGAAAAATAATTCGTATCTTTGCAGGCACTATGGATAAGAATACCAACGACATACTACTCAAAAATGTCAACCTCCTCTCAAAACTCACGAAACAGGAGGTTAGCATGATGCCAGCCACAGAGGCACCACTTCCCTCGGTGGAGATGGTGAAACAGATAGTAGCGCTGGTGAAGAACATCATCTTCCCTGACTACTTCAACCAGCGACAATCTGATGAGACATTACGCTCGTACAACATTGGTGTACACATGCAAGAGTTACACCGCCTGCTTGTCAAACAGATAGCGCATGGTTTGCAATTCTGTGAGGACTGCGAATGCAACCGCACCAAGCAGCAGGTATATGCTGAGGCCGAGCGGCTTTCTCTGAAGTTCATTGACACGTTGCCCGAACTGAAGCGTGTGCTATACACTGACATCCAAGCAATGTTTGACAACGACCCTGCAGCCCCCAACTATGGTGAGGTCATCTTCTGCTACCCAGTTGTCAACACCATGACGCACTATCGCATAGCCCATAGGCTGCACGAGTTGAAGGTGCCCGTCATTCCGCGTATCATCACGGAGCAGGCACACTCGAAGACAGGCATCGACATTCATCCGGGAGCCACCATCGGTGAGTACTTCGCCATAGACCACGGCACAGGTGTCGTCATCGGTGAAACGAGCATCATCGGCAATCATGTCACGCTGTACCAAGGTGTAACGTTAGGTGCCAAGAGCTTTAAGTATGATGCTGACGGCAACATGCTCAACGTACCTCGTCATCCGATTATCGAGGACTATGTGACCATCTACTCCAACGCCTCGGTATTAGGACGCATCACCATCGGGCACCATTCGACCATCGGTGGTAACATCTGGCTGACACATAGCGTGCCCCCCAACTCGCGCATACTGCAGTCGAAAGCTGTCGACGCTTCCTATGAAGGAGGCTTGGGAATATAACAAACAAAAAAGAGGGTTGCGGCCCTCTTTTTTTGTTTGTATAAAGACAAGTTACTTTTTCTTAGCGAAACAGCCTGTTCCTGTTGCGTGATACTCGTCACTGACTCCGCGAGTGATGCCGCGTGTCCAGTAGCTCCAGTTGAACATCTTATCGTAGCTAAGACTAAAGTAGGTACGTGTGTCGCTGTATCCATCATCCATCTCACCACTGAAGTGGTAGTCGTCAAGCATGTAGTCGTAGATGACAACATCGGTATAGTCGCGGTCGTAGTACTGTATGCGGATATTGCCACGAACAATCTCCCACTTGAAATCACAGTACCAGTAGTCTGATGGACGGCGTGCGTCGTAGTCAACCTCATAGCCCCAGCCACCATAGGCATTCTCACGCTCGAAATAGAAAGCGGTGCGGTAGTTAGTGCCTGTCAGGCCCCAGCGGTCGTAATAGTAGTTGTCGATATATCCTGTCCAGGTACCTTCAAGGGTGCGTGCCTCCATGCGATCTTCTAAATCAGCATCACAGCTGGTCATCGTCATCATGGTTATCATTGCCATTGCGAGGAGAGTATAAATCTTTTTCATAGCCGTATATTTTAAAGTGTTCGACATTTTTGTTTTCTGTACTGCAAAGATAGAACAAATATCAATGCCACACAAAGTAAAAATCCTATTTGTAGGTAGGGAAATACCTAAAACAGGATAGGAAAACCGTTTTTTTACGCTAAAAAAGGCATTTTTTTGACAAAAAACATTGCCATTTCAAAAATAATCCGTATCTTTACCACATCAAAACAAGAAATAACGATTTCTTTTCCATTATTAATACTAACATTGATAGAAAGAAGCGGCACGGTTGTGAAACCATTGCCGCTTCATTATATAATATAATAAGGTGTAGCGAGGCAAAAAAGCGTCCCTACTCTTGTTTCTTGCCAAATTCCGGATCAACCTTGATGAGTGCTGTCACGACAAACGTTATCAGACAGAGCAGCATGACAATGATAAAGAACTGACGGTAACCCAGCAAATCCTTCATCCATCCCGACACCATGCCAGGCAACATCAAGCCCAGATAAGAAATGGCTGTGCAGAAGGCATAATGAGACGTCTGGAAACTGCCCTTAGCAAAGTAGAGCATATAGAGTGTCAGTGCTGTAAAGCCTAGGCCATAGCCAAACTGTTCGATGAAGATGCAAGAGCTGATGAGTACCAGATTGTCGGGCATGGCATAGCTCATATAGACATAGACTATATCGGGCAACGTGATAGCACACACCATAGGCCACAGCCATCGCTTGAAGCCATCGCGGCCTGCTAATAGTCCGCCAAGGATGCCACCGAGTGTCAGTCCTATCACGCCAATGGTTCCACTGGCCAGTCCGAACTCTTGAGGTGACAGTCCCAGACCACCTGAGGAATGAGGACGCATGAGGAACGTCACACTCATCTTGCCCAACAATGCCTCTGGGAAGCGATAGAACAGCAGGAAGAGCATGGCAAAGAGCATCTCACGGGGAGGCAGCTTCTGAAAGAAGGTACGGAAAGCCGTCACAATACCTGTTGCGACCTCACGGGCATTGGTGCCATGGCGTTGGTCAGCCTTTGAACGGGGCATGATATAGGCATGGTAGAGCCAGATGGCCAGGAAGAGTGCTGCCAGTCCGTAGAATACAAGACTCCACGTAAAGGCTTTCTGGTTGCGGAAGACCAGTTGCAGCATTCCTGCCATGGGGATGAGTACACCATTTCCAAAGATAACGGCTAAACGATAGAACGTGTTGCGAATGCCCACAAACCACACCTGCTGGTGGTCATCGAGTTCGAGCATATAATAACCGTCAGCAGCAATATCGTGAGTAGCACTGCTGAAAGCCATGAGGAAAAAGAAGCACATGGTTCCCTGGAACCAGAACGGCGTATTCAGCGTGAAAGCCACACCGGCAAGTGACGAGCCTAACAGCATCTGCATGGCGAGCACCCACCAACGCTTAGTCTTATAAAGATCTACAAATGGGCTCCACAGCGGTTTCACCACCCAGGGCAGTCCCAGCCAACCTGTATAGAGAGCAATATCGGTATCGCTCATGCCCAATTGCATATACATCACTACTGCCACGGTCATAACAACCACGTTAGGCAGTCCTTCTCCAATATATAAGGTGGGAATCCACCACCATGGATTTCTTTGTTTTATTTGTTCCATAATCAATAGATTTTCTTGATTTCAGCATTACGATAGTAGTGTAACAATATCTCATCATAGCGATAGCCTTGCTGTCCCATGACGGCAGCACCAATCTGGCAGAGGCCTACACCATGTCCCCAACCTTTACCGTTCAGCCGGAAGCCTTTCTCCGTTTTCTCCACGTCGAAAGCTGAGCTGTAGAGATGGCTCTCGCTGAGGGCACGGCGAATCTCCAATTCCTTACCAATGGTGAACGTCTTCTTGGTGCCTACTATCTTCAACTTCCAAATGCGGCCACTCTTGCCGCGCTCCAAAGGAATGAGGTCGGTAATAGTGCCAAAGTCATCCTTCAGTTTGTCGTTGATGATATCTGAGATCTCATCCGCTGTATATTCCACCGTCCAGCGGTAGAAGTCGTTGGTTTCCTGGTCATAGTCATTGAGAACCTGCGCGAGAACAGCCTTATCATTGGTATTGCAGAAGGGGTCTGGCACACTGATAAGATATGGCTTTGGGGTGTCTTCCCAACAATATTGAAACTCCTCAGTGACACCACCACAGCACTTCGAGAAGCGGGCATCACAGATGTCATCACCATAGCAGAGTATCTGTCCACGGGTAGACTTCAGCGCCTGCTCCACATTCTTACTGGTCTGTTTGGTGATGCCTTGATAGCGCTGACAATGGTCATCAGCACAGACATCGAAGATGGTATGGTCTTCGCGGTCGTACCAGCGGATGAGTTCATCGTCTTTCTTAATAAACGAGAAGAAGCCATTCTTCTGCTCCTTGTTCTCCTCACGGCGTCGCATCTGAGCCAGCAGCCAAGAACGGCTGATAACGGCATGAGCCTTGAGTAGTTCCAGCCCTGCCGTGGCTTTCATCTCGCTGGAGATGACTGAGGCAAGGTAACTCTCGACAGGCAACTCGTTGATGGCCGTAATCTTGTCGCTCTCAACAACCAAACGCAATGTACCAAGGAACACCTGTGTCTCCTTGCGCTCCCAATGGAAGTTGACACCAATGGTGACATCATACAGCGAGAATGACGACTGCGCAGACTGAGGTGTGAAGGTCAGCGAGCGATACTGATTGCCATTCCACAAGATGCCACCCTCCGAGAACTCTACCGTCTGTTCGCCTTGTATAATTTCACCCTTGGCAACATAGGCGCCATTCAGGGAAAAATGAATCTTCTGCGCACTAACTATGCCTACTGTCACATTAGGCTGACTAGTCATTGACAACGGTGAGTGGTTTGCTGTCAATGGTGTATTTTGTAAATTTTCAATAATCCGTTTTACCTGTTCTGGGGTGATAGATACCTCCCGATAGATAGTAAGAACCTGTTCTACCGTCAGGCGTCGAAAATCCTGCTCACGGGGGGTAATAATAAGTCCTCCCATGTCTACTGCTCCCGGACTAATAATGAACTGTTCATCACCCTCAGCAGTATAACAAGCAGGACGATGCTTGCCACGTGGCAGCACGACACTAACCAGTCCATTGCCCGTGTTCCATGCAATGATATTCATCATGGGCTCTGTATTGTCATCGGATGGTGGCAGACAGCGATACAACTGCTTGAAGAGTTGTTCACCGCCCTCTATATCGCGACTCTTGATAACAAAGGCTGCTGCAGGATAGTCTGTCAGATGCCATATTCCATTATCCTCATCATGCTTAACGACCTCCAACATGTTACGGCTCAAGCGCTGCCAAGAGCACTGCAAGGGCAGAACGCCACTGCTAACAGCCTGCAGATGGGCATGGTCGGGGGCGGAAGCGCCACAGTGTGGTCCATTATATAATAAGGTAAGGTCACTGTTGCGCTGTGCCAACTGCAACAATTCACCATACATCGGCAGAATGCGCTGTGAACGGTGGCGTAAGGTCGGAATGGTGAAATGGACAGGAAGAATGGGGAATGGATTGACCAACAACTCATAAAGTCCATCAACCATACGATGCATCTGTTCCTTGGGACGATTCTTTGCGCAGAGGAAACAGGGACGCTCTGCTATGGACTTAGCATCAATCTTAGCACCCGTAGACATGATGCGGGCAGGATTCCACTGCGCCATCATTGTCAAGGTGTCGCCCATCAGTTCACGGGTCTCCACATGCTCCAGGTCACGATAGCGCTGGCGCACTTCCTCCCAAATCTGTAACTGACGGTTGAAGAAACGCATCAGAGCCGACTCACTCAACACATCGTTTACACCTTGGTTCATCTGCTGGCGAGCATGCAGCTCGATAGTACGCAGCCGATCCTTATAAAGATTGTTTGCATTGACTTTCTCTACCGATAGTGCAGCATCGGAGTTGCCACCCCAGCGACGGCAAAGGTATAATTCAGAGAATATACGTCCTATGCGGTAGCGACGCGAGAACATCAGTCCCAGAGCATAGTCCTCGCCATACGAGGTATTGGGGAACTGAACCTGACGCAATAAAGGAGTGAAGAAGGCTCGTGGAGCGCCTAAGCCATTGATGCGTAACGCATTATTTGGTCCATTCTCGTCGGTCCACTCATGGTGGTCAATAAGTCCGGGAGGCAATGTGTTCAACTCAAAATCGCACATACGATAAGAGCCTATCACCATAGCAGCCTTCTGCTCATAGAAAGCATTGACAATCGTCTGCAACGTCTTAGGAGACGAGTAGAGATCGTCAGAGTCCAACTGTACGGCAAAACGTCCGCAATAGGAGCTGTTGATGGCCTGATTCCAGCATCCGCCAATGCCCAGGTCTGTACGTTCTGGCACAATGACGTGAAGTTTATTACCATAATGGGGTGTCAGCACTGAGAGTATTTCTGAGGTGCCATCCGTAGAGTGATTGTCGACAACGATAACATTATACTTGAACGATGTCTTCTGCGAGAGAGCACTCTCCACCGCATCTTTGATGGTCTTCTCACGATTGTAGACGGGTATGACAACAGAGGCTTCCACCTCAAAGTCTTGCTCAGCAAAGTCCACTTCGTTATACAAACTGGTATCCACCAAGGCATTGACCATTTTCAGATGCTCTGTACATGCCAATTCCATTTCTATCTGCACTTCGCGGTTACGCGGATTCACATAGTCAAACTGTTTCTCGCCAGAGGCCCTGAGGTCGCGTTCCTCTTCTGTATACATATATTCGTTGAGGTGCAGTAAGCGTCCCTCGCGACTTAAGAATAATCGCAGGTCGTACAGGGCGGCATAAAGATAATCATGACCATGCTCATGGGCTGCATACTGATGCAGAAGGGATGTACGCACCAGCCACACACTACCAAAATCAAAATCGTCACGCAACGCACCCTCCTGATAGTCAATAACGGGATGCGCTTTACGTGTGCCTTCCTCCATCGTATAGCGGTCACTATAGACCATTGCAGCTTCAGTGTCGCCAGCCACCAACATCATACGTTCCAGTGCCTGCTCGCCCAACTGAAGAGCAAAGGGTTTCAGACACAACAGGGCATAAGTTGCCATGGCGTTCTCTGCCAACAAAGACACGAAATGGCTGCTTGACAAATCGTCTGTTATTAATAATGTGCAGTCCTTTGGTGCTGTAATCTGTGCTGCCAATTCTTTGTTGACCAACAAGAAGATATGCCTGACAACCCTGCTACGACGCAACTGCTCTACCACAGGCATGACGTCATCCAGTGCTTGACAGGCTATAAAGCAATCTGTTTTCTGTTTCATGAATTTTGCTTGTTTTTAGTATATTGAGTGCAAAGATACAAATAAATTAGGAATTATGAAGCTGTGTCTGCAATTTTTTCTTTTTTCATTTCCCTTTTATCATTTATTTTACTACCTTTGCACCCATGATACCACAAAAGAAACGACTTTTGGGGATGACGCCGGCAGAGTTGAAAGCTCTTGTCGCCAGTCTTGGTATGCCTGCTTTCACTGTAAAGCAGGTTGCTCAGTGGTTGTATGTGAAGCATGTGAAGAGCATCGACGAGATGACAAATCTGTCGAAGCAGAACAGAGAGCTGCTGTCTGAACACTTCGAGGTTGGCGCCATGGAACCTATCGACTGTCAGCGCTCCAAGGACGGCACCATCAAATACCTCTTTCCCGTGCAGACAGCCGATAGCGTCCTCTTCGTCGAGACCGTCTTCATCCCAGACCACGGCCGTGCCACGCTGTGCGTTTCGTGTCAAGTAGGCTGCAAGATGAACTGTCTGTTCTGTCAGACGGGCAAACAGGGATGGCAAGGCAATCTGACCGCTGCCGACATTCTAAACCAGATATATGCACTGCCAGAGGTAGACCAACTGACGAATATCGTCTTCATGGGACAAGGCGAGCCGATGGACAACCTTGATGCCGTACTGCGCGTCA
>ODAJ012132680.1_pt1 | contig 11397 bp, 10 predicted proteins | sample 1539241 | NCBI WGS metagenome assembly ODAJ01 (sample SAMN02144231, study PRJEB22623) | gut metagenome | biome: sheep rumen | host: Ovis aries | place: New Zealand | reverse complement strand
GGAGTCAAGCTCCTGATAGCTGAATGGCGCTGTGCTGTATGGCTTCTCGCCGTCAAGCTGCCGTATGACCGATTCCATGGCATTGCCGACGCTGACGCTGAACATATTGTCGCTGATGGAGAAGGTGCGGCGTGTCTGTACGAACTGGATGACAACCAGACTGACGGCTGCAAGGGCAAAAACAGAGATGATGAAGACTCTAAACCACCGTTTCATAACATGTTGTTGATTCTTTAAGATGTTCTTATAACGGATGTTAAAAAGAAATATTATGCCTTCCACCGTAAATCCCCAAAAAAGTTGCCTCCTCTCCCCATCGCTATCCCCACCAGAGCACCGATATATGTGGGGTCATAAAGCGGATTGCTTGTTTCCGAACTGTAGCACTGTAGCACTGTAGCGCGACAGAACGCGACCGTAGTGGAGCGAACTGTGATAATCGCATAGCGCGACAGAACGCGACCGTAATGGAGCGAACTGTGATAAATCGCGCAGCAACTATTTCAGCACATCTTTCGTGAAAACTTCAAATTCGAAAAACCTTCAAATTCTTTTGCTTTACACGAGCCTTGATGTCGTCGTATATCACTCTTTCATTTACGTCAAGGTCCACTATATTTATCGACTGTAGCGTTTCCATGCCATCATCGAAATGTCCGGCTTCACGATATGGTTCAGCTTTCAGCAATAGGTTCTTTGCAGAAGACCAGTCGAATTCCCAGACGAAGTCATTGATAACATTTCTTGCTTTACCGACTATCATAATGACCGAGTAGTTAATAATAAATTCATTCTGGACAGGAACCAATCACCTATCGTATACTTTCCCATTTGTACTCAGTCCTACCTTCCACCTTATTATTTTTCTTGGAATAATATTAATCCACCCGGTATCCCACCCACTGGTCGAGGAAGTGGTCGTATTTCACGATATAGGTACCCTCCGTACTACTATGACCCATTATTGTTCGCATCACCGAGAAAACCAGAATGACAACAAACAGTAGGAGCAGAATGTTTGTAAGAACGAAAATAAACAGTTTTGCCAATATCGACAGGATAATATTGAGCCAATTGCCTTTGTTGGCAATAATTGAGAATACAATTGAACCTTGTAGCATTATTCCCGACAAGACAAGGAGTGTAATCTGAGCTTCCGTCAGTTCATGGTCAATACCGATACACCATGCAATGAAGAATAAGACAGGTGATAGCAGTATAAGTATTTTGTCAAATACATTTGCCGTTATTATCAAATCCCCGCCGTTTGACTTGACTCTTGCTGTAATATAGGCGGCTAATAGGATAACCAGACTGACAATTGAAATAATCGGCGAGCTCGGGCTGTCGCCTATGAGTTCAGCTGGAGTTTTTCCCTTGCCTTCATCATAGTCTGTATTAGGAAATACATCACCGCCAGAACCCTTAGGTTTGCCAGGATCTTCTGAAACCCCCGCCTGCTTCGGATAAATGTTGATGACATAGTTTCCTGTTGACTGATTGAAGGCTATGCTCCATTGCAAATTCCATTGCTTAACAAGAGCCATAAGGGCCTGATAACAGGTATAGTTGTAGTTTATGAAATTGAGTGTTTCGCTCGATGCTGGTGCGGCTCCGATAACCCACGTATTGTCGCCGTAAGTTCTGTTTGCGTTGAGGACTATCAGATTAAGAATGTCTGTGGCCGTTGCATTGATACTATTGCTAGTCTGGTACTCAAAGTTGTAATGACTGGGATAAGAAACCTCGTTCTTGGTAACATTGTCGTAAATAAAGAATTGTGCATAGACAAGTTGCACTTTGCCTTGCTCCCCTGTTCCTTGCCCAGGTTTTTTGCCCCCTCCTTTACAAGTCTGGAAAAGCAATAGTACACACAAAACTGCGAGCACTATACACGCTATGATCAGAATAAGACGTTTTGAACCGTCGGAACCATTGCTTTTTCTGCTCCGGCTTCCAACTCTACTTTCGCCTTCTTCTGTGCCACGAGTTCTTGGCGGCACTCTACGGCTAGTTCTATTGTACCTCATTGTATCTATGCACGTCTCGGTTTGACTAAAAACTGCTATATTTTAAATAAAAATAGCCCACCCAATGCTGATGCTGCTAAATGTATTATCAACCTCGTTATCATACAGTAATCCTTCTGTTGCCTGATAATCTTTGTTGAAAAGATTATAGAGGTCTTTTGTCCACCTCAAATGGATAGATCCAAATCGGGTTGTCGTGACTGCAATACCCAACATCGGGCGGAAACCATTATTCAATGCATCCAAATCATAATTATCCGTATTGACATACTTTACATTAAAGACATACGACATTCCTGCTTCTACGACAACACTAAACTTGAGTGTTTTTTCAAACCTTATAGGATCAATTATCCTATAGCGTAGACCAAAAGTGGGCACCAACGAATGTATCTTATTATGAGATACGTTCGGATAAGGATAGTGTATCCGAAAATTCCGCCATTCATAGTCAGCACCAAAAAACATTCCAAGCCCTGAGGTTTGTGACCTCCAGTTAAAAAAATAGCCAACGAACGTGGTGTATTGTTTCAGTCCTCCGTCAAGAAACCCATCGACTTGGTAATCCTCCAATGGCCTAAGAAGTTCAATATTTGCTTTTGTACCTGTCATAGTCCAATTCGGAATAAGAATGTCGCCCCCGACATTAAAAAAACGCATCGCTCCATGCTGTTCCTTAGACCAGTTGCGGTAATCTGTTTCCGACCAATTAGTGAACTTAAAAACTCGCAACAGTCCGACTGTCACAGGTGTTAGATACGAATATAATGTTCCGTAGAGACCGCCGCCAAGCCGGATAGTTCCCGACCAAGTTCCGAATCTTTCAGGACTGGCATCTCTGGTTGAGATGTTGCTGAGAAAATCATCATGATTCTGAGCATTGACCTCTAATGTGGCGCTAGCTATGAGGAAAAATAGAATTATTCTTTTCATTATCTTGCTTTTATAGGTATTATTTATTCTCTACCATCTGTAATTAAAGTGATTGCATCCTTTGCGCTAGGTAGATTGGATCGTGACCAACAAGCTTTAGCCGCTTTGTAACGTTCCTTCTTTGTATGGGTTCTCCCCAATCCCAAGTCTTTATACCACATATAACCATATTGACACCAGGCTTCATCACTTTTCGGATAGACTTGTGTTATTTTGTAAAGCAAGGATGCCGCTTCAGTATAATGCCTTTGATGGAACAACAGACTTGCTTTGGCCAACATGGCTTCCTCATTCATCGGGGTACTAGGCGGGGTATTGACGACTGGGGAAGGCGGCTCTGGCTTTTTTTCTGGTTTTTTGATGTCAGGTTTTGCGAGAACAACCATATTGCCATCGGACAACTCGCTCTCAATAAGAGAAATACATTTGTATTGTAGATTAATGGACACAATGTCATTAACAATATATGTCTTGCCGTCGACCTCCCATTTCTTCGTGTAGTAGCACAAATAACGATTACCTAAGCCAGAGGCGTCATGGCAGAGCTCTCCTTTTTGGAAAGTACATTTCAACTGGACATTATGTTGTTTTGAATAGTTGACAAGGTCAATAAAATACCTCGACGGGATGGCTTCAGGTGCAACACCTTCGGCCCCTAGAAGATACAAATCATTAGAATAAGGCATAGCCTTATAGCAATATTCACCGTTTGTGCCCTTACCATAAATTTCCTTGAAGTCATCCAACCTTGTATCGTCTTTACGAATCTCGACAACATGTTCTATCTTGTCATATAAACGCCGAGCCATACGCTCTGCCTCGTCTGTAGACATGTATGCAACCGCAGAAAGAAGAATGGGCGACAGTACAATCAAAAGCCATGTTTTTTTTCTCATACACCTAGATTAGACTTAATATAATCCTTTTTACCATTTTCTCCGACCTTAAGTAGGCTGACGATTAGGTAACCTGAATTGAAGTCGAGTCTATTCATTTTATCCACTACAAAGACAAATCCAGGCACTTGCATAAAATGGAAGCGCACTTTATTGCAAGCGACAAAACCAAGTTGTCCCGTCTTCATCATACCCAGAAGGAAAGATAGTTGGTCAATCCCTCTGCCATCCGCCACATGTCTAGTCAATCCCGAGGCACAAGCAGCCGACAAATCAGAGAAGTGTAACTCGTGCTGAACGGGATTCAAAAAACCATCATATACCGTATCCAATAAATCATTCTCAATCAAACCACTCGCTCCTGCGACAGCCCATCTATAATAGCCACCCCTTATGTTTTCATAGACAAATACAAGGCTCATAGGTATCATACGCCCGTTGTATTCAAATAGGCATTGGGCTTCGGCATACACTCCTTCATCTTTCAAATTCAAATAAATATCGTTCCAGCATACTGTGTCAACAAATGAAACAATCAAGTCGGCAACACTGCTGTCTGTCACTTGGAACTGTCGCCAGTCAAAAATTGTGAGTAGCGAACGTGTTCTCAGATTTTCCTCTTCTTCATAATAAATATCTGGATGAAATTCTTCTGTATTGAAACGACGGATGAATTCGTCAAGACTTTGAACATAGGCTGAATTCAATTGGTTCAAAAATGATTTTTCTCCGATGACCTGAGCATTTCCGATGTTGGCGAACACCAGAAGAAAAGCCATCGGGAGGAAAAGCTTTGCCAGCCTCTTACCAAACATCATCGCAATCAACATCGCCAAGCTCGATTATAAAATACGGTGTATCTCCACCCGGCATCTCCAATACATCAATATAGACTTCAATTGTTTTGGATGTGTAATCAGTATATGTAGCATTTTTCAAATCTGCCGACCTGTAACCAGTGTATTTTTGCAGATAATGCGCTGTGGCAACATATTTGTCAGGCCCAATTTGAACTGGCTTGTCGATTTTAATTGCTTCAGCAGCCTCTATAACTACCTTCTTGTACAAATACTTTGGGTTTTCGCTATTTTTTATCAATTTGTAAAGGTAGGCCTTCATCGGAGAGTACTTCCTGAAATTTTTGTTGTTTTTTGATGGGTAGACACCCATTTTCACGGCTTCATGCCATTCGGGGTCACTGCGTCTGGGATTATACATCTCATAACGTTCCCCCTTTCCAATAAACAAATCCAATGCTTTTTCGTACTGCGACATTTTCTCATCGTGGGTGTAGTCGTTTCCCGCCAAAGCCTGAACATAATCTGTAAAGGTCGTTACTTTGCTCACTATTTCTTTCATCAGAAAATCATTGTCTTTTTCAGACATATTATCAATTCCCGACTGAGAAAAGCCGCACATTGTCGAGACCAATAACGGAATAATTAAAAATATTTTTTTCATTTTTTTCATTTTTAGCAATTCCCCAATATATTTAGTATATACTGAACAGCCCTTTCTCGCGATTCAATACCTCTCCAGCACGCAGGCGGCCGTTTTCGTATTTCGTCACGATGGTTTCTCCAGGATAAACAGTTAGCGTTTTTTGGATTGTACTTCCTAATTCTATGTCGTGTGTACTTGTAACTTTCACTGTGCCACGTTCTCCGTGAGGCTTGCCATCTTTCATTGGACCGTTATAGACACCCCAACCAAGATCATACGTACCCCAATTCTTAATGGTCGTCTTTTCCGTACCAACTTTATCATAGTCGTTGGGGGTAGGGGTATCGTCTTCTTTCACAACAACCTTAACTTTAGCTGTGTCTGTAGCGCCGACCTCAGTCCGTGCAATAACAATGATAGTGGCTTCACCCTTTGCAGATGCATGTACCAATCCATTATTGTCAACTTGAGCCACTTTTTCGTTATCTAACGCAAAGGATACTGAGACATCTGCATCTGTCGGCAGTGTAGTAACAGTAGCAATCAGTTTGTCAGAATCTCCAACATTAAGTGATATTGTCTCCTTGTTAAGGGTAAGCATCACAGATGCCTTGTCTTTAGAAACGTTAAAGAATGCAAAATAAGCACCAATGCCACATCCGACAACCAACAAAACCAAAGCTAAAATAACCCACTTGGGTAATTTTGGTGCGGGCGGATCAACTTTCGTTAGTGGCTCGCCGCACTCCACACACACAAACTCCTTACTGACACGTATGGCTTGTTTCTCCTTTTCCTGACACTTTGAGCACGGTGTTCCGTCTTTTTTGCCTCCGGTATTTGTGCAAATACCATAGACCATATTTGAGTTTTGGAATTGTTTTTGTTTCATAACAACCAGTCCTTTCGTTATTTCTTGTTAATCATCTCCAATGCCCTCTTGGCTTCGTTGCCAAACTGTTGGTACTTGGGCGAAGTGGGGCTCGAGCATTCCTTGCTTATCACGTCACGCATCAGCGTCTTCACATTCTCAAGATATTCGGTACGCTGCGACATTGTAAGTTCGGGGTTGGACAGGACACTATCAACCATTTCCTTGATTTTTTGACGACGCTCTGATGTCATATTGTCGCAAACAGGAAGATCTGTGAACAGTTTGGCGAGATATATGCTGATATCTGTTCCCCAAGAGTCCTTCTCGGCAATGCACCAGCCGTGTCCGTTTATGGCATCATCTTCCTCTCGAAGAATACCTATTGCGGCTGCGGCAAAGTAATATGGCGTAAACTCCTGCGCCGTGGGCTGCTTTTCACCCATGACGGGCGGGAGACAGGTGCCGTCACCTTCACTGTGCAATAGCACTCTGGCCTCACGGGACTCGCGTGGATTGGGGTTGTCGGTCATCATCCGATACTCTTGCTCGTAAGTGGGCATCCACTGGATGGCTCGCAAGGGGAAGCAGTTCTTTACGGCAGCAATGGTGATCTCATTCATGGTATCACCTGTGGTGTCAAACCTTATCGTACTTCCCGGAGTGGCATTGCCGAAGGCACTGCTGAATGCAGTCTCAAGTTTTTGGGCAAAAGCCTTGAGCGTTTCATCGCCGTCGTATGAAGGCAACGTGACAAGAATGGCCTTGCGGTTCATCGATTCGGGATGCTCCACAGGATTCGGGTTGTTGTTGAGCGATCTTTGGAGTTGTGTATCGTCAAGAAGGATGAATACACCACTCATGTCTACTGCATCTTTGGCAAAAGAACGTATGTCGTCATCATTTACCAAAACCTTTTGCAGCTGTTGCAATACATTTATTCCGATAAGCCTGTCTTTTGTGCAGTCAGTCTCGTGTATCTCGCGAACCTGCTGTCCCATCACCTTGTCAACCACATCAAACGCTCTCTCGAGAGTGAGTTCGTTGGCCAACTTGTCAAAATGTTCAAATGTTTTGTTCCCAACCAATTCACGGCGCAAAATACCTGACAGAGTATCCATGCGGGTGTGATTTTGGACGATGGATTTCTCGAAAGCCTTGACCTTGGAATCCTCACGCACCTCGATAACAGCCTGCTTCATATCCTTTATGCTGCCCTTCTGCTGATTCCGGTCGGCAATACGGGCGGTCGCCTCTTTCATGCACTCTGCCAATGCACCGACAAACTTTTGGACTTGGTCATGGAATTCTTCAAAATTCAACTGCAGTTTGCCAAGAAGTTTCCCGGCAAATTCGTAGGCAATGCGGTAGGTCTTCTCTACATACAGGTCAGTCATGATAGCCTGATGGTCCGTGTAGCAGTCTTTGGGCTTGCCTGTGGCTTTTTGTATCAGATTGAGGTGCGTGACAAAGTCAACATTGTCGGCTGCTTCTTTCGTGAAGTTCTCAATGTTCTCATCTGTCCGCTGGATGTCTGCTTGTATCTTCGAACGACGGTCGCGTATAAACGACAGGACTGCATCGCTGACTTTCAGTAAGTCTGTGAGCGAAAGTTGGCCCTCATACCATTGCGTGTATAGGCTACGCTCTATAGCATCTACTATTTCTTCCGCCTGTACCTTCAACACCTCATCCTTGCCTTTGTCGGCGTAGTAATCCTCAACGCCCTGCTTGAACCTAAATGATGTTTGGTATTTTTCAAGCATGAAACGCTCTAGATAACGGATAGGTTCACTATCTACGCTCTTCACATCATCGTAACTGTAAAAATCAGCCTGACTCTTCCAATAGTCCTCTATCTTTTCAAATTTCTTGTCGGTGTCAAGGATGCGCTCGTTGAGCATTAAGAAACTATCATTAAGTTTCCAGTCTCGCATGTTCTTTTCATCCTTGATATAGAGCGCTTCATAATCTTTCTTCTGTGGATCGTCGGCAAACCCCAAATCATTCTTGAAGTTATTGTACATCATTTGCTTGAACACACTTTCTGCCAAGGTATAGCTGATGTGTTCCACAATGCGCTGTTCTGGATATACAATGCGCTTGATGCCAAACGAGCTGACTGCTTTGGTTCTGGCACGCTCTTTGTCGTTACCTTTGGATATGGAATTATATTCCACGTAATGGTCGGGGAAGTTTTCACAGGCCAGTGCATGAATAAATGGCTCTGTGACATTGTCTTTGAACTTGATGAACATGGTGTGGTATACCGTGTCCGCCAACAGTTTGGGAAGCTCGGTAAACGAATCCACGACTGTTCCGTTCTCGTTGACATTGGAATATACCATCAAACCAAATTGTTTCAAAGGTATAGTGTCAATTGCCACATGCTCGGCGCCTGTCCGCACATCACACGGCAGATACTTACCAATGTTTAGAGCCGATAGTTCAGAAAGAGCGGCATAACCGTTCTGGTGATAACGACCCGCCTGGCATCCTTTGGGAATGTTAAGTTCGGGAACCATGGCGTAAACAGTAATTATTGTGTTGCTCCCCTTAAATGAAGCATCGGCACGCAATTGCGCAACGGCATCAATGATGCTGCCCGATCCGGTACCACCAGCCAAACCAGTGAAGATGTGTATGTGGCAACGGCTGCTGTTTTTGCTGATGGATGTCACCTTCTCATATTGATTCTTGACAGCGCTGAGATACTTACTTATGTTGGAGGCAAACAGAATACGACCGGCACGACGCTTTTGTCCGGCAGCTTCACCCACCTCTCCCAGCGTCTGTTTCATCATCTCTCCGTTTTTCACAATATGCTTCAATCCCGGATAGTTGTCAGGATGATCCAGAATTTGTCCCAAATCGGTAGTTTTAATATTGACAAATTCAGCTTCCTCAAACTGTGCATTTTGTCCAAAAACACGCCATGAGGGATCTCCCGGGCGCATCATCTCGTCGGTAGAATCTACATAGACATATCCGATTGATAGTTTACGGCGATCCTCTGCTTTGGGAAAGTCTTCCCATAAACGCTTACGAAAAGCCTTCAGAACCTTACCACCAGTGCCACCCAATCCGATAAGTATGTGATTGGGACGAGTTGAATCTAACTGTTTCATAATTTTTGTTTTATATTAATTTTTTTTCTATCTTCTCACACGGCGCCCGGCTCGCGATGCACGATGACCGGTTCGCGGTGGTCTGGAACTTGGGCGGCCATTATCCATTGCGCCAATATTGACTCGCCTTTCTATTTTTTTACCGCCACCTCCATTTGTCAATGCAGCAATTCCAAGTATTATGACAACTATCGAAGTAACAATAATACATGTGGGTAAAATCCACCCTTGTTCATATGTGGGTTTGTGAATATATATCAGCTCGATTAACAAAAGGAATAATGCCATCACAATGGCAATTATATAAAGCAGCATCATATTGGTTTTTGTAAGAGTCATCACTATTATGGCAATGAGACCAAGCAATATAACACTCAACATTATTACCAATACTGCCATCACATCTGTTTTTGTGCCATCTTGAGTTCCCAGTTGATGGCGGTTACACATACTAAAAAGCATAGAACTCGTGTTGTTACAATCCTACAAAACTGAGGCATCACCAAACGCCTTACCCCAATGTTTTCGGACCTATACAAATGCTTTCTTCGCATCGTTTGACTTCTCGCGTCAAATATGGGCGCAAAATTACTGAAAAAGTGTGAAAAAAACAAATCATTTATTAAAATATTTCGTAAAATATTAAAAATAAATATATTATGAAACCTGTTTTGAAAGGATAAAGGCATCAGTATCGTTGTCATTGGAATATGTTTAGGCATAAATTAGAATATAGACCTATGCCGATGCCTATTCCGATAAGGTTCACATATTAAGCATTGAAAAAAAAAGAAAACGTTACATTAACAATCCAAATGACGCATAGATGTGATTGCTTGTTTTCGAACTGTAGCACTGTAGCGCTGTAGCGCTCTACGGCGGCTCCCGCTTCTTCTTGTTGACATTCAGCGGCGTACTGTGGGGGAAGGCCGCCGAATAGGCACGGTCGAGCTCATCCAGCTTCACTTTCCGCATCCCTATGCCGAGCTTCACGGCAACCAAAGCCCGCAGGAACTCACGGCTCACACGCGGATGCAGCGACGGCGCCGGCAATATGTCGTAGCCATACACCTGCTGCTCGTCGACGATAGTGTTGAAGCACACCTCCCAGATCATCTCGTCCGTAGCCTCGCCACCAAACCACGACTGCAGCACCCTCCTGATGCAGAACCTCTTGTATTGCATCCCGAGCATCTGTCTCGTGCGCTCCAACTGCCGCCACAGCTCCACGAAACACTCATAATCATTCCGAATCTCAATCATAACCTGAAACATTAATCCTGAAACCTTCTATAACCTATAACCTTTAACCTATAACCTTTAACCTCTTCTTGTATTCCTCCGTCTTGCAATACCTACCCGTAACCTCGTCGCGATAGATATAGCCTCGTGTTGCCCACGTGCGCAGCGTGCTCTCGCCGTCGCCACTCTTACCCTGCCTTTGACGCATCAATTGGTACTCCTCCTTCCCGAACTCGTCAGGCAACAACTCCAGCAAATTCCTTGGCCCACTCTGACGCTCTATCTCCACCTCCTCCCTCAGCTCTCTCTCCAACTGCTGACCGAAGTACAGCATCTTGCACCACAGGTTGTACTGCTCGCTCCACCGCACAAAATCCGCTATCTCTTTCGTCCACTTGTACCCCTGCGCCACATACAGCACCATCCCTTTCAGCCACGCTATCACGTTGGCTCTGTAACTCAGCACCCGGTAGGCCTCCGAGTCATACAGCCGCGCCATATCGCTGTTCTCCTGCTTCATCTCCAGCGCCAGCTTCTTCGCCTGCTGACATTCTATCAGCCCGTTGGCAGCCTCCAGGCGCTGCAGGTAGGGCTTCAGCTCCTGCGCAAACTGGTTGTCGTAGATCCCCAGCACAGGCGCCTCGTCGTTGTCGTCGGCACGTATGATGGTGGCCACATCCAGTCGGCTCACGGTGCCGTCGTTCACCATCTTGCCGAAAAACCTACGCGCATTCGGTGGCGTGGTCGAGGCGTTGAAGTTCCAACGCAGCGGCGCTATGCCGCTCACCGAGTCGGCACCCACTCTCTCCTGACCCGCATAGGCGTTGTCGAAGGCTTTCCTTATCAGCAACCCC
>ODAJ011466303.1_pt1 | contig 11397 bp, 5 predicted proteins | sample 1539241 | NCBI WGS metagenome assembly ODAJ01 (sample SAMN02144231, study PRJEB22623) | gut metagenome | biome: sheep rumen | host: Ovis aries | place: New Zealand | reverse complement strand
CGTCCGAGCGCTCCAGCGGGTCGTTCTCCCAGTCGGTCACCACCCAATTGTGGCCGTAGGCCAGGTCGTCCTGGTGGCCGTAAGCGATCTGCCCTTTCGCAGCATAGGTGAACAACTGGTGAACCAGCTGGTCTTTGGGCGTTTCCATGGGCTTTTTTGTTCCGGTACCGCATGAGGTCAAAGCCATGACAAGTACCATAAGCGACAAAGTTTTATGCATGATGACTGTTTGTTAGATTCCGAATCAGAACTTGGGAGCACTGTTGTAGATGGTCTGGAGGGTATATCCTTCCTTATCTGTAAACCAGGCTTTCACCATCAAGTCGACGAGCTCCTTGCTGTTTCCGAGATAACTGCCGTTACCATGATGGATATATCCATGCTGTTCCTGGCCGGAGTCGGTGCCGCCGTTGTCCCACAGGAAACACGGGAGGCCATAGGTCCTGGCCGCTTTTACCACATACTCCAGATAGTACTTGTAGAAAGCCCAGGCACGGCTGTCGGATTTGCGACGCATCGAGCAGCCGAATTCGCCCAGATAGACTGGAATCTTCTTTTCGACAAAACTGGCGTTCAGTTTTCCGAACACTTCCCGTACATGGTCTTCATCGCCCCAGGTAGCTTTCTGCCCGGCCTGGCCGGTATGTCCCCAGTCGGAGTACTGCTCCTTGCCGATGGTATAGTCGGAGGGGTCGTAGAAATGGACGGCCAGCATTGTCTTTCCGGCAGGATCAGAGGGCATCGTGAAATAAGTAGTGTATTCCGGGTTGGCCGCATAAGTGGGAACGCCCAGCCAGCGCGTGGCATTTTCTCCGCCGGTGGCCCGGACGGCATCCACGAAGACCTGATTCCACTCGTTCAGGATATCGCACTGCTTGGACGGATTGGCCCGGAAAGCATCGCTCCAGCCCCAGCCACCGTCGTTCAACTCATTGAAACTCTCCAGGATGAGCCAGTCGCCGCAGTCTTTGAACTTTTCGGCAATCTGGGTCCAGACCGCCTTGATTTCCTCCTTGATGGCCTGGTTCAGAGCGGAATTATTGGCAGCATTCTTGATATCCAGCCACTGGTACGTATTGTTTACTCCATGGTTCTCGTCATGATGCGTATTCACAATCACGTTAAGCCCTGCATTGTGGGCGAATCCGACCACTTCGTACACCCTGCCAAGCCAGGTTTCATCGATGGTGTAGGCAGGAGCCGGACCAATCATCCGAAGCCAGCTCACCGGAATACGGACGCTGGTGAACCCGGCTTTCTTCAGCCCTTCGAAAGTAGCCTGCGTGGCCTTATGGCTGTCATCAGGCTGCCAGACACACTCCCCCGGATATCCTTCTTTCTCTCCCGCCCAGGAGCCGTTGTAATAGCCGTCAAACTGGTTGCCCATGTTCCATCCAAGGCCCAGGTTCATCGCCATTTTCCATGCAGGATTATTATCCGGGTCCGGATCGGAGGTGGGCGGCTCCGGTTCTGCGGAAGCGGCCTGCGTCACGGTAACAGTCACGGAAGAAGCGCCGGAAGAGGTGACGGTCAGGGTGGCCGTCCGCTCCTGATAACCGGCATTTGCCGCTACCATAAGACCGAATGTAATCTTGTACTTGGAATAGGTTCCATCCGTCAAGGAAATCCAGTCCGGCAGGCCGGAAACGGCAGGCCTGGCTGGCGCCGTTACCGTCAAGGACAGTTTCTCTCCGGTATTTGCCACAGAAAAACTGCTCTGGCTGAGCATGATGGAAGTGGGGGCTTCATCTACGGGAGTCGGGGTTGGATCAGGCTTCTGGCAAGCTGTAGAAAGCAGGGCAAGCACCGCGGTGCAAAAGGCTATGGAACGGATCGTTTTCATGGGTTTTCCTATTTAAGCGAAGGCATCGACTCCCGGGTAAAGACACGGGCCGACCCCATCAGTTTCTTCCAGTAATCGGTAGTGTTCAATTTGAAGTCTTCCAAGTTCCAGGCTAGGAACCAACTCCAGCTCTGATTCTCCGACAGGCACTGCTCCGGATCGGGGATATTGCCGCATTCACTCACCGTAACGAGTTTCCTGCCGCCGGTAAGCTGGACCGCTGCCTTGTACTGACGGCTTTTGGCCGATGTATTCTCCTCGTAGATATCGCATCCTACGATGTCTACCAGGTCGTTTCCGGGATACCAGAGGGCGTAGTCGTTTTCTGCTCCTACCGTAGCATCCAAGGTCCAGACCCAAATCAGGTTATCCAGTCCGTACTCCCCTTCCAGCTTATCCCTGAGGAGCTTCCAAAGTTGCTTGCAGGCATCGGCACCGCCCCGGCCCCACCAGAACCAGGCGCCGTTGGATCCGTAGATGTTGTAGTTGCCGGCGGCTTCGTGCAGGGGACGCCACAGGACAGGGATTCCCTCGGCCTGCAGCAGTTTCAGGTAACCGGCCACTTTTTCGATATCCTTCAGGATGAAATCGTTCTCCCAGTTGCCGGCCACCAACGCCCTTCTGATATCGAAACCGGTTTTGTCACAATAGAAGTTATAGCCGTCGAAATTGCCTTTCAAACCATTGTCCCAGGCTTCTTTAGAGGTGGGAACATTCCAATGCCACATGAAAGAAACCAAGCCGTTGTTTTCCCACTGCTCGCGTGCGGCGGAGATGTCGCCGTAATCCACCTTCCAGTTCCAGTTGGCGGGGGTAGGAGAGTATGGCAGGAAAATATAGTCGTAACCTGCCAGGGCAGGATGTTTGCCGGTCATCTTGAAGACAGCGTCTGCGGTTTCGTTGTTATTGGCCGTACCGCCGGACTGGATACCACTCAAGACCTTCTTCCCCGCGTTTTCCCGCAGGAAGTCATAGACCCGCTTTGCCGCGGCGCTGGCATGGGGGTTGGTCAGGTTCCTGTCAATTTCCGAACCGGGCTCCGGCTCCGGTACGTCCGGTTTCTGAGCGCCGGGCTGGGTAAGGGAAACCGTTTTTGACAGGCTTCCGGAAGTGACCGTAAGGACTGCCGACCGCTCCTCGAAGGTCGTGTTGGCCGCCACTTTGAGCGTAAAGGTAATCTTGTATTTGGAATAGGTCCCGTCCCCAACCGTAATCCAGGAAGGGGCGCCGCCCACCTTGGGGCGTTCGGGAGCGGTGACAGTCAGGGACAGGGTTTCTCCGCCTTGCGCAGCCATAAACGAATTGGTTTCCAGCGTAATATCCTTGGGGGGATTGTCCACCGGAGACGGCTCCGGGTTGTTTTTTCCGCAGGACCAGGCTACTGCAAGGAGGAAGCCCGCCAGAAGAAGGTTTCTCAGTTTCTTCATAATTTACAGCTTTGGATTCCGGAGGGAGGGTCGGCCCCCTCCGGAATAATGGCAGGCTAAATGTAAGCCAGTTTGGTAATGGTCAGGTTCTTGCCCTGCAGGATGAGGGCAAAGCCCCACCACTGGTGGCTGGTCATGGCGGCAAAGGCATCCCCTTCGGCCTTGAAGGAGACATAGCCCTTCTCGATGGCTTCAGCGGCGTTATCCTGGTTCCACTGCACTCCGTTGGGCGTGACATAGCCCATACCGCCCCAGTGGCCGTCGAAGATCTGCAGAGACCAGTCGGAAGGATCGGCCGCAGTGAAGTAGATGCGGATTTCCGCACCATCCCACAGCTCGGCGTTCACCCAGTCGTCTTCACCGCCCAGTTCGGCGTTGGTGGCATAGTCGCCCGTCTCGAAGGAGCCTTCCCAGACCACCGTCTCGGCAGCGCCGAAGTGGATCATGGAAACACCGGTAATGATGACACTCTCACCCTGGCAGAGCAGGGCACCACCCCATCCGCCAACGGCAGTGAGAACACCGATATTGTCCTCCGTCACCTCAAAGGTGAAGAAGGTGGCATCGGCCTGTGCGTTGTCCGGATTCACGGTATTGCCGCCGCCCAGTTCAGGGAAGGACATGCCATCCCAGTGGCCGCTGTAAATCTGGAACTGCCACCAGTCGGCCGTAGGCTTGTAGTAAATGCGGATCTGGTCCCCGACAACGAGACCCAGTTCGCCTAAGACGCCATCTGCACCAAACATCGGCTGGTTGCTCCAGTTGCCAAGATCCTCGGAGCCCTCGAAGATGAAGGTCTCGGTGTAAGGGGCGGTGATGGCGAACGGAACGGGCCAGGTAAGCTCGGTACCGTCTACCAGAACAAGCTGCAGGCGATACACGCCGGGACCGATGCCTTCCGGCATCTCAAAGGTCATGGAGTTGTCGCTGCGATTGCTGTAGGACGGGACTTTATTCCCCTTGATGTAGATACTCTCGATTTTGAGAAGGTTGGAACCACTGATGGAAATCGGACGGCCCAGTCCATAGGACTCGGAATCGAAGTTGATGCTCACCGGCTCTGCGTAGAATACCGCAATCTTATCGGTTACAGTATCATAACCGCTGTCGGCAGTGAGGGTAAGCGGACCGCTATAAGCATCACGGGGAATGGCGACACTGACAGTGCCATCTTCACCGTTATAAGCGAACTCGCAGGGGATGAGACCCTGTTCGGCCGTGCCGATTACCACGGAAGAGACCAGGTCCAGATCCGTACCGGAGACCTTCACTCGGGAATACCCGGCCGTTGCCTCATTGACGGCGATGCCTGTGGCGACAGGCTTCACCACCTCAATCTCAGGTGTGAAAGCCTGTTTACCGGATTCCAGGGTCACTGTGATGGCGCCGTCCTTGGCGGAAGCCGGAACGGTGGCAAAGATAGCGCCGTCGGACAGGTACCAGGAGGCTTCGGCATTGGTAAATGCCACCTTGGTCACCAGATCCATGTCGGAACCCGTGATCGTGACGTCGGAACCAGCCTTGAAACGTCCGTCATCGGCCAGGGAAACGATGGCCAGGTCTGCCACGGTCACCGTTTCGATCTCTCCGGCATTGAAAGTGTCGCCAGCATAAGAGGTGAGGAGGATGCTGCCGTCCGTGGCGGAGGCCGGAAGCACGAAGGAGATGCTGGTGCCATCCTCGGCAATGACGAATTCCACGTCGCTGGCGCCGGTCAGGTCCACCCGCTCAATCATGTCCAGATGCTCGCCGGAGACGGTGATTACCTCGCCGCTCTTGTAGGTAGCCTTGGAGGCCGTTACCACAGTGGGAGCCTTCACGACCAGGTCGGTCTTGGAATAAATCTGGTTGGGGATGGTGGTTTCGTCGTTCACCTCGTCCACGTCGCTCACAATCACGGGACCGGAGAGAGCGTTGAAAGGAAGGACCACCTTCAGCTCGTGACGAGACTGGCTCACGAACTCGTTCACCTTAACGTCGCCGCCGAAGATGACGCAGCGCACGTTGTTCAGATACTCACCCTTCAGGGTAAGCACGTCACCCGAGAGCGCCTCGGCCGGGGAGAAGGAATCGAACTCGATGGGCTCGGTGAATTCCAGGTCGAAACGGGTCGACGCCTCGGCGCCGTCCTTGGAGACAACGGTCACCTTACCCACCTCGGGGCCTTCCAGGGGAACCGTCACGCGGATTTCACTGCGGGAGCCTTTTTCCACCACCTCGATGTCGGTGATGCTAATGCCGCCGGCGAGCCGGACCTCGGAGGTATTCTCCAGGCCGCTGCCCACGATACGGAGCACCGCACCGCGCATCACCGGATTGGGATTCACGGCAGCCAGGGCATAACCGGAGAACTGGTCGGTGTCCAGTTCCTCGCGCTTACAGCCGGTGATGGCTGCCAGGGCCAGGCCAAGTGCGGCAAGAAGGGAATATTTCAATATCTTTTTCATATTCTTCTGCTCTTAAGATTATTTGTAAGGGACAGCACGGATGTTGTCGATCTTGATAATAGGGGTGCAGGAGCCTTCGGGATATTCCTTGCCACCATTGGTGATGAACATCCACAAGCTGGCGAAACTGCTCGCCGATACGCCATAGGAGGCAGGATTACCGTCCCAGCCCAGATTGAAGTCGGTGAGCGGGATGGTCACAGTCTGCCACTTGTCGCCAGTACTAAAGGAACCGGTTGCCTTCCAGGGTTCCCAGATGGCACGCGGAGCAGAGGGACGGCCGTCACCGGACATATATTTGTTGTTGGCACCTGCAACCGTATTGCCATAGATATCCAGGATATCTGCATTACCAAAGGTCACATCCTCTACACCTGCCATACAGATATGCATAGGGGTGTTGTTCCAAGGATTGCTGGAAGGGACGAATATCTCGAACTTGAGAGCCATGTTCTGCCAGTCGCTGAAATCTGCGAGATCCAGGAGACGGGCGCCCATAGGGCCATCCTGATAGTTCTCGGGAGTATTCCAGGAACCCGGCCAGTAGACGAAGGAGAAATTGGCTTCTTCCCAGGAACCGGTAAGCTCCACGGAACCGTCACCGAACTGGAAGAAGCGGCCGCTGATACCAGTGCCGTCGTCATCCCTGGAGCTGTGACCGTTCCAGCCGTGGTTGTCCAGGCCGGTGAGGCCGTCGAAGTCGAACAGCATGCCACGGGAATCCTTGTACATGAACACAGACTGGGCGGTGCCGGAAGCGGTATTCACCTTGACCTTGCCGGGCTGGGCACCTGCAGGTACCACCACATCCACGGAAGTGCCTGCGGAAGAAGAGACCTCCACAGGATCCACACCCGGGAATTCAACGGTAAGAGGAGCAAAGAGATAGGATCCATACAGGGTAACCGTCTCGCCGGGCTGGGCCCATTCAAGGGACATGCCGGTAAGCTTCGGTGCGGGAGGAAGCACCTTGAAGTCGTAGGTTACTACAGTGCTGTCCTTGGTAATCATATAAATCTTGTCGGTCTGCACGGCCGGCATGTTCTTGGGAACGGCTACGACCAGGGTCTTGGCTGTCATGTAGCTGGAGTTGAGCACGGCAGCCTGGTCGTTGAAGTAGATGTCGTGGATGCTGGTGAGGTTTTCACCGACCAGGCAGACGACTTCTTCCATATTGGCCTGGGTGATGATGACGTCTTTGTCGGCATAGCGGACAAAATCCACTTTGGGAACGCCGGCGGTCTGGACGAAGCGGTCCGGATAGTCTACCTGCGTACAGGCGGCTGCAAGGACAAGACCCAGGAACAAACTAGTATATTTGGTCATTGCTTTCATCGGTTCGTAAGATTAAAAGTCATAGGAATAGGTCTCACGTACATCCACATGGACCGCCTCCACGTCGGAAGCCACGTTCGGATTCATCACCACGTCTTCGGTCGGGAAAGGAATGGTGAACATGGAGGGAACTACGTTGGTCAGTTCTTCGGAACCACTGTAAGTGACTGCACTGGCATCCCAGGGACGGGTGCCGGGGCCCATATAATTACCTTGGGCATCCGTAACGTAGGTCTTGTAGACAGCATCCAGACCGGACCAGCTGGAGCGGCGCTGAGCCTTCAGGTCTTTGATGCAGGCGTCTACGTCGTAATAGGAACGGCGGACATAGTCGTACCAGCGGTCGCCTTCCAGGGCGAGTTCCAGACGGCGCTCCTTCCAGATGGTCTCATAATCTACGGACGCGACCGGAGCGGCGTTGGCACGCTCGCGGATCTTGTTCACATAAGTGAGGGCCGAAGCGGTATCGCCCGTGAGGAAGGCAGCCTCGGCGTACACCAGGTAGATGTCTCCCAGACGGAGGATATGCGTCGGAAGCTGGTTGTACATGCCGAAGGACGGATAACCGAAGGCGGCGGTATGGTCGGCCACATCACCGTACAGGTGTTTGGCATAGTTGGCTCCGGAGGCGCAGCCCCACTGCTTGCTGGAAGCATTGGAGGAAAGACCGCCGGGATAGTAGTTGTCGTCATAGAAGAAACGGTAGAAGTCGAAGCCGCCCTTGTCGGTCCAGAAATAATCGTACTGGTCACCGAACATCATCATCGTGGCCTGACGGCGGTCATCGGTGTTCTTGCGGGTGGAGGGATCATCGACAGCGGAAACGCCGAAAGCATCCTGAAGGTCTACAGAGGGACCTTTCCAGTCTCCCCAGAGGCTGCCGTTCTCGTCGAAGCCCACCAGACCCACGTCGCACTGGATGGAGTTCTGGGAGGTCCATACCTCCTGCTTGCACTGCCAGTGCCAGGTGAAGAGTTCCTCACCGGTCTGCTGGAACTGGGCGGGGGTCATACGGAAAATGTCGGAGTACCTGGGGGTTAGGGTACGGCCGGAATTGTCAATCACATCCTTGGCATAGTCGCGGGCCTTGGTCAGGTCTTCCTGGCTCAGGGAACCGGTCACGCCGGCCTTGGTCAGGTACACCTTGGAGAGAAGGGCCTCGGCGGCATAATAGTCGATGCGGTTGAGCTTGCCGATATAGGCATTCTTCGGGAGCAGCGACATGGCCTTCTCCAGGGTCATTACGATATACTCATACACGTCGGCCTTCTGGACCTTGACTACCTCGTTGTAAGTGGCATCCTTGATGATTTCGGTGTTGTCGTGGATGATGGGGACATCGCCGAAGGTGCGGACGAGGAAGAAGTAGGTCATGGCCTTCCAGGCGAGCACTTCGCCGATGCAACGGTTCTTCACTTCATCGGAGAGGTTGCCGGTAGATGCCTGGATATTATGGATAACCGTATTGCACTGAGCATTCACGGCCCACAGCGAATAAGCCATGTTCTTAAGGTCTTGGTCCGTACCGTTCACAGTAAGGGTAGAATAGGCGTTCTGGGCCTGATAGACATTGCCGCACATGGTCTCGGAACCATAGATATAGAAACGGATGATATCGTACCAGGGGGAATTGTACAAATAGTTGATACCCTGCTCCAGCTGGGCATCGTTCTGGTAGAACTGGGCCGTAGTGAAGCTATCCTCGGACGGACGATCCAGGAATTTGTCGCAGGAGGAGGCGCCGAAGGCTACCACGGCAGCGAGGGCGATGTATTTCAAAGCTTTTTTCATAATCTTATCCTCCATTTATTAGAAAGTGATGTTTACACCGAACGAACAGGTCATAGGGGAAGGATAACGGCCGTTGTCCACACCGAAGGTGAGACCAGTGGAATCCTGGGTGGAAGCACCCACTTCCGGATCGAAGCCCGTATACTTGGTGAAAGTGAAAAGGTTCTGGATATTGCAATATAACCTGATATTGTCAATCTTCACCTTTTCGAGGATGCTCTTGGGGAGGGTGTATCCGAGGGTGATGTTCTTGATGCGGAGATAGCTGCCGTCTTCGATATAGCGAGTGCTCAGGCGGTCGTTGTCGTTCGGATCCTGGATAGACGGACGGGGAGTCTTGGTGCCGGCATTGGAAACCTTGACATTGGTCACGTCATCCTGCCAGGAAGAGCCGTCGGCATAAGTCTTTGCGGCATCGACGGAAACCAGACGGGCGCGGTCCTGGATGGACACGTGCTGGTTGGTCCAGGTGCTGTTCATGTGCACAAGGCCGTTGTAGCCCTGTCCCATCATGTTGTAGTTGAGCACCTTGTTACCATAGGAGCCGTTGAGGAAGATGGAGAGGTCTACATTCTTGTAACGGAAGGTGTTGGTCCAGCCGAACGTGAACTTCGGGAGCGGGGAACCGATATTGGTACGGTCGTTCTCGTTGATGAACCCGTCACCGTTCACATCCTTGAACTTGAGGTCGCCCGGCCACACGGTGGTGTAGCGGTTGAAGGAGACACCGTCTTCCGGGAATTTCTCGGCACGGGGGGAGCGCATGATGTCTTCGAGGTCCTCATAGACACCTTCTACCACATAACCGTAGAAGTTATAGAGGGACTCGCCGATCTCTGTCACGGAAACGATGTCGCTCCACTGGCCGTAGCCCACGAGCTGGGCATTGGCCGATCCGTCCAGGGCCACCAGTTTGTTCTTGTTGAAGGAAATCTGGAAGTTGCTGTCCCAGCTGAAGTTCTTCCCGTCGATGGGATGCGTGTCCAGGGTGATTTCCAGGCCCTTGTTCTCGATGGTGCCGTAGTTGCCCTTAGGCGCAGCCAGGGCGGAAGAACCGTTGCCCTGGGTACCCATGTAGGAAGGAAGGGTCATGGCCATGAGCATGTCGGAGGACACCTTCTTGTAAAGGTCGATGGTGAGGTTCAAGCGGTTCTGGAAGAAATTCAGATCCAGACCCAGGTTGGTCTGTACCTGCTTCTCCCAGTGGATACCAGTGTTGGAGATGTTGGCGGGACGCTGGCTGTCGCCCAGGCCGGTGGGCATCTTGCTCATGCCGGATTCCCAGGCGCCGCCGCCGATATTGGCGTTACCGGTCTGTCCCCAGCCCAAGCGGATCTTACCGCTGTTCAGGCGGATGGCCTCGCTGAAGCCCTTGAGGAACTGCTCGTTGGTGAAACGCCAGCTACCTGCAAAGGAGTGGAAGCCAGCCCAACGGTTATCCGGGCCGAAGTTGGAGGAACCGTCGTAACGGAAGGTATAGGTAAACAGGTAACGGTCGTCGTAGTTGTAGGTTTCACGGGTAAAGAAGGAGGCCATGGCGGAACTGCCGAAACCGGAGTTCACGGTAGGGTTGCCGGTAGCCAGCTTGATGTTGTGGATCTCGTCGGAAGGAAGGCCGGTATTGTTGGCGCCCAGATAATTCCAGCGGGATTCCCATGCTTCCTGGCCCACCATGGCGGTGACACTATGTTTGCCGAAAGTGTTGGAATAGGTCAGGTAATTCTTGAGGGACCAGTAGGTGCTGGCATTGCGCTGGGAGCCCATGGAATTGTTGCCCCGCTGCCAGCCGCCCAGGTTCACCATCGGCTTATAGGTGGTAGCCTCGGAATTGGAGACGTCGAAGCCCACCTCACTGCGCCACACGAAATGCTTGATGGGCGTGAGTTCTGCGTAGACGTTGCCGGTGAGTTTCTGACGCTTAAGCAGGTTCTCGTCCAGCATGGCCAGGGCCACCGGGTTGGCGGAAGTGTACCCTTCCCGCACTGTGGTGGAATAATTACCGTCCAGGTCATAGACCGGGATGTCCGGCAGGGTAGAGAGAGAGTAGAAGATGACACCTTCCTGACCGTCGGCCAGTTTGATGTTATCGTTGGTTACCGCATATGTGGCGTTCATACCCAGCTTGAACCAGTCCTTGAGCTGGGCATCCAGGTTGGCGCGGAAGCTCAGACGGTCGAAGTTGGAGCCGATGATGGTACCTTCCTGGTTCATGTAGGAACCGGACACATAGTACTGAACTTTCTCGGAACCTCCCTGGGCGCTAATCTGGTGCTGATGCTGGAGAGCAGTGCGGAACACCTCGTCCTGCCAGTTGGTACCCTTGCCCAGAATGGAGGGATCGGCATACCAGCCGTTGTGTTCTACCAGCCCCATATCCACCATGTCGTTGTAGTATTCGGCAAATTCACGGAGGTTCATCATGTCAATGCGACTGGTCTGGCGGGAAACGGCCACCATGCCGTCGTAGGAGAACTTGGCGTCGCCGGCCTTGCCATGCTTGGTGGTGATGAGGACCACACCGTTGGCGCCCTGGGCGCCGTAGATGGCGGTGGCG
>ODAJ011801758.1_pt1 | contig 11399 bp, 7 predicted proteins | sample 1539241 | NCBI WGS metagenome assembly ODAJ01 (sample SAMN02144231, study PRJEB22623) | gut metagenome | biome: sheep rumen | host: Ovis aries | place: New Zealand | reverse complement strand
GAAAAACCCAGCGTCCGCCGCAAGAAAAAATCGGAGGCGGCTCGCAAGCGGAAGTATCGTTAATCCTTAGACAAATAAAAAAGGCCGCTGCCAGCCTTGCGGGTTGACGGCGGCTTTTTCGTGATTCTAATCGTAGTTTAACAATCGCAAGCCATAATTTATCCAATGATGAATGAAGGGAGACTCGTATGCAATATGCCTGAAAACAAATCCTCGCCGCCCAAAGATAGGACGGGGATAATTTCCATGATAAAAGTTTTGCAACACTTCGGAATTAAGGATTTGCAAAAAATTTATGAGGAAAACCCCGAGACGGACGACCTTTTGGACTGGGGAAAACTTCAAAAGCTGGCAAAAAAATATAAAGTCAACAGCACGATTATTCACCCAATCGTTGAAGAGCTTCGTGAAGTTGAATATCCCGCCATTGCCAAGATGAATGACGGTGCGTATATCGCAATCGGTAGTACAAACGATGAAGTTATTTTGGCGATTGACCCGCGAGAAAACAAGCCACAAGCTATCCCGATGAAGGAATTCTTAGAGAACTGGTCAAGAGATATGCTAATTTTCTCTGCGGCGTTTAATTGGGATTACATAAAGAAAAAATATAACATTGACTGGTTCTGGAAGGTTATCAAGCGTTACAAAAAGCATCTTTTAGAAGTGTTAGTGGCGTCATTATTCATCCAGGTAATGGCAATCGTTTTCCCACTTATTACACAGGTCATAATTGATAAAGTTATTGGCAACAACGGCTTAGCCACGCTCACTGTTATCGGTTATAGCATGATTTTGTTTTTCGCTATGCAATCGCTCTTGACAGCATTGAAAACTTACATACTCAACCACACGACAAATAAACTTGATGCAATCTTGGGAACACGGCTGTTTCGTCATGTAATTTCTTTACCATTACCTTATTACGAAAACAAGCGCGTAGGTGAATTGCTTTATCGCATGGACATGCTCGAAAGGGTTCGTACCTTTTTTACCGGTCCTGGATTAATGGCAGTACTTGATGTTTTATTCTCTGTAGTATTCGTCGCATTTATGTTTTGGTATTCGGTGCCATTGACTTTAATTGTACTTTTGGTGCTTCCTTTATATTCTGTTCAACTTTTGGCTATGCCGCTTCTTATGAAAAAAATGGGAGGAATTTTTCAGGCACGAATCGCAGTTCAATCATTTATGGTCGAATCCGTTACAAGCATGGAAACAGTTAAAGCTTTGGCGATAGAACCTCAATCCGTCAATAGATGGGAAAAGCTTAATTCTAACTATGTTCGCAAAATGTTTGAAATGAAAAAGTTCATGGTTTTTCTTACTGGTTATAGAGGCGTGGCTGACGGGGCGATAACACTTGGAATTCTTTGGTATGGCGGTAATATGGTTATGAACGGCGAATTCACACTCGGTCAACTGATTGCGTTCCAAATGATTTCACGACAGGCAATAGGGTCTTTAACAAAGTTCGCAATGTTGTGGTGGAGTCTTTTTATGTTTAAAATGGCTCTCGGCATGATAGGAGACATTTTGAATACGCCAATGGAACCTATTCTTCAAGAGATGGGCAAACGTGGCGACGAGCGAATTGACGGAGCGGTTGAGTTCAAAGACGTTTCTTTTCGATACCGTGTCGACCTGCCGCTTGTTTTGAAAAATATAAATCTTACTGTCCTACCTGGTCAAAAAGTCGGTATCGTCGGGCGTTCGGGTTCGGGTAAGTCGACTTTGACGAACTTGCTACAAAACCTTTATATCCCTGAAGAAGGCTCTGTTACCGTAGGCGGCGTCAATACTCGCGAGGCGAACCTTTCTTGGCTTAGGGAGCAAGTGGGCGTTGTCATGCAGGAGAATTATCTTTTCAACTCCAGCGTCCGCGATAACATTGCAATCAGCCGCCCGACTGCGACAATGGATGAAATTATTCGTGCGGCACGCCTTGCGGGTGCGCATGATTTTATTTTGGAACTAAAAGAAGGTTACGATACTAAAGTTGGCGAACGTGGCGATTCGCTCTCTGGCGGTCAACGTCAGCGCGTAGCTATTGCTCGTGCACTGCTTGCCAATCCGCCCGTTTTGATTTTCGACGAGGCAACTAGTGCTCTTGACTACGAATCCGAAAGAATTATCTTCAATAACATGGGCGCAATCGGAGAAAAGCGGACGATGCTTATCATTGCGCACAGGTTAAGCGCGGTGCGTCGTTGCGATAAAATTATTGTTATCGACAAGGGCGAAATCGTCGAGAGCGGCACGCATGAACAATTAATGGCACTCGGCGGATTGTATCGTTATCTTTACGACCAGCAAGAAAGCAGAGGGTAGACACGATGAAAAAATTTTTTAAATGGCTAACTCGTGGGGAAGAAGTAGATAAAGAAACAGAATTCTTGCCCGCGATACTCGAAGTGACGGAAACGCCTCCTTCACCGACGGGACGGCTTGTCATGTGGTCAATCTTGCTTTTAGTCGTCATTGTTTTGGCTTGGTCAATCCTAGGGCATATTAACGAAGTCGCGGTTGCAATGGGCAAGGTCATTCCCAATGGGCAAATCAAAACCATTCAAGTTAAGAACAAAGGTATCATCAAAGAAATTAACGTCGAGGAAGGTCAGCTCGTTCAAGAAGGCGACGTTCTCGTTGTCCTAGACCCGACGACGACGACCGCAGATTATGACAGCTTAAAGAAGCGCGCCGCTTATTACAAGCTCGACATTCAACGCTTGACGGCAGAACTAACACAGCAACCTTTTACACCAGAAGAAGACCCCGACCTTGAGGCGCACGACTTAGCGGCGGAGATGGCTCTTTATCAAAGCCGCACTTCGGATTATCATACGCAACGCCAAAGCCGTGTGGACGTTATCGACCAGAAGATAGCTAGACTGCAGGCAACTCAGGCTACCTACGAAAAGTACGCCCAAGTTTTAGCTATCGAACAAGAGAAGGAAGCACGCCTTATCGATTTGAGCGAGCAAAATGCCATTTCCCAATTTCAGCTCCTTGAACAGCAAAGCAAGACAATTGAATATGCTAAAAACGCACAGGCGGAATTAGATTCGCTCAACAGCATTAAAGCAGAAATCGCCGAGGCTCAGCAGAACTTAGCAAACGTCGACGCTGCTTATCACAAGGACATAATGACAGCATTAGTCGAGGCTAAGAAGGAGTATTACTCCGTCAGCGAGGCGATTAAAAAGGCGGACGAGGATTCACGCATGGCAACGATTTACGCGCCGACTTCGGGCAGAATTTACAACTTAAATGTTCATACGCTGGGCGGTATCGTGACGGACGCTCAACCTTTAATGCAGATTGTCCCTGAAGATGTTAAGCTTGAGTTTGAAGTCTACGCGGACAATAAGGACATTGGCTTTATAAAAGTCGGGCAAGAAGCTGAAGTTAAGGTCGAGACGTTCAATTTCCAAAAATTCGGCATGTACAAGGCTGAAGTCATGGAGATAAGCGCGGATGCCGTCAACGAGCCTAGCGACCCTCAGCGCGATAAAAAATATAAGCTTATCCTTGACCCGACGAGCAATGATATTAGTGTCTATGGACAGCCGGCAAAACTCGAAGTCGGTATGAACGTCAGCGCGGAAATTAAAATCAAGGAAAAGAGAATTATTGACTTCTTCCTTGACCCGTTCCGCCGCTATACGTCCGAAGCTTTAAGGGAGCGGTGATTTATGGCAGAGAATAAAAATCAAACTCCCGACGATAAAAAGTTGAGCCTCTCCAAGGGACAAGCTATCGGCAAGATTGAGCCAGAAAAGAAACCAAAAACAAAAATAGATGCCGACGGTCTTGAGGTTGAAGTTAAAGAGGCAGATTACAGCGGCATTGTAAATGGTGTAGACACGGGGCTTGCCTGTCTTATCGCTATAGCAAAATACTACAATATTCCCGCTGATTATCGTCAACTCGAACGCGCTTACGTCTTGAAAGAGGGCAGTGTGGATTTAATGACGATTGTCCGAGCTGCCCGCGATTTGAAATTGAAGGCAAAGATGTATGATGGCTTAAAAGAGGCGGACTTAGACAGACTGGTTTATCCCGTCTTAATCAAGTTGCATTCGGGCAGAAGCGTCGTCATAACGACAATCCGTGACGGAAATATTTACGTAATGGATCCTGTTTTCTCACAACAGCCCGTTAAAATCGACCGCTATAAACTTTTAATGGACTGGACAGGCGACGCGATACTTTTCACGCGCCGCTATGAACTTGACAAGAATAAAAGTAAATTCGGGCTCAAATGGTTTGTGCCAGTCATGATGAAGTACTTGCCTTTGTGGCGAACAGTTTTGTTCTTGTCGTTAATCTTGCAAGTGTTAGGATTGGCGTCGCCTTTCTTCGTGCAAAATATCATTGATAAAGTTTTGGTGCACAGAGCAGCGGAGGCTTTGGATATTCTCGTCTTGGGCATGGTGATTTGTACGCTCTTCCAACAAATAATGGAAGGCTTGCGCACATATATTTTCGCGAATATCACAAGCAAGATGGACGTAGTACTAAGTTCACGCCTTTACAAAAACATTGCCGCATTGCCAATCAGTTACTTTCAAAAGTGGCAAGTCGGCGATGTCGTCTCACGTGCTGGCGAGCTTGATACATTGCGCGGATTCATGACGAACAACAGCCTGATGATTGTTCTTGATATTACCTTCGCAATGATTTATATCGCCGTCATGTTCATTTATTACAGCTGGATACTCTCTGCCGTTGTCTTGTGTATGATTCCTGTGTTTGTTCTCTTGAATTTAATCGTTGCGCCGATATTCAGGCGTTTGATTAACGAAAGATTTTTAATCGCCAGTGAAAACCGCTCCTTCCTTATCGAGACGATAACTGGCATTCATACGGTTAAAGCCTCAAGCGTCGAAAACAATTTTATCCGCCGCTATGAAGAAATGCTCGCTCGTCTAGTCAGAGCCTCTCTAAATGTTGTCAATGTGGCGAACGTCGCAAATTCTATCGCTACCTTCTTTAACAGCATGTTCAATCTTGTTATTCTGTGGGTTGGTGCCTATTACGTCATGTCGGGTGATATTACCGTCGGTGAATTGATTGCTTTCCAGATGATTGCAGGGCAGTTAATTGCGCCGATTATGCGCCTCATAAATCAGTGGCAAGACTTCCAAAGGGTTCGCGTTTCTATGGATAGGATGGCGGACATCATGGACGAAGAAACCGAGCCGGCGTTCAATCCTTCCCGCACGACACTACCTAGCCTACGCGGAGAAATTGCGTTGGAAAAGCTAGCTTTTAGCTACACGGAAGAGGGCGGCAAGGTTTTAGACAATGTCAGTATAAGAATTCCCGCCGGAATGAAAGTTGGTATCGTCGGGCGTTCGGGTTCGGGCAAGTCGACCTTGACGAAATTAATTCAGCGGCTTTACTTGCCTGACACGGGACGAATTCTGATTGACGGCGTAGACATTGCACAGGTTGAGCCGGCGTGGCTCCGTCGTCAAATCGGTGTCGTGTTGCAAGACAGCAAACTTTTCAGCGGCACGATTGAGGAGAATATCCGCATTGCTTGCCCGAATGCCACGCACGAAGAAATTGTCAACGCGGCTCGTTTGGCAGGTGCTGATGAATTTATTAGCCAATTCCAAAACGGTTATGAAACTGCCGTCGGCGAACGCGGTAGCCTTTTGAGCGGTGGTCAGCGTCAACGCATTGCCATTGCTCGTGCTCTACTTTCCGACCCGCGAATTATTATCTTCGACGAGGCAACCAGCGCACTCGACTACGAATCCGAAAATATCATCATGAATAACATTGAGCCTATCTCCCGCGGGCGAACGATGCTTATGATTGCCCACCGCCTATCGACCGTTCGAGACTGCGACGCCATCATTGTTATCGATAAGGGACGCATAATCGAGGCGGGCACGCACGATGAATTGATGAAACGCAACGGCGTCTACGCCAAACTGCATCAAGCCCAGATGTCATAAAAGGAGCGATTTTTACCGTGAATATTTTTATTCTGCACCCGTCCTTCCCCGCGCAGTATTTGAACCTTGCGCCTTACTTAGCAAGCAATCCCGAAAACAACGTTTATTTCCTGTCCAAAGAGAACTCAATCAACGCACAGCTTAAGGACGTGACGCTTGCCCTTTATCCTAAACCGAGTGAGGAATCGGAGAATTGGATTAAGACTTGCGGACCTTTGCGTCCTGCGGCGGAGGCTGTCATTGAAGGTCAAGCGGTTTTGCGGGCAATGGAATGGCTTGCCAGAGAAAAAAACGTTAAACCCGACGTGATAATCGGTCATACGGGTTGGGGCTCGACGCTCTATTGCAAGGACATGTATCCGAAGGTTCCTATCATGGGCTATTTTGAGTGGTATTACCTCGTTGAGGACAGCGACTGTTATTGGTGGCCAGACGAGGTGCCGCAGTTGGGTAATCGCATTTCAATTCGCACGCGCAATGCTCATCACTTGATGAATTTGGAGTTGTGCGACGCGGGCATTGCTCCTACTAAGTGGCAATATCAGCAGTTCCCAGAAGAGTACAAGCCCAAGCTCAAAATCATTCACGAAGGCATTGATACAAAATTCTGTTCGCCCGACCCCAGCGGCAAGCGTCCTGGTCTCGTGCTTGAAGACATTAAGCTTAACTTGCCCGAAGGCACCGAGATTATAACTTACGTTGCTCGCGGCTTTGAAATCTATCGTGGCTTCCCGTATTTCATGGACGCTATCCGCCACGTGCTAGCCCGCCGCCCGAATACTCATGTTATCGTTGTCGGCAAAGATAGGATTTGTTACGGCGCACAGCTTAAGGACACGACATATCTTAAGGAAGAGGAAAAGAAAGGCGGCTACCCAACTGACCGCGTGCACTTCGTAGGCTTGCGCAATCGCGGCGACTATCAAAAAATCTTGCGGGCGTCAAGTTGCCACGTCTATTTAACTCGTCCGTTCGTCTTAAGTTGGTCTTGTCTGGAGGCAATGAGCTTTGGTTGTCCAATGGTTGCGTCGAAGACTCCGCCCGTGCAAGAAGTCATGCAAGATGGCGTCAATGGGTTGCTTGCGGAGTTCCGTTCGCCATATCACATTGCCCGCAAGATTGAAGAGCAACTAGACGACCCCGAACGCGCAAAGAAATTGGGCGCGGCGGCTAGGGAGACAATCCTTGAACGTTTCGAGCTTATGCGTTGCATGAAGGCTCAAGAAGATTTAATGTATAGCTTAGTTCGTTAAGGCGAGGGCGACGCGATGACTTTTGAAACTTTTATCCCGGCGCGGTCAAAGTTTGTGCTTGAATTGACAGGCGAAGTAGCTGATGACTTCGAGACGACGGAGAAAAAATTTCTGGAGATACAGCCCGAATGCCGCTACACGGTCGCGAAGGACTTGACCGATGTTAAAGGGGTGTTCGACGTAATTTTAATTCACAGCCCGCTTATCGGCACGCTCAGCAATGATAAACTCGTTGCGCTGATAAAAAGAACTGCCGTAAACCTCAAGCGCGATGGCACGATGATTTTCACTCTGGACAATATCGGGCACGGCGAAAATCTCGCGGCAATTCTTGAAGACAAGCCGCCCAAATTCAAAGTCACGCTGACCCACGACGAACTTAGCGACGCAATCCAAGACGCGGGCTTATCAGTCCTTCGTTCGCTCAATGCCTCGCGCAGTACCCAGGTTACTAGAAAACTCGCCGACCTTGCCCAAACGGAGCTTGCGGTCTTCGTTTATATCTTCACCGCCTGCAAGAGTGCGCCGCCTAAGAAAACTTTAGTCCAAACACTAATCGGCGAATCAACGGTTTGTGCACCGAGCCGAGTCCACATGCCCAACGCCTTCTTCATGGCGGAGCAAAATGTCTTTATCATGGCGTCGCAAATCGGCAAGCCGTATAATCTGTTCGAGCGCGAGCAATTCGAGGAAAGAATCTTCATCAATCAGCGCATGTGCTTTCCGTCGTTCGCGGTCGGCTTGGACTTCTTCAATATCTTGCGCAAGAAGGGAATACTTTTTATCTCGGAGATGGACGACCACCCAACGCTATGGGAAGACGATTACAAGAAGACGGCGTGGATAAATTTCCGGGCGGTGCATGCAATCCAAACGTCGACGCCATATTTAGCGGATTACCTCAGCCAGTTCAATCCGAACGTTACAGTTTTTGCGAATCAACTGCGCCGCCTGCCGCCGCGTCGAGACTTCAACGAGGAATTCAAGCAAAAAAAGTCCGTCACGATATTTTTTGGGGCACTCAATCGCGATAAAGATTTCATAGAGCTTTTGCCTATCCTGAATCGGTTCGCTAAGCAATACGGCAGTAAGTTGGAGTTCAAGATATTGGCTCGGCGGAATTTGTTTGACGCGCTGGAATCGGAGCATAAAACCTTCGTCGGGGACATAAACAGATATGAGGGGCAATTTGTCTCCTATGAGGCGTATGAGGCGGCGATTCGTTCATCTGATATTGCGCTATTGCCGCTGAGGGACAACGAGTTCAACCGCTCCAAGTCCGATTTGAAGTTCATAGAGTGTGCGGGCAATGGTGCAGTGGTGCTGGCGTCGCCGGTCGTGTATGCTAAGACAATCGAGGAAGGGCGCACGGGTTTTATCTATCGAGACGACCGCGAATTTGTAACTAAGCTAAACATGCTGATTAAGAACAGAAACCTGCGGCGCATGGTGGCGGAAACGGCTTACGATTATGTTCGGCGCGAACGGCTAATGAGTCAACACTATATAGAGCGGCTGGAATGGTATCGCGAGCTATTGGCGCGGCTACCGGAGCTGACAATCGCGGCGTCGAAGCGCATTCAAAAGTTCATTCCGGCTTTCAGAGACGAGATTGCACAGTTCAGAGCGCGTTTCTCCCAAGAGTCAAACGTCTTGCCCTATGACAAGGAAAGGAATTTAAAAGGCGGCGCAGAAATAATTATCCCAAAATGAATCTTTGCGGGGGTGAGGAAAATGTCGGAAGTTCAAATCTTTGGCGGCGCAAGCTCGGCGATAATGATGGTGGCGTATTGTTCAATGATAGCAATCGCGGTGCTTGGGATATTCATCGTGCTGTACTTGGGCAGTCGCAGTTCAAAGAAAAACGCGGGAATGCTTGAGGAACTTGTCCTTGACGAACGCCAGCAAAATCGCGACGGCTATACGAGCGTCATTGACAAAAGCAAATTCCTCGGCGCAATCGGCGTATGCGTGACGGACTTGCGACCGGCGGGAACAATTACAGTTGAGGGCGAACCCGTCGACGTGGTGACGGAAGGCAGTTTCGTCAAGGCGGGCGACAGCGTCAAGGTCATCAACGTGGACGGCTCCCGCGTATTAGTCAGGCAAATCTAGAGAGGGGGTCATCACTATGGATGATGTTATGTTCGGTACTCTTTTCTTCGTGATAATCGGAATAGGAATCGCATCCGTTTTCTTGCACTTCGTACCAATCGGGCTTTGGATTTCGGCGTTGGCGGCTGATGTTCACGTCGGGATTTTTACGCTAATCGGAATGAGAATGCGCCGCGTGCCTCCTGCCAAAATCGTCATGCCGCTAATCAAAGCTAACAAAGCGGGTCTCGATGTCAACGTCAATCAGCTGGAGGCTCACTACCTGGCGGGCGGCAACGTCGATAAGGTCGTTGACGCGCTGATTGCCTCGCAACGTGCACAGATTGTCCTGCCGTTTGAAAGGTCAGCGGCGATTGACTTGGCAGGACGCGACGTTTTGGAAGCGGTTCAAATGAGCGTCAATCCGAAAGTCATTGAAACGCCCGTGGTTAGTGCGGTTGCTAAGAACGGTATCGAACTCAAGATTAAAGCACGCGTCACGGTTCGGGCGAACATTGATAGATTGGTCGGCGGCGCGGGCGAGCCTACGATTATTGCGCGTGTCGGCGAGGGTATCGTTACTACGGTCGGCAGTGCTGAAAGTCACACGGACGTTTTGGAAAGCCCCGATGACATTTCAAAGACGGTGCTGGGCAAAGGTCTAGACGCGGGCACGGCGTTTGAAATCCTATCGATTGACATTGCGGACGTTGACGTTGGCAGGAACATAGGCGCACAACTTCAAACTGACCAAGCAGAGGCAGATAAGCGAATCGCTCAAGCAAAGGCGGAGGAACGTCGCGCAATGGCAGTTGCTAAAGAACAGGAAATGAAAGCCTATACGCAGGAAATGGAAGCAAAGGTCGTAGAGGCTCAAGCGGAAGTCCCGCACGCTATGGCGGAGGCTCTAAAGTCGGGCAAGCTCGGCGTCATGGATTATTACAACATGATGAACGTCCAATCCGATACCGATATGCGCAAGTCTATAAGCGAGGTCGGCAAGGACAGAAAACATATTCCTGCACAGAAGTAAAGCTTTATCGGAGTTTCGCAGGGCGCACTTGCGGAACTCTTTTTTTGCGAGGACGACATGAAACTTTACCGTTATCGAACGATTGAAAGCGCGCTTAGGGAGCTGGATAATGGCTCGTTTTACTTCGCGGCACCGACGGAACTCAACGACCCCATCGAAGGTTACTTGAAAATCTTTTGGCAGGGAGATGCGCCCGCGTGGGAAGGCTTGCTTAAAAATTTCGTCTGCAGTTTCTTTTACGGCTTGCAAACGTATCTGCTCGTGTCGGGGAAATTTTACGCCGCACAGGAAAATTTCTTGAGCGACTTGCATAACAAAATCCTTTTACCGAACCTTCACCAATTCGATAACTCGCCGCTCAGCCGAACCTTTGAAGAACTCGGCGAAAAATTCTTGACTGCAAACAGCGTTCAAAAGGTCGTCGAATTCTACGGCAACGACGAAATCAAATGCTACGGCAGGGAAATGGAATTTATCCTGCGCACAGTCACTGATGACGCTTGCCGCTTGTGCGTCCAAAGGTGCAAAGACCTAAGCCTGATTCGCGCCGACTTCGACGAAAATTTTTTCGATGTCGAATACGAAATCTCATTCGCGGAACTCAAAGGCATAAGCGACGCCGAACGCAAACGACGAATCGACGAGATTGAAAACTTGAATTGCGACTTAATGGAATCGGGCTTGCTCGCGCTGAAATTGAATCACCGTAGCTCGACCGCCGCCGAATACACTTTAAAGCAACGTCTGCTTTGGCTCCGCTTCATTTTCCCGCGCCTGTACGTCGAACAGCTCAAGGAAATAATGTATCCCAATGGCTACGTCGTGTGCTTTTCCGATACCCCGACGAATTCGGCGATGTGGGGCAATTACGCTGACAATCACTGCGGCGTTTGTTTTGCCTACGAGACGGAGACGCTTGACGGGCACGAATTCATTCATTTTGCCGCCAAATCGTTGGAGGTCAAGCCGATTAAGTACAGTGCACAATTCATCACGCGGAATTTCTTTGACACGTTGCGGTATTTGAAATTTATCCGCGTCGAGGAT
>ODAJ012124510.1_pt1 | contig 11400 bp, 4 predicted proteins | sample 1539241 | NCBI WGS metagenome assembly ODAJ01 (sample SAMN02144231, study PRJEB22623) | gut metagenome | biome: sheep rumen | host: Ovis aries | place: New Zealand | reverse complement strand
TGATTTTTCCTCAATAGGCTTATTTTTTCTAAAATTTTATATATCTTTGCCCCCAATTACTGACTAATTATACCTATATGAAAATGAAAAGAATTCTTTTGCTAATGCCCTTATTGGCATTTTCCATTTCAATGTCTTTTGCTCAGCGTCTTCAGCAGAAGTTGGGACGAGGTGTGGTGGCTGTGCAGAACGGCTCTAATGTAACCGTGACTTGGCGCCGATTAGCCCAAGAACCGGAAAGTGCTACTTATAACGTTTACGTGAATGGCTCGAAGGTGAACGCGACTCCTTTAACCAATACGAATTGGAAAACTACCACGAGTGTGGTTCCCACTGGCTCGAAAGTGTCCGTGACGATGGTGGCCAACGGAACGGAGTCGGAACAGAGCCATGCCTATGAATTTAAAGCTTACGACATGCGCAACCTGTTTATGCGCATCAACTTCGAGCAGGGTGGCTCCCCCCTGAAATCAGCCGATTTCAATACAGCCTACGTGTGGCCCATCGATTTAGATGGTGATGGGGAGTTTGACTATGTGGTGAACAGAAAAAACAACACTAACGGTTTGGACTGCTATGTGGAAGGTTACTTGAGTTCGGGTCAGCACCTGTGGACAGTGAAGTTGGGTCCCAACGAGTTGAGTTGTGCTGGGCAGGACGATCAAATAACTGTGGCCGATATGGATTGCGATGGCTTGGGCGATGTGGTAATCCAAAGTTCCGACGGCACCCGGTTCTGGGAGCCAGGCACTAAAAGCTTCGGCCTTTATGTGAATGGGAGTGCTACAGGAGATACTGATGGCGATGGCATTATCGACTATGAGACTCAGAATGTGCGCAATGCTCCTCGCTACATCAGTGTGATTGACGGCATGTCTGGGCGTGAGAAAGCCAGTGTGGAGCAGTCGTACAACACACACTATAACCGGACCAACCGCGCTTCCCTCATGGGCGATGAATATAACAAGCATGTGGGGCACATGGGGGTCTTCTTCCACGATGGCATCCATCCTGCAGTGGTGATGGAGTGGCACATGCGTGGCACAGGTGGTGACCACCATTATTATAATTTAGGAGTGGCATATGATTTTTCGTCGGGCACAGCGGGAGAACTGAAGGAACTGTTCAACGAACCTACGGGTGCTCCAGCATTCCACCAGATTCGTGTGGGCGATGTGGATGGCGATGGATGTGACGAAATGATGGTGGGTGGCTACACGATGAACAACACAGGTAAGGTGCTCTTCAACACGGGCATTTCTCATGGCGACAGATTCCGCATCAGCGACATCGACCCAGAGCGTCCTGGGCTTGAGACCTTTGCTATACAACAGTATGCAGGCGACATGCTGGGTCAGGTTCTTTACGATGCCGGAACGGGCGAATTTATCAAGAAGTGGTATCTGTCCGCAGTGGGCGACATCGGACGTGGCGAGTGTATGGATATTGACAAAAACCATCTGGGTTGGGAAATGTGGTCCACCATGGATGGCAATGTCTATGATGCGAAGGGCAATCTGATTTCAGGTTATGGCAACCAGTATCCCTGCGAGGGCATCTGGTGGGATAATGAGCTGGACAGAGAAGCGGTGCAGACGAGCGACAGCCACTACAATGTCTATGTGCAGGACTTCTTCAAAGGACGTGAAGTGGAATTTGCCAAAATCAGCAATTGGCGCTATGTGACGGTCTATGCCAAGCGTGCTGCTTTCTGGGGCGATATCATTGGCGACTGGCGCGAAGAGCTGGTGCTGTTGCATAAAGAGAATGGAGTGAATGTTGGCATTGTAGGAGTCTCAACCGACTACACAACTGACGTCAATCATATCTATTGCTTGCAGGAAGACCCCCACTACAGGGGCGACTGCACCACTAAAGGCTACTACCAGAGTCCTAATCCGGGTTTTTACTTAGGCTACGATATGCCTCGTCCGCAGTTGCCACCCGTGATGGTGACCGATCTGATTTATGCTTCCACTGCCACCACGTGGAGCAATGGGAGTACAGGCTTTACCAATTACGCTCGTTCTGCTGCTCAGTCCTATGCCGACGGAAAGAGTGTGCTTTTCGACCTTACCTCGTCCAGCAATGTCAATCTTGCAGGGGTGGTGAAACCCTCGGTGGTGTATGCGATGACCGTGAAGAATCAGCAAATTTCAGTTGCTGGTGCTGGCAGTTTGGAGGGCGCGATGGATTTATGGAAAAGTCAGCAAGGCCGCTTCGTCATCAATGTGCCCATGAACTACACGGGCACTACGTATATCTCTGAAGGCATTTTGGAGGCCAACACCACCATCGCTGGCAATGTGGATTTGCGTGCACGGGGTACTTTGGCTGGCAATGCAACTGTGGCAGGCGAGTTGCTGATTGAAGGGGCACTTCACTACGAGGGTTGCCGCCTGATGCCTGCGACAGAGCAGACAATAGGGCAGATAACACTGAAAAAGCCCTTTATCATCAGCAAGAAATTGTATGCCGAAATGAATGTGAAGGATGCCGACGCAACCTGCGACCTCATCCATGTGGATGGCGATGTGACCATCGGTGGCGAAGGCGAACTCATCTTCACCATTGTGCCCGATGTGGAAAAATTGCAACCCGCCAAATTCAAATTGATGGAATACACTGGAAAACTGACAGGTTCCCTTGATAAGGTGTCTGTGCGTGGTTTGCAAGGGTTGAGCTATAACATCGTGAATGAAGACAATGCTTTGTGGCTGGTGGTGAACGAACAGCGTACAGCCTCAGAGGGTGTGCGTTGGACAGGAGCCGTAAACTCAGCATGGGACTATCAGACAGAGAATTTCTGGTTGGAAAATGAATCCACGGAATTTGTGGCAGGAGACGCAGTCACAGTAGGCGATGATGCGCAAGGTACAACCATTTCTTTCAGCGAACCGATGCAGATAAAACGTGTCGTTTTTGAAAACGAAAAAAAGACCTTTACCGTCGGTGGGATTGGTGGATTCAGCGGGAGTGGCGATTTTATTAAGAATGGTGACGGGCGTGTGAACCTCAATGCTGTCAACAGTGATTATACAGGACGCACTGTCATCAACAGCGGCATCGTGAGCGTGAAGGCATTGGCTGATGGCGGTCTGCCCAGCAGTATTGGAGCTGCGTCGGCCAGTGCTAATAATTTCCAGATGGGCAAGGCAACGCTCATCATCGACAACAACAACACCTCCACCAACAGGGGACTCACACTTAACGATACGGCCACCATCCAAATTGCTAATGGCACAGCTGCCCTCAAAGGCATTGTGCAAGGTTCTGGTACACTGAAAAAGACAGGAACAGGGCAGCTGAACCTGACATACGATGGTGCCAACAGTTATAAGTCCACCATCTTGCAGGCAGGTACATTGGCTATGGGCACTTGGCACTCCACGTTTGGAGCAGCCACCTCGCCCATTCAGGTTACGGGCAACAGCACCCTCATCATTTTCAATAACAATTCCACCAGCGCAGTGCCTTCCATCCGCAATGAGATTATCATCGAAAAGGGTAAAACACTCACCATGTACGCAGGGCAACGCTGCAAGATTCAAGGTTCTTTGCATGGCGAAGGCACATTGAAGATAGATTTCCCCTACGTGCGAGGTGACTTCGAGACGAATTGCTCAGCTTTTGAGGGAACGCTCAATCCCACTGGCAATCAGTTCCGCCTGTCCTCCACGCTCGACCTTTCCAAAGGCACATTCATGCCAGGTGCTGGGGTGTATGTGGCACATGTGAAAAGTCAGTCGGGTAATGAGGAAAGCCGTACGTCGAAGATTGGCTCTCTCTCCTCCACAGCCTCCGACTGCACCCTTGCTACAGGCACGTGGAATGTGGGCTACTTAGGCAATAACGACACGTATGCCGGTACTTTCAATGCTTCTGCCGTCCTCAATAAGTATGGCGAAGGTACTCTTACGCTGACAGGTGCTTCGGCTGGCGCGCTCAACATCTGCGAAGGCACCGTGATAGCTGCCAACACGTCAAAGCCCGTCACTACTGGAACCATGACTGTTCGCAGTGGTGCTCTGCTTGCGGGCACTGGACAGGTGCAAAACGTGACGGTGCAAAAAGACGGCACGCTGGGTGCCGGTAAGTCGGCTCTGACCGTAGGTACGCTGACCGTAAACGGAAATCTGACTCTGAATATGGGAGCCATTCTTCGTGTACGTACCAGTTCAACCACTGTTTCTACACGTTCTGATGCCTTTAAAGTGGCAGGCAACGTGAAACTCTCCTCACCCATCATCGATGTGACAGAACTTACCTCTAACGAAATTGCGGACAATGCAGAACTGAAAATATTTACAGGGTCAGGAAAGATTACCGTAACAGGCGACATCACTCTGCATCCTGCTGCTCCAAAGTCTGGATGGCTTTGGGACACCAGCGCACTGGCTCAAGACGGAATCCTTCGTGTTGTGCCAGACCCCGTCGGCATTCGCCAGCTGAATGCCGATTCTCTCACAGACGGCGATGTGGTGCTTGATTTAGCAGGTCGTCGTATCTCTGCCATCACAAGTGCAGGTTTGTATATTGTAAACGGTCATAAAACTTATATTCGGAAATGAAAAAGCTCCTTACTCCCATCCTTCTGCTGAGTGCCCTCACAGTGATGGCACAGCGCCAAAAGCTCAACTTTAATGGTAATTGGCAAATCCGTTTGCCACAAGAAGCTGTTCTCCATCCTGGAGAGACACGAACCGTCACTTTGCCCCATGCGTGGAACGAAGACTGGGCTTACAGGGTGGATATACATGACTTGCCTGATGATACTTGTCGTTATACCAAACGCTTCACCGCTCCGCATGAGTGGAAGGGACGGCACGTATTTATCGAATTTGAGGGGGCACGCCAAAGTGCTGAGGTGTGGCTGAATGGTCACCGTCTGGGCTTGCACCAAAACGGAGTAATGGCTTTCGGGTTTGAACTGACTCCCTATTTGCTGATGGGGAAAGAGAACTGTCTGGAGGTGCTCACCGACAATGACTGGTCGTACAAAGAGAAAAACCCAGACGGCACACCATTAGGGGCGCCAGCAGGTGCTGCTGTGACAACCGATGGTAACAATCTGCCTAACAATAGGCTCACTCCCACTTCCTTCCAGTGGAACAACAAAAACTTTAATATGAATATGGGAGGCTTGCCCAAGAATGTCTATCTCCATGTGACAGGCGACATCTACCAAACCTTACCCCTCTACTCCAATTTGGGCACCACGGGCACATACGTCTATGGAACAGATTACGACATCAAGGCGCGGAAAGTGACTGCTAACGTTGAGGCGCAGGTCATCAACGCTTCGCCTAAGGCTCAGAAAGTGGCATTGCAGATTGAGGTGCTGGACAATGATGGCAAGTCCGTGGCGAAGTTCATGGGTGGGTCTCAACTTATTGCCGCAGGCGACACTGCCACCCTCGCCGCTTCTCGTCGCCTGTCGAATGTTCACTTCTGGTCATGGGGTTATGGCTATCTCTACACGGTGCTTTCACGATTAGTGGTGGGTGGAACATCCGTTGACGAATGCGCCATCCGCACAGGTTTCCGCAAGACTCACTTCGCCGAAGGCAAAGTGTGGCTCAACGACCGATGCATCATGGTGCATGGCTATGCACAGCGCACTTCCAACGAATGGCCCTCTGTGGGCATCGACATTCCCGCTTGGCTCAGCGACTATAGCAATGACTTGCTGGTGAAGTCGGGCGGAAACTTGGTGCGCTGGATGCATGTCACGCCCAGCAAGCAAGACGTGGAGTCGTGCGACCGCGTGGGACTTATCCAGGCCATGCCTGCGGGCGATGCTGAGAAGGACGTGACAGGTCGCCATTGGGAACAACGCACGGAGCTGATGCGCGATGCCATCATCTACAACCGCAACAACCCCTCTATCATTTTCTACGAAGGTGGAAACGAGAGCATCAGCCGTGAACATATAAAGGAACTAATCGCCATTCGCAACCAGTACGACCCTCATGGAGGGCGTGCCACAGGTTCTCGCGAAATGCTCGACATTGACGAGGCTGAATACGGCGGCGAGATGCTCTACATCAACAAGTCGGGCAAACACCCTTTATGGGCCATGGAATACTGCCGCGATGAGGGTTACCGCATGTATTGGGACGATTATTCCTATCCCTATCACCGCCAGGGAGCAGGCCCTTACTATCGCAGTGCCCCGGCCGATGCTTACAACCAGAATCAGGATCAACTCACCATTGAGCACATTCGCCGCTGGCACGACTACTACGTGGTGCGTCCCGGCATGGGCCGACGAGTGAGTAGTGGGGGGGTGAAGATTATCTTTTCCGACACCAACACCCACGGACGCTCCGAAATGAACTACCGCACCAGTGGGGTGGTTGACCCCATGCGCATAGCTAAAGACAGTTACTTCGCTCATCAGGTGATGTGGAATTCGTGGGTGGATGTCGAGCACAAAGCTTCTCACATCATTGGTCATTGGAACTATCCAGAAGGCGTGGTGAAAGATGTCTATGTCGTATCTACTTCCCCCGTGGTGGAACTTTTTGTCAACGGCCAGTCAGTGGGCAAATCCACCCAGCCCCAGTACACCTTCCTCCACACCTTCCGCAAGGTGGCCTATCAGCCCGGTGAGGTGAAAGCCGTCTGCTATGCAGCCGATGGCACCACCATCGAGTCCGAAGCCTCGCACACGACGGCAGGTGAACCTCACCACCTGCAGCTTACGCTCATGCAGAACCCCGATGGAGGCATGAAGGCCGACGGCAGCGACTTGGCTCTCGTTCAGGTGGAGGTGGTGGACAAGAACGGACAACGCTGCCCGCTCGACAACCGCTTCATCCGCTGGAGCCTCGAAGGAGCTGGCGAGTGGCGCGGAGGCATAGCCAAAAGTCCCGATGGCGACAACTACATCCTCGCCACCACCTTGCCCGTTGAGGCTGGTGTGAACCGCGTGCTGGTTCGCTCCACCACCACTCCCGGGCAGATTCGCCTCACGGCTCATGCTAAGGGACTCCCCGATGCTACCATTGAATGGCACACGGTGGCCGATGCACAGCAGCTCAATCCCAGCATGTCGCGCTACATCGCTTCCAACCGCCTTGCCTGTGTGCTCGACCGTGGAGAAACACCCTCCACCCCTTCCTACGCAGAGAAGAAACGCTCCTTCCCCATTGCCTCAGCCACAGCAGGTGCTAATGATGCAGATGCCACCCATGCTTGGGACGACAACGAACTCTCTGAGTGGAAAAACGACGGGCGTCTATCGACCGCTTGGATTACTTTCCAGTTGCAGGAACCGGCAGCCATTGACGAAATCAGTCTCAAACTCACAGGTTGGCGTCAGCGTTCCTATCCCATTGAGGTGCTGGCCGACAACCAACTCGTCTGGAAGGGCGCCACCGACATGTCGTTGGGTTACATTTCTCTCTTCATCGACCATCCTGTCAAGGCCAAGCAATACACCATCCGTCAGACAGGTTCGGCAGCCGATAATGATGCCTTTGGACAAGTCACTGAACTGGCGGGCGGTCCAGCCACCGAACTCGACCTTTACAAGACACCTGGCAGCGAAAACGTGAAGGGTGAACTCCGCATAGTGGAAGTGGACTTTTTGCAGAAGATTCGATAAAAACACTAAGGGTTCTTCAGGAGCCGTGTCGGTTGAATGTGAAGAATCATCCTTTCACGCTTCTCATCATAAAAGCGCAAAAAAGCCGAAAGTAGGCAAGACTTACCTCGCCGTTCAGTCGCTTAAAACCTCGCTTTTCCAAATGCGAGGTACATGCGAGGTACTTCCTCAGTAGTTTTATCTGCCCTCCATGGCTTCCAATACGCTCTGTGCACCTTCCATCGTGCTGATGTTCTTGATGAGGAGCGAGCGGCGCTCTTCGTCGCGCAGGGTGCAGGCTCTGCCGTGGGAGGCGATGTAGTTGAGCACTTTCTCGAAGGCGCGGCTTTGGAAGTAGGCATTCTCAAGGACGAAATAGAGAATCATGCGGCCTCGTTTCAGCACCACCTTCTCAATGCCCAGTCGTTGGGCTGACCACTTGATGGGCATGACGGTGAGGAGCGATTCGCCCACGGGGGGGATTTGTCCGAAACGGTCGATGAGTCGTCGCTTGTAATCCTCCAACTGCTGGGGCGTGGTCAATCCGTCAAGTTCGCGATAAAGGCTCATGCGCTCACCACTGCTGGGCACGTATTCCTCGGGGAAGAAAGCCTGGATGTCGCTCTCCACGTTGGTCTCGGCCACAAACTTCTCGCCACTCAATTTTCCCTCCTCATCCGTGTCCTCTTCGGCAAAGAGGTCGCTAAATTCATTGTCTTTGAGTTCGGCCACCGCTTCGTTGAGAATTTTCTGGTAGGTCTCATACCCCAGGTCGGTAATGAAGCCGCTCTGTTCGGCTCCCAGCATGTTGCCTGCTCCCCGGATGTCGAGGTCCTGCATGGCTATTTGAATGCCGCTGCCTAAGTCGCTGAAGTTTTCCACCGCTTGCAGGCGACGGCGGGTGACGTCGTTGAGTGCTGCGAGAGGCGGGGCGATGAGGTAGCAGAAGGCTTTTCGGTTGCCGCGCCCCACACGCCCGCGCATCTGGTGAATGTCGGACAGGCCATAGTTTTGTGCGCTGTTGATGATGATGGTGTTGGCGTTGGGCACGTCGATGCCATTCTCCACAATGGTGGTGGAGAGCATCACGTCGTAATCGTAGTTCATGAAGTCGAGGATAATCTTCTCCAAGTCTTGCGGATTCATCTGTCCGTGACCCACACAGACGCGTGCATCGGGCACATGCTGGTGAATCATGTTCTCCAGATCGCGGAGGTTGCTGATTTTGTTGTTCACAATGAACACCTGGCCGTTGCGGCTCATTTCGAAGTTGATGGCTTCGGCAAAGATTTCGGGCGAGAAGGTGTGAATCTCCGTCTGGATGGGATAGCGGTTGGGTGGGGGAGTCTGTATGATGGAAAGGTCGCGTGCTCCTAAGAGCGAGAACTGGAGGGTGCGCGGAATGGGGGTGGCTGTCATGGTGAGGGTATCGACATTCACCTTCATGCTGCGCAGCTTCTCCTTGGTCGATACGCCAAACTTCTGCTCCTCGTCGATGATGAGCAATCCTAAGTCTTTGAACTGCACCTGCTTTCCTATCAGTTTGTGGGTGCCGATGATGATGTCAACTTTTCCTGCTTTCAAATCGTTCAGCACCTCTTTTGTCTGCTTGGCTGAGCGGGCGCGTGTGAGGTATTCCACTCTGACGGGAAATTCCTTCAGACGGGAGGAGAACGTTTGGTAATGCTGATAGGCCAGCACTGTTGTGGGCACCATCACTGCCACTTGCTTGCCGTCGGTGGCAGCCTTGAATGCAGCTCGTATGGCCACTTCCGTTTTGCCAAACCCAACATCGCCACACACTAAGCGGTCCATCGGACGTGGTTTTTCCATGTCAGCCTTCACGTCCTGAGTGGCTTTCAGTTGGTCGGGCGTGTCCTCGTAGGTGAAACTGGCTTCCAGTTCGTGCTGCATGTATCCGTCCTTGCTGTAAGCAAACCCCTTCTCTTTCAGTCGGGCGGCATAGAGGCGGATGAGGTCGCGGGCAATGTCCTTCACCTTCGTCTTCACGCGCTCCTTCATGCGTTCCCACGCATTGCCGCCAATCCTGTTCAGGGTGGGGGGCTCGCCCTCCTTCCCTTTGTACTTGGAAACTTTGTGCAGGGCATGGATGGAAACATAGACGGTGTCTTCGTTCTTGTAGATGATTTTTATCATCTCCTGCATTACATCGCCTTGGGGCACACGTACCAGGCCTCCAAAGCGTCCCACGCCGTGGTCGATGTGCACTACGTAGTCGCCAATTTCAAATTGCTGCAATTCTTTCAGCGTAAGTGCCACCTTGCCTCGGCGGGCTTTTTCGCTCTTGAGGCTGTATTTGTGGAAGCGGTCGAATAACTGATGGTCGGTGAAGAAGCACATCTTCAACGTGTGGTCGATGTAGCCCTCGTGGATGGCTCGGTTGACTGGCGTGAAGTGGATGACATCTGCCTCGGTTGTTGCTTTCTCCTCAAAGATGCTTTGCAGACGGGCAATCTGCTTTTCGCTGTCGGCGAAGATGCAGATTTTGTAGCCCTCGTTCATTAGCCGATGAAACTCTTGGCTCACCAAGTCGAAGTTTTTGTGAAAGAGTGGCTGGGGAGACGTGTGGAAATGGATGGCCTTTTCGTCATGCGTTTCGCTTTTCTTCATTTCCAGATGGCGGAACTGCACCACTTGCCGCTTGAAGGTCTCTTCGTCGATGATGAAGTGATCGACCAGTGTCTCGTCGTTAGTCTCAGCCTCAAATTGTGCTTGGCTCGAAAACCCTTCTTCATGTATCAAGTTGATTTTGTCGCACACGTATGCGAGACTCTGTGTGACGATGAGTGTGTCTTGGGGAAGGAACTCCAGAAAGGAGATGTAAGCTGTGTTGTCTTTCTTGATGTTAGGCACGATGGTCATTGTCTCCACCTTGCCTTCGGAGAGTTGGCTCTGCACGTCGAATGTTCGGATGCTATCCACTTCGTCGCCGAAGAAATCGATGCGGTAGGGCATGTCGGACGAGAAGGAATAGACATCGACAATGCTGCCACGCACAGCAAACTGTCCGGGTTCATAAACATAATCAACTCTTGTGAAACCCAAATTGAAGATGTCTTCCTCCAATTGGCAAATGTCGAAAAGGTCGCCCACCTTCAGCGTCAGCGTGTTTTCGTCCAGTTCCTTCTTCGACACCACTCGCTCGGCAAGGGCATCGGGGTAGGTGACCACTAACAGTTCGTGGTCGGTGGCCACTCTTGTCAGCACCTCTGTCCTTAATATTTCGTTGGCGGCATCTTTCTGGTTGTACTTGATGGCTCTTCTGTAGGAGGATGGGAAGAAGAGCACTTGGGGTTGTGCTCCTTCAGCATCGGGAGAACTTTCTTCGCCCAGCATTTGAGTGAGGTCGTGGTACATATAGCCTGCCTCGTCTGCATCGTTCATGATGACCAGCTGGTTGGGGAAAGTGCCTCGTCTGCTCTTCATGGTGGCCAGCAACAATGCAGCCGACGAACCCTGAAGTCCGTCCACCTTTATTTGCTTGGCTTTGCTGTTCTTGATGCGTCGGCAAAGTTCTTTGACTTCTTCCAAAGAAGCCAAAGATGAAAGAATTTTACTTGTTTCCAAACAAAGGTTGTTTTTTATGCAATGCCCATTGCCATTCTGGGTTCGTACATTCTTGCAAAAAGCTGCAAGAAAAACAAGGTGTCCTCAGATGGGCGCACCAACTTCTGCTTCAATTCAAACAACCTTTGGGAATTTCTGTTCGATGGGGTAGAATTTGTCATAGGCAATCCTGCTTTTATGTTTAACTTTTTCGCTTCTATATGATTAGTAACGAACAGAAA
>ODAJ012119452.1_pt1 | contig 11405 bp, 3 predicted proteins | sample 1539241 | NCBI WGS metagenome assembly ODAJ01 (sample SAMN02144231, study PRJEB22623) | gut metagenome | biome: sheep rumen | host: Ovis aries | place: New Zealand | reverse complement strand
TCATCGGTGACGGCCGACGAGGCTGCCATGAGGCCCTTCGACACGTTGGAATGGCCGTAGAGGGCGCTGATGGCCGAGTTGTTGGTACGGTTGGCATCGGCGGGACGGTTTTCATAGCTCAGCTCGAAGATGGTCTCGCGGCTGCCGCCGTCGATGAAGATCTGCTCGTAGGCCTGGCCGAAGTTGCTGGCCGTTCCCGACCAGTTCTCGTTTACCAGGGGGTAGCCGTTGAGGCGTGCCTCGATGACCGCCTGGTTGCCGCCCCTGATTGACGAACGGTTGCCGCCCTTGTTCTGCTCCTCCTCATAGAGGGCCTTCTTCGACTGGATGACCAGCTCGGCGTAGCGGATGCAGTTGTCGTAGTCCTTCTTCCAGAGGTACATCTCGCAGAGCATGGCGTAGATGGCGTCGCGCGTGATGCGGCCCGTCTGGTAGCGGGGCTTTTCCTCGGGATAGCGCACCACGGCGTCGTCCTTGACCTTCTCCAGGTCGGCGATGAGATTCGACAGCACCGTCTCGAAGGGCGTTGCCGGCAGGTCCATCACCTGGTCGTCGTCGGTGAAGGCCTCTTCAGAGTAGGGTACGTCGCGGAAGGTGCGGATGAGGTAGAAATAGCAGAGGTCGCGCAGGGCCGACACCTCGGCAATGGTAGCCTTCAGGTCACCATCGGTGTAGGCTGGGTCAATCTGTGCCACGCCCGGCGCGTACTTCAGGACGGTGTTGCAGCGGTTGATGACGTCGTAGAAGCCGTCCCACGTGGTATAGCCGTTCATGGCGGTGAGGTTCTCCTTGAGGATGTTGTACAGGCTGGCGTCTGAAGTGACGTTCACTCCCGACATCATATTGTCGCTGCGCCCCTCACCCCAGACCATCATGCGCCGGCGGACACCGTCGCCGAGCAGTGCCGAGTAGCAGCCGGCCACGATATTCTCGACGTCGGCCTTCTCGTTCCAGAAGTCTTCCATGATGATTTCGTTCTGGGGCTTGATCTCCAGGAAGTCGGCACACGAGGCGAGCATGAGTCCCGTGAGGCCCATCAGGCCTATATTCTTTATCTTGTCTTGAATGCGTTTCATAATCGTGAGTGGTGTTTAAAAGTCAACAGTGATACCTAATGTGTATGAGCGCGAGCGCGGCGTCTGGGCCCAGTCGATGGCCGGCGACTCGCCGCCGAAGGCGATGTCAGGGTCAACACCCGTGTACTTGGTCAGTACGAAGGGGTTGTTGATGGAGGCGTAGAACGAGACACGGTTCAGGCCAATCCACGTCAGGTACTTCTTCTTGATGGCATACGACAGCTGGGCGTAGCTCATACGCAGGTAGGAGCCGTCCTCGACGAAGCGGTCGCTGATAAGCGTGTTGTAGTTGCTGGTCGAGCCGAACATGGCGCGCGGGATGCTCGTCTGGTCGCCCTCTTTACGCCAGCGGTAGTTGACGGCCTGCGCCTGGTTGTCGTTGCCGATCATGGCCTCGGCGTTGAGGCGTGCCTTGTTGATAATCTTGTTGCCCACGCGGTAGGTGAACTGTGTCGACAGACGCCAGTCGCCGTAGTTGAACGAGAAGCCGAAGCCACCGGTCAGCTTAGGCAGCGACGAACCGAGGTAGGTGATGTCGAGGGCGTTGATCTGTCCGTCGTGGTTGATGTCCTCGTAGATGGCGTCGCCACCGTTGAAGCCGGGGAATGCGCCGTCGTGGCCCGTTCCGTCGATGCGGTAGTCGTACATCATGCGCTTGGGCACGTTGTTACCGTCGAGGATGATGTCGCCCATGGCGTTGACGGCCACGGGGGCTGTCTTGCCGGCGGCGGTGAACTCCTTCCAGTAGTTGCGTACCTCAGCCTCGCTCATGCCGGCGACGGCGTTCTTGAACGTGTTGTAGTTGTACTGATAGACACCGTTGTAGCGGAAGCCGTAGATGGCGCCGAACGGGTTGTGCAGCTGGACGCGGGTGAGCGTCTCGCCGTTGGCGTAGCCGTAGGTGGAGTTCTTGTTGTTGAGGATATACTCGTCGAGCTCAAGAATCTCGTTGCGGTTGTTACCGAAGTTGGCGTTGATGTCCATCGAGAACTTCCCCTTCTGTATGAGGCGGTTGGTGCTGATGTTGAACTCCCAACCCGAGTTGCGCATCTTACCCGTGTTATGGGTGGGCACGGTGGTGAAGCCGGCGTTCGAGGGGATGCGGAAGTTGGACATCAGCATGTCCGACGTCGTCTCGTTGTAGGCCTCGAGCCTCATCTGCAGTCGGCCGTCCATGAAGCCGAGGTCGATACCGCCGTTGTAACCGATCCTGCGCTCCCAGCGGAGGTCGGTAAGGCGGATGTTCAGCGGGCGCATGGCACCCGACATGTCGATGTAGGCAGCAGTGGTGCCGTACTTCGAGGTGTAGAGGTAGTTCTGGCCGGGCTGGCGGCCGTTCTTGGCCCAGCTGGCGCGCAGGCCGAGCTCTGAGAGCGTGGGCTTGAGCTTCTGCATCCAGGGCTCGTCGCTCATGATCCACTTCAGCGAGACCGAGGGGAAGTACCCCCAGCGGTTGCCGGGTCCGAACTTCGTGGTACCGTCAACGCGGACGGTGAAGTCGGCCACGTAGCGGCCCTTATAGGAGTAGTGGGCCGAGAAGGTGTAGTACATCGAGCGCCACTGGTTATAGCCTGAGCTGAGCTCGGAGATGAGTCCGCCGGCAGCCGGGCTGACGATGACACCGTCGGTAGAGGGCAGTCCGTAGCCCGTCGTTCCCTGCGAGCTGCTCGAGCCGGAGGTCAGCTCGAAGCGTCCCATGGCCATGACCTGATGGTCCTTGTTGGCGAAGGCGGGCGTGAGCGTCAGGGTCTGCTTGGTGTTGAACGAGACGCTCTTGTTTGAACCGGCGTACGACGTGTTGACGCGGTCCTCCCAGCGCAGGGTCTTCAGTTCCTGCGGGTAGAACGAGTCGTCGTACTGGTTGAAGATGTTCATATAGACCGAGCCGCGCCAGTCGAGCTGCCAGTGGTCCTCGTCGAGGCCCAGCAGGCGGTAGTTGATGACGAGCTCAGGCGACATGTCGTAGGTGCGGCGCTCCTTCTTGGCCAGGTGAGCCGAGGCCACGGGGTTGACGTATCCGCGCTGGTCTTTGGCAAAGACCTCGGAGCCGATGTACGGTCCTGACTGCAACATATTATAATAAGCGTCGGTGTTCTCGCCCGTGACGGGGTCCTTCTCGTAGATGCTCATGTTCGGCATCTTCTTCAGGGCGATGGCCAGCAGGTCGTCCGAGTTCATGTCGTTCTTGGTGTAGGTCAGTGCGAAGTTGGTCTGCACGCGTATGCGCTCCGAGACGTTGTAGTCGAGGGCGACGCGGGTTGAGAATCGGTTCAGCTTCTGCATGATCATCGTACCCGTCTCGTGGTCGAAACCGCCGCCGATACGGAATGTGGCCTTCTCACCGCCACCGCCGATGGTGACGTAGTGGTTCTGGCGCAGACCGGTCTGGGTGACGGCGTCACGCCAGTCGGTGTTGTCGCGGTACTGGCGCCACTCCGAGAAGCCGCCCGTGTTGTCGAGGTAGTTGATTTCGGGAATGCGGCCGGCGTCCGATGCGTTATCGTCCTGACGGGGGTTGAAGTAGGCCTCCTTCAGCATCATCGTGTAGTCGTCACCGCTGAGCAGGTCGTAGCCCTTGGGCTGGTGGGTGGCGGTGAGCTTCAGCGAGTAGGTGACGTGGGGACGTCCCCTGACACCACGCTTGGTGGTGAGCTCGATGACACCGTTACCGCCCTGCGAGCCGTAGATGGCACAGGCGGCGGCGTCCTTCTTCACGGTGATTGAGGCGATGTCCTCAGGGTTGATGTTCAGCAGTTCGGCGAACTTCTCGTTGTTGGCACCGGCCAGGTCGAAGTTGTCGAGGTTCACCTCACGGATGTTACCGTCGACGACGATCAGGGGGTTGCCGTCGGTGAGCGTCGAGAGCGAGCCGGCACCACGCAGACGCATGGTAGAGCCAGCTCCCAGGTCACCCGAGTTGCTGATAATGTCGAGACCGGCGATACGGCCCTGCAGGGCCTCGTCGACCGACGTGATGCCCAGACCCTCGAACTCCTTCATCGAGACGGTCTGCGAGGCATAGGATATTTCGCGCTCGGGGATGGGCAGTCCGTTACCCTGTGCGCGTCTTTTCGACTTGACGACGACCTCCTTGATGGTGGTCTTCGACGACATCTTGATATTGTACGTGGTCTTGTTGATGGCCAAGGTCTGGGTCTGCAGACCGACGTAGCTGAATCGTATCTTATCGTTCTGGTTCTTCACCTTCATGGTGAAGTTACCGTTGAGGTCGGTGATGGCCGAGTTGATGATACGTCCGGTACCGTCGATCTCGCACACCGTGGCCCCCATCAGCGGTCCCATGTCGTCGCTCAGCGTACCGTGGACCGATGTTATCGTCTGTGCACTGACAGTCGTGGCTGCTGCCAACAGCATCAGTGTCATCATGATGGCTTTTAGTCTTCTCATACGATGTGTCCTCCTCTCTTCTTATTTGTTAAGTGCTTCAATCACCACCTCTCGCCAGGGCCGCATGTTCTCGTACTGCAGCGGGCCGTCAATCTGGTGGACGACGACGTCGCTGGCCATGAACAGGCGCTGGTTCTTGCCTGAGCCTTCGAACCAGTACTCACGGCAGATGTTGTTGTAGAGTCCTGGGGTGGTCACGACTTGGCGGGGGTTGCCGATGGCATCCTTCACGGTCATGCTGTTCTGGTTGTAGACGACTTCGAGCGGGTAGAAACGTCCCGTCTCTGGGTTACGCTTCATGCTCTCGTAGGTTCCGTCGCGTGTGGGGTCGGGAGCCATGCCGACGGCCACCGAGTAGTCCTGCACGTGGTAGCGTATGAAGTCGGTCAGGATGGTGCGTATGGTCTGCTCGACGGTGGTCTGCACGGTGGTGCGGTCCTTGCCGAGTTCGTACCAGCCCTCGTGCTGGCAGATCGAGTCGAGATACTCGTCGTCGTCGCCGATCTCCAGCTCTTCCCATGTGGGCAGCTTGCCGTCCTTCTGCAGCTGCTCGATTGAGGCGTTCGTGGGCACGTAGACGGTGTAGTTGTAGTTGTCAAACAGGCGCAGGTTCTTGTTGCCCTGAGCCAGCATGCCGGGATTATACTTGTTGTTGAGCTTGCTGACGAGCAGTGCCGTTGCGGCGTCGCTCATGTAGTCGTTCTCAAGCAGGTTGAGGAAAGCGGCGTACTCGGGGTGCTCCTGCAGCGTCAGGTAGAGTGACTTGGTGGCGCCCATGGGCACCTGGCTCTCCACCTGGTATGAGCGTCCGTTCACCTTGTCGTAGACCTGCGTGGCGGGAATCGTCTTGTGGTTGTGCTCCATCTGCCATCCGCCCTCGAAGGCCATGTTGCCGTCGGGGCCGCGGGTGACGCGCACGGTCGAGCCGCCCTTGGTCTTGAAGTAGTTATAGCCGTCGCTGACGTAGTCCTCGAGCGTCCTCGACTTGTCGGGGATGACGATGATGAGCTGGTTCATCATCTGGTCGAAGAGCGTAGCGATGACGTTCTGCGGCACCTCCTGCTGGGTGGTGCGCTCCACGGCCTTTGAGATGTTGCCTTCGTCGTCGATGGCAGCGGTGAAGCGGCTGGCCTGCACACGTGCAGAGAGGGCCTTGGTGCGGTCGTAGCGGAACTCAATGAGGTCGGGTGCCTCGACGACCGATGTCGAGCCGTCCTCCTCGCTGGTGACGTTGCTCGTGGTGCCGTAGCTGGCGGGGTCGAGGAAGTACTTCATGGCGTCGTTCGTGGGCAGTATGAGTGCGTACTTCGAGTCCATTGAGAGCAGGTAAGGCAGGAAGTTGCGCTGGTCGATGCCCCAGTAGATGATGTTCATGGTCGAGGCGTGGGCCAGTGCCGGATAGGCCACCGACGAATACTCGGCCGGGGTGAACACGCGGTTGGTCAGGTAGACCACGCCGTTGCAGCCCATGAAGCACGAGTCGACGTCCTCGATGGTGATGCCCAGCGACTCCTTGGCGTCGTTGAGCACGCCGTCGAACTTCGAGGGCACGGCCTCAGAGAACGTGCCGAGCATGTTGACGCGCAGCAGCTTGGCCAGCGTGGCATCGGGGATGGAGTCCCACACCTTGTACTCGTCCTGCAGGTCGCGTCCGGCACCGTCCCACCAGGCCTTCAGGGCCTCGTTGGTAGGCACGATCATGACGCCGGCATCGTTGTGCAGGTCGTTCTGGTCGTTGGCGTCGATATACTGGTTCCAGCCCGGGTCGAACTTCAGCAGCGCCGTGACGGGGCTGCCGCTGGGGTCGGTAGCCAGCTGCTGGCCGCCAGCCGAGCGGTCGCTGTAGTAGCGCAGGATGAATACCGAGTCCTCGTTATTGAAGATACGGTTATACTCGCGCGTGCCCTCGGCGGTGTAATAAGGTGCCGAGAAGCGGTCGAGCAGATGGCTCCACATCGACATGTTGGCGTGCTCGCGGATAATCTGCGCCATGTTGGGGTTCGACTGTATCACACCGTCCACCTTCTGAATGTAGCCGTTCTTGCAGGTGATGTCGCGCTCGACGACCTTCTGGCCGTTGACCCATGCGTCGGCGATGCTCTTCGAGCGTCCGTTGGTCAGGATCTCGAGGTCGATGTCCTTGATGTTGTTGTGCTGCATGTAGGCCGGCAGGAAGTGAATCATCGGGGGCGTGGTGGCGTCCATGAAGATGGGCATCGACTTGCCGCGCTCGCGGTAGCTGTTCCAGGCCTTGGTGGTCGGCATCTTCGAGGCGGGCATGACGTAGACCGAGTCATAGATGCTGGCGGCCGTCTCGCGGCGCATGGTGCGTCCCTCCTCGGGTGTGCCGGCATCGCCCTGTGCCTTCGAGTTTGACATGAGCTCGATGAGGTAGGCGTTGTTGATCATCGAGTTGTTCAGCAGCATCTTCTTCTGAGCCGATGACAGCTGTTCATAGTTACGCACTCCCCATGAGTTGGTCTTGAACCAAACGTCATAGGCACTGTCGGGCGCGGCGAAGAGCGTCTTCGAGCCAGTGTGGCTGAGCACTTCCGTCTGCCCGAGGTCGTCGATGAGCCGTATCACGGTCTTGTAGGTACCCTCCTCCTGCAACCGTTCGTAGATGGAGTTACCCAGCCACGATGGTTGTCCGGTCAGCAGGATGTCGTCGTCCTTGCACGACTGTAGTGACCACAGGCTCACAAGCAAGCCGCAGGAAAGCAGCGCCACGCGCCGTCCTTGTCTTACGATGTGACTTTGTTTCATACTTTCTTTGTTTTTTTATTATTTTGATTATATCTTGTTTTCGGTGAGTTTTCTTGTCCGGTGGCCAGTCGGCCCTTGGCCTCTCTGGCGGTTTTTAGTTTCGAAGAGTGAGTGAATAGTATTATATATAATAAGGTATAAATGAAAACAAGGAACCGGAGACGGTCGCTGCGACCGCCTCCAGCCCTCGTTCAGACTGTCTCTATATGTGTAGACTTGGTTTCTTTCACACTATTTGACGATGATCTTCTTCACCTTGACCGAACCGTCGGCGAGCTTCTGCTTGACGATGGTCACACCCTTGCCGGGCTTGCTCACGCGGGCACCGCCCACGGTGAAGTACTCGGTATCGACGGCAGCCACCTTGGCGCTGCTGATGCCAGAGGCATCGCCGTCGGGCTTCAGCTGGCTGTCCTTGCCGAAGTAGGTCAGCTTCCAGGCGTTCCACAGGGTCCAGTCGTTGGCAATGAGGGTAGTCTTCTTCAGACCGATGACCAGACGGCCATCCTCGCCCACCTTCACGGTGACGACGTTGCCCTCGTAGTAGTTCTTCTCGGTAGCCTCGTTGTAGGTCATGAACATGTTGCCGCCGGTATTCATCAAGTTGGGCACAGCCAGCTGCGAAGCCTCCGAGGCCCATGCGTAACCGTCTTCGAGCGTCTCAGTCAGGAAGGCCTGCGAGCAGAGGCGCATCAGGGGCACGGCGCAGGTGTCGGCATTCTCGCCCACGGCATACAGGAAGGCGTTGTTGTTGGCAGCGGGGTCAGCCTGGTAGGCGTCGTAGTCCTCGTTGGCGGAGCCTGCACGGTAGAAGCCCTGCAGCTCAACCTGGTAGACACCTGCGGGCATGCCCTGCAGCACCTGGTAGTAGTCGTAGTTGGTGTTGAACTTCTCAGCGTCCATCCACTCAGCGTTGACGGCGGCACTGCCGGTCCAGCCGTTGTCGTTACCCTCGGCGTAGTCGTAGTTCACGATGGCGCTGGTGCACTCCACGGGAGCAGCGTCGGTGGCGCTGGCCATGTCGGCGGGCAGACCCAGCTGGGTAATCATCTTGGCAATCTCGGTCTTCAGACCCTCGACGTCGTCGTTCTCATAGCTGTAGGCCTGGATGCCGTCGGCAATCTGGCTGTAGAGAGCCTCGGCAGCAGTGATGGTCTCCTTGGCGCCGTTGCTCATCGAGATGGCACTTGCGAGGTCCTCGAGCGACTTCTGCAGCGTCTTGAACAGGGCTACTGAAGAGCTCACGGCGTCGGTAGCGTCGTAGACACCCACCAGGGCGTCGAACATAGCCTGGCCGTCGTCGCCGGCGAGGGCGGCGTTAGCAGCGTCGTTAGCCTTCTGGGCGGTCTCGAGCTGGGTCTTACCCATGGGCTGCGAGACGTCGATGGTCTTGATGGCGTCGGTCAGCACGGGCTTCACGATGTCGGCCTTCGGCTCGCGGTAGGTCAGCTTGAAGTTGTCCCAGATGCACCACCAGTCCTGGTCGGCATCCATCTTCACACCAATGCGGAACACGTCGCCGGGCTGGGCAATCAGACCGTAAGCAGTGGTCTTGTACATTCCCTCGCGGCCCTGATCCTTGTTGATGTAGAAGCACTGTGCGGCACCACCCATTGAGTTGGGGAAGTAGTTACCGTTGATCTCCTCCTGGGTCCAGCCCTCAATAATCTGGAACTCGTCAATGCCGTTCTCGGCAGGAATCTCAGAATAGACGCTGGGGAACTGGCTCATGGCACTATTCATATAGAGGTACACAGGCGAGGGGAAGTTTTCGCCGAGCTCGTCGCCCTTGACGTAACCATTAACCTCGCAACGGACGTAGCCCTGAACCTCAAGCTCGTACATACCGACAGGCAGATTCTTGATTTCCTGCCAGACGTCCCACTTGTGGCAGTGCCACGACTCGAAGCAGCCATTGTAGTAGCCGCACTTCTCAAGGAAGGTGTCACCGGCGCCGTCAATCGGGCCGGGCGTCACGTTACCGCCGTCGATGCGGTCAACTGTCCAACCCTGGCTGGTACCAGTGTTCTTGGTTGTGCTTGTCTCGAAGGTGGGATTCGTAATGTAGCTGGTCATGTTCTTGCCGTCGTAGACGTCGAGCTTCGACTTCTCAACGAGGCTCTCGACCCACTCGTTCACCTTGTCCATCTCGGCCTGCAGCTCCTCGTTGGTCCACTCGTGGGCATCGAGAATGTCGGTCACCTCAAGCTCGTCGACGTAATCACCAAGGTCGTCGATCTCGGGCGTGATGTTCATGTACTCGTCGTTGACGACGTAGGTGCTGCGCACCTTGTCGACCAGTTCCTGCCAGTCCTTCCAGAGCTGGATATTCTTCTCTAAGTCCTTGAACGACTGACCAATACCATCGATAACAGCCATGGCCTCGGCCACGTCGGCGGCAGTCTTCTCGCCAGTGTAGGCAGCCTTATAGGCATCCAGGTAGCTCTGCGTGAAGATGGTACCCTCCTCAGGCGTGTAGTCGCTGTAGTTCTTCAGGGTCTCGTCGAGATACAGCTTGGCGGCGTCAGCACCAGAGCCATAATAGGTCAGCGAGAAGTCGTCGAACATTGACCAGTCACCACCAATCTGCGAAGTCTTCTTTACACCGATAGTAAGCTCACCAGCCTCACCGACAGCCACATACAGCTTGTTGGCATACTGATTTAAAGTATGGAAATAGTAGTCACCAGTAGCCATCGTGTTAGGAACAAAGGCAACCACTTCGTTACCATCAGCATCCGTATAGGTCACTTGGCTGTCGCCCGCGCCCTGGTTTTCAGCCTGTGCGCCGCTCATCACATTGGCGATGGGCACCTCATAGTAGGTATCGCCCACCTTTCCGTAAAGCTTGGCATATTTAGATGCGTCATCATTGGCCAGCCAGTGATTCTCTGCATCACCACCATAGTTGCCAGAGCGGTAATAGCCATAGACGCCAATAGCATAGACACCGGGAGCAAGACCTGTTATAGTCTGGTAGGTGTCGTAATTCTTGCTATAGTGCTCAGCACCGTCGGAAACCGTACCGCCGCGTCCGAATGCGTCGCCGCTCCAGCCGGTAGTGGCATTGCCATTGTCGAAGTGCGGGTTCACAATTTTGACTGTCATGTCAGCAGGATTTTCCACAGAGGCGTTGGTCTTACCCCACTCAACGATAGCGTCATTCAACTTGGTCAAAGCTTGGTCAAGCTCTGCCTTCGTAGCAGCTTCATTAATATAGAGGGCATCATACTCTGCCGTTTCGTTGAAACCTTTGGCCTTGGCATCGTCAAGAGCTTTCTTCAACTTTTGAGCAGACTCAAAGATGTCAATCTCACCAGCATAAGCAGTATAGACCTCTTCCGTTACGAAAGCCCAATTGATGCAATGGCCTTCGCTCTCGTCCAGATATGGAACACAGGCTGTGCTGCTGCTCGACGAATCCCAACCCATATACAGTCCCTCACGATAAGCGGGGTGCTCCGTTTCTTCGCCAGTCTCTTCATTGACAGTTGTTGCCCAACCGGGGTTACCATTCTCTTCACTGGCAGCAAAGAGGCGGAAGGTATCACCATTTTCCTGTACGCCCCAACGATAGTTAGCCTGGTTTCCAAGGTCAACGAACATAGAACCTTCATTGTCAAAGAACGCCAGCTTCCAGCTGTTCTTTGCAAGCGAGAAGTCATTGAACTGATAGGCATCAGGATAGTCTGGATCTACAATAAAGGCCACCTTTAAACCCTTTTCACCAATACTTACCTGAGTACCCCAAGCATTACCCTCAGTGAAAAATCCCTTCGCGTCTACATTGTACAAGTAGTAGTACGTGTCGGTTGACTCACTGGCAACAAAACCCTGAGTTGCAGAAGGGAGTGGCTTCTGACGAACGCCGTCCACAATCGCAGCCATTACACTGCTGGCCATCAGCCATAGCGCACTCATCACGAGTAGTTTTTTGAATTTCATAAGCTTTAAGTTTTTAGATGAATAGTAAAGTTATTTTAATACATTTTCAGCCACTTCATACAGTTTTTGCTATAAAAACTTCAGAATATGGCGCAAAGTTAATAATTTTTTTTAAACCAACGAAAAAAATCAGCAACTTTTTTTTCGTTAAGTGTAATTTTAACAATTAAGCCCCGTAATCGTTTGCGTGTAATACCGACTTTTTGCCAA
>ODAJ012159975.1_pt1 | contig 11409 bp, 9 predicted proteins | sample 1539241 | NCBI WGS metagenome assembly ODAJ01 (sample SAMN02144231, study PRJEB22623) | gut metagenome | biome: sheep rumen | host: Ovis aries | place: New Zealand | reverse complement strand
TTGGATAGAAAACGGGCTTGTAGAAAAGACCAATCATGGTCAATATCGAAAAGTAGCGTGACGCTATGTCGCTATGTCGCTTTTGAACGCAGATGTAATTAGCAGAAAAACAGTAGATTACACAGAAAGCGACAAAGCGACATAGCGACAAGACAAAATTATTGTCGGATGACATCCGACCTAATGGACGACGCGCAGGAGGATGTCAGGTGGATGTTAGGTGGATGTCAGGTGGATGTTAGGTAGTCGTACCGATGATATCGAACAAATATCCAACAAATATCAAACTTATTACTAAATTATAACTAACGATTGTTAGGAAATATGGCACAAGCAAAACTAAGCGTAGGCATTGATTTGCTGCGCGGCAAATTGAAACGCGACTCGGAAGTGGTAACGCGCTTGAAAGAATACCGAGCAGATGACGGAACCATCATCAAAAATGGTCCTCAGGAGATTTATTTTAAGGAGAAACGCGATTACAAGCGTCATCCCAAGCGAGGCGCAGAGGAGGTTCAGGCACAGAAATGGAAGGAAGCCTGTCGTGGTGCAAGTGTGATTATCAAGGATAAATCGCACCCGAGATACGGGGAGTTACGCGCACGATGGAATGCGCAGTTGAAAGGTCAGCCGGATCCTTTATTGGATCCCAAGCAGGTGACGATGTTTCCGAATTTTGTGCGGGTTATTCTTCTGCGTGAGCTTGAAAGCGGAAATACCCCATAGACTCGAGGGCAATGACTTCGTCCCGCACTTCCGGTGTGTAACGTCCATGTGCGCGCATGGCGCGCCGGAACTGCGAGGCGTTGTTGCGCTCGGTATAATCGAGTTTGAGATGCTCGCTGAGCCATTGCCGCATGTCGGAATCAGAGCATTTGCGGCGGATGTAGCCGAGTTGTCGCATGGCATAGACGGCGGCGGTGAGATCGCGGAAATGGGCAGGATGTTGCTCCATGAGTTGGAGATGGTAGAGGAGATGTTCCTGCGCCTCTTCGGGCACCTCATCCGCCCAGAAACGGATCTCCTTTTTGGGCAGGAGGCGGTCGGAAAGGAACAGGTTCCACTCCTTTTGCCATTGGAGCCAATCTTCCTTTTCAGAGGCCGATAATTGGTCTATCTCATCGGACAAAAACGCCCAATCGGTTTCCTGAGAGAAGATGAAGGAGCGGTCGGCGGAGGTGATTTTGGAGCCGGGCATTCCCTGCTTCATCGCCACATATTCGTCGGAGAGCCATTGGAGGTACCGCTGCATGATGTCGGCGGCTTTCTCGCCCTCAAAAAAGAAGGTCGGTTCTTCTGTCTGATCGGGTATATCCGCGAGTTGGATGACGGCCGGGATATCGGTCCAATCGGTTTGGAGGAACCGCTGGCGGCGTGTCTCGACGCGTGCGGCGTCTATGAGCCATTGGGCGAAAGGCATTTTCCAAGGCATGGCTTCCCATATATGTTCCCCGAAAGGCTCCATGGCCAGCCGGCGCATGTAGGTTGTCAACAGCTCCATCGCGAGAGAGAGGAGGCGTCTATTGGGGCAGAGTCCGATGAGGCTGTCCGGGTCATCCATCAGCTGGACGTAGTTATCGCGCAGTTGGTTGAGTTCGGCAGAGAGATAGCCCCAGTCGTCACGCAGGACTTCGCGGTCGTAAATGGCGAAGAAGGCCTCTTTCTCATCGTCCGTATAGAGGCGGATGCCGCGGGCGTTGCCTTCGGGCGTATCTACCAGAAGGGAAGCCAAGAGAGTTGCCGCCAAGATGCCCGTCAATTCGATAGCGGGTTTACCATCCGGAGTATAAATGAGCCGGTGAGACTCATAACGCATGGATGGAGAGAAGATATGGTCGGAAAGGAGCATGGGGGATTTAGGATTTAGGATTTTATAAAACCGGTGCAAAGGTAGTGATTTTTTTTGAATTAGGCAAATAAAAGTTAAAAAAAATTCAGAAGTCTTGCGTATGTCGGAAAAAAGCAGTAACTTTGCACCCCGAAATAAATAAGGATGCTACCCGTAGAATTCATAGAGAGCATGCATCAGCAGTTAGGCGCAGAAGCGGAACTGCTGATTCGGGCGTTGGAGACGACGCCCGTGACATCTATCCGGCTGAACAACAAGATAGACGTCCTGACTTTCGATTGCGACACGGACGAGGTACCGTGGCATATAGACGGGTACTACCTGAGCGAACGGCCTGTATTCACCGTCGATCCCTTATTTCACGCGGGTTGCTACTATGTACAGGAAGCGAGTTCGATGTTCCTCCAGCAGGTATTAGAGCAGTATGTCGATCCCTCGTCGGTCGTGCTGGATCTATGCGCTGCGCCGGGCGGTAAGAGTACGCTCATCAGCGAGTATCTGAGCCGTTTCGGCCTGTTAGTAAGCAACGAAGTGGTACGGCAGCGGGTGTTTGTTCTCTCTGAGAACATTCAGAAATGGGGCAACGGCAACACCGTAGTGACGCATAATACGGCAGCGGAATACGGCGAGCGATGCCGTCACTTATTCGACTGCCTCGTTGTCGATGCGCCGTGTTCGGGCGAAGGTATGTTCCGCAAGGACGAGCAGGCTCGCGCAGAATGGAGCCCTGCGGCAGTACGCGCTTGCGCAGAGCGGCAGAGGAGTATTCTGATGGACGTATGGGACGCGCTCAAACCCGGCGGCATACTGATCTACAGCACCTGCACCTTCAATGAGGAAGAGAACGAGAAGAACGTAGAATGGATCGCCGAGAGCCTTGGTGCCGAGGTGTTGCCTATCGATCATGACCCTTCATGGGGGATCACGGAAGGAAACGCAGGGTACCATTTCTACCCTCATAAGACCAAGGGCGAGGGTTTCTATATCTGCGCGCTGAGGAAGGACGATGACGAGCCGCTGAAGATGGTAAACCTCAAGCCTAAAAACCGCAAAGACGACCGTCAGAACGGCAAAGCGGAGTACCTGCCTGTGATGCGCTCATGGCTCCAGCATCCCGACGAATGGGCCATCCGTTATTCCGACCGGTTCGCTACTGCTTATCCCTTGAAATTCAAAGAGATAGTGGAGTTTCTATCCGATCAGATGACCTGTATCTCCTTAGGCTTCGGCTTAGGCGAAGAACGCGGCAAAGGTATCGCGCCGCAGCATAGTTTAAGCATGATAAAAGACCTCCAGAAAGAGGCCTTTCCCACTATTGCGCTGACGCGCGAACAAGCATTGAGTTATCTTCGTACAGAGGCGTTGATGCTCGGCGGCGTACCTTTGGGGCTCGTCCTGATGACCTACGAAGGCGTACCGCTCGGCTTCGCCAAGAACGTAGGTAACCGCCTCAATAACCTATACCCAAACGAATGGCGGATTCGTAAGCTTTAGAATCTTTTCCGAAACCTTCCTTTTCGCCTTGCTGCACCACTTCCCTTGGGACGTGATGTATATTGACTCATTTGAGGTGCATCGCCTAAGACATCGGGCAACGGGAGACGGACGATAGGCTGCTTGATAAACGCCTCTATTCTTTTCCAATACCGTGCATCCTCCGGCGAGACGAGGGTGATTGCCTCACCGCTATTCTCCGCACGCGCCGTACGGCCGATACGATGGACATAATCCTCCGGATCATGCGGTACATCATAATTGATGACGAGCGGCACGTCCGTCACATCTATCCCTCGCGACACGACATCCGTAGCGACGAGAACATCTACTTTTCCGTTCCGAAAATCCAACATCACCTGATCCCGCTCCGACTGCTCAAGGTCGGAGTGCATTGCACGCGCGTCAATCTTCAAGGTTCGTAGCGTGCGCGCAAGATCCTTGACACGCTGCTTCTTACCGGCAAAGACAATCACTTTCTTCAGATTCCGTCCCTCCAGCGCCAGCTGGATAAAACCGTTTTTCTGCGCTTCAAACAGGTACGCGTACATCTGCTTAATCGTCTCCGGCGGACGCGATACCGCTATCTGCACCTCTACGGGATGACGCATGATAGCTTTCGCCATCTTACGGATCTTAGGAGGCATGGTAGCAGAGAACATAATGGTCTGGCGATCCTTAGGCAACTTGCGGACGATGGTCATGATATCGTCGTAGAACCCCATATCCAACATTCGGTCCGCCTCATCCAGAATGAAATACTTAACGCCCGAGAAATCGATATCGTAGATATTCATCTGGCTCAGGAGCCGTCCGGGAGTAGCGATGACGATATCCGCGCCTTTCTGCAGCCCCGTAACCTGCGTACCCCAGGCACCGTTGTCCTTACCGCCGTAGATAGGCACCGAAGAGAAGGGTACGTAGTACCCGAATCCCTCCATCTGCTGGTCTATCTGCTGCGCCAACTCTCTCGTCGGCGCCATGATGATTGCGTTCAGTTTGTCCGGATCATGATCGTCGTACGCCAGGTTGGTCAGTAAGGGCAGGATATATGCCGCCGTCTTGCCCGTACCCGTCTGGGCACAGGCGATGACGTCATGGCGGTCCAGGATCACAGGGATAGCCTGCTCCTGAACGGGCGTGCATTCATCGAAATGCATGTCCCACAAGGCGTCTAATACCTCATCCGATAGCGCAAGTTCGTCGAAGAACATTATTCCCAGCCTTCAAAAATTTCCGGTCCGTAACTATTATCTTCCTTGGCGTCATGGAGCGGCGCCCATAGTTGCGCAAAGAAGGGGTTTTCTTTAGCCACCTTGTCCCAATGCCATGGGATAGTTGAAAGTTGAAAGTTGAAAGTTGAAAGTTGAGCATTCATCTTCTTGATGGTCTGTTCGTCATACGGGCAAGGCATGTCAAACGGGCTCCAATGACCACCTAAGAGAATCAGCCGGCGACCGGCCTTGAAGATATTGCCGTTAGCGTCCTGCCAGGTGTCCTTACCGAGGTACTTACCGCCGCGGAAAGCCGCCGCCTTATTCAACTCCTCATCGGTCAATGCGTCCACGTCCTTGCTCTCATCGTAGCCGTGATCCAGGAGCACCGGCGTCTGAGAAGGATGCGAGACATCGAAATGCGCCCAGTCGGGGATGGCCTGATACGCCTCCAACGAGCCATAATACGCAGAGATGCGCTGCTCCACTTTGTTCTTGATCCACCATTGGGTGCCGTGCTCCTTGCTATTCGCCATGAACCACATAGCTGCTTTCACGCAATGCGGGAAGAGTTTGGCGATGCGGGTCTTGGCGGCGAACTTGATTCCGCCGGGCAGAGACGGAGCCTTAGCCATCTGCCGGAAGTACTCCTTGACGGGCACGTTTGCACGGAAGTGAAGATAGTTCTCCAGCTTATCTCCGTCGATGTACCACATACCATGGAAATTACGGGTGGTGAACCAGTTCGCATTGAATATCTGCTCGGGTTTCGGGCAACCGATACAGTCTAATAAGAGGCATTCGAACTCGTAGTTCGACAGCCGGTATTCTTCACCCGAGCCGATGTTATAGTAGTTATTCCAGAACTCTGCCGGTACTTCGGGCCGGCATACGCGCTCCAAGAGCCGCCCGCTGTCCTCTACCGTAGCCCATTCCAACACGCCGCGGATAGGTACGTGGAACATGATCGGATCGTAGTTCCTGAGTATCGCCGGATATAGGATACCCGACTGACGCAGCGACACCCAGGTCTTGATACCCGAGTCGGTGATGATACGCTCAGCCGCCACTTTGGTCAGACCATAATGGTCATACGCCGAGACGCAAATAGGATCTCCCGCACGGCCCCAATGAAGCGGTTCGCGACGGTCGCCCATTTGCGCCACCGAACCTATATAGACCACTTTCGGTTGTTTCTCTTCCGGTTGTGCCAAGACCGCCTTGGTGATATTCTGCGCCGCAGAGATATTCGTGCGCAGCGTTGCCTTCGGCCGATAATCCGCCTGCGGCGAGACCATACCGCCTACGTGCAGTACTATATCCGCACCCGTGACTCCCTTTAGTACATCCTCGTACTTCGTGAGGTCGCCCCAGATAACGGTTAGCGGTGAGGGGTTAGCGGTGAGGGGAGCCAAGAGCTCCTTATTCTTCTTACTCGGTCGCGCCAGGATACGTAAGTCATACAGCTCGGGGTATTTCAGGATCTCTGTCATGCCTGCATACCCCATCGTACCGGTAGCGCCGGTCAGGAAAACGGTAGTTTTCATTTATGATTTATGATTTCAAGTTTCAAATTTATTTCCTTTTCGGAATCCATTTAGTCATGCGGATGAACCGCTCACGGGCTTTTTCGCGCATCTCTTCTCTCCATTGTGCTTCTTCCTCTGCGTCGTCAATCATGTGCTGATAAGTAGCCTGTGCGTCTTTATCGGAGATCACCAACAGCTGGTCGCCTATCTTCAGTTCGCTGGAACCGGTAGGTACGAAGAAGTCCTCTCCGCGGCGGACCATGATCACCAGCGTATGCGGTGGGATAGTGATCTCGCGCAGCGTACAGCCTTTCTCCAGCATCGCCTCTTTCACTTCTACCTCTCGCGCGGAAGACTGTATCTCATCCGGCAAGTCCAGGTCAAACTGCTCCAGCGACCGCACCTCTTTCTGCGACGTTGCGAGGTTCAGTTTCTGCGCCATCCAGGTTAGTGTCGTGCCTTGCGCCAAGAGCGAGACGATCGTGCAGAGGAAGACCACGTTGAAGATCAAGTCGGCAGACGGCACCCCTTGCGCCTTGCACATAATGGCGAAGATAATCGGTACCGCACCTTTCAGGCCAACCCAGCTGAGCATCAGTTTGTCTCGCCCGTGGTACTGCTTGAACGGCCACATACAGAGCCATACGGCAGCCGGACGGGAGATACAAATCATCACGATACTGATAATCAGACACGGCAACCATACTTTATAATTGAGCAGATCAATCGGGTTCACCATCAGACCTAACATCAGGAACATCACCAGTTGGCTGAGCCATACCAGACCGCTGAAGAAAGACTTGGTCTGGCGCTTCCGGGTGAACTTGCTGTTACCGATGATCAGTCCCCCTACATAAACCGCGAGATAGGTGTTTCCCTTCAGGTAATACGTCACGGCGAAGATGAAGATACACGCCGTCAGAATCATGATGGGGTACAAGGCTTCGTTGCCTAACTTGACCCTCCTCATGAGCATCACCAGTCCCTCACCCAAAGCGAATCCCAGGACCGTACCCATCACCAGCTGGATAGCGATGATCTGCACGACCGACAGGGCAGAGATAGCGTGCTCTGCGCCGGGGAACTTCTGCGCCGTGAGTACGACCCCTATCAGCGTCGTTGTCAGGACGTAAGCCATGGGATCGTTCGCGCCGGACTCCAACTCTAAAAGCGGCCGGAGGTTATGCTTCATTCCGATACCGTTCGTGCGCAATACAGAGAACACACTCGCGCTATCCGTACTGCTCATCGTCGCCGCCATGAGCAACGCCACCCATATCGACACACTCGCTACGGCATTGATCCAGCCGAAGATATAATAGATGATCACGCCTGTAATGACGCATGTCAGCAAGACGCCTAAAGTGGCCAAGGTGATTCCCGGCGCCAGGACCGACTTGATATCGCTCATCTTCGTCTCCATGCCGCCGGTAAAAAGGATGATACACATCGCTACCGTACTCAGCGCCTCCGCCGTGTCGATATCAATCTCCACGCGGTCGGTCTCAAAGAACGCACCCAGCGAGTGCGAACCGAAAAACATACCTACCGCCAAGAAAAGCAGCAGGGCAGGTACACCATACTTATAGCCGATCTTATCCGCAAAAATACTGATAAAGAACAACAGGGACAATACCAACAGCGCAAACTCTACCTGCATTTATCTCTCTTTTTTTAGTAAAAACTCGTCGATGATCTTCTCGATCTCTTCCTTGGGATACAATCCCTTGAGCAGCATCGGTTTGCCTTCTTGCGGGATATACAACACCTGGGGGATAGAGTTGATACCGAAGACGTACGCCAGCTCACGCTCGCGCTCCGTGTCCGCCTTGTAGAAGATGACCTGATCGCAGTATTTCTGGCTCATCTCCTCCATGATAGGCGCCAGTCGCTTGCAAGGGCCGCACCACGTGGTATAAAAATCAATCACGCAGGGTTTATCGCCGGCGTACTGCCATTCCTTATTGTGCCGATAATCGAAAATCCGGGCTTTAAACTGCTCCGTCGTCAGATACACAACGTCCTCCGCCCATACCGACAGGACGGAGAAGATGCCTAATAAGATGATGATTCCTGTTTTTCGCATACGCAGATTATTTACCATACTTCTTGCGGATGATGATTATCCGTACGGGGGTAGTCGATCGAGTAATGCAACCCCCTGCTCTCTTTGCGCTCCAATGCCTGACGGGTAATCAGATAGCCGACATTGATCATGTTTCTTAACTCGCAGATGTCTTTCGTCGCCTTCACGCGCTTGAAGAGTTCTTCGGTCTCTTCGTAGAGCAGATCGAGACGCTCCCAAGCCCTTCTCAGACGTAAGTCCGAACGAACGATACCCACATACGTGGACATGATCTGACCGACCTCTTTCACGTCCTGCGCAATCAGCACGCGCTCTTCGTTAGAGAGCGTACCCTCGTCGTTCCACTCCGGTACAGCGCGGTTGAAATCATACTCATCGATAACAGAGAGACTGTGTCTGGCTGCCGCGTCGGCGTAAACGACCGCTTCGATAAGCGAGTTAGACGCCAGACGATTTCCGCCGTGCAGACCCGTACAGGAACACTCGCCTACGGCGTATAACCTGCGGATGGTACTCTGCCCATCCAGATCCACCTTGATGCCTCCGCACATGTAGTGCGCACAAGGTGCTACGGGGATATACTCCTTGGTGATATCAATGCCTATAGAAAGACATTTGGCGTAGATATTGGGGAAATGATGCTTGGTCTCCTCCGGGTCCTTGTGCGTCACGTCGAGGCACACATGATCGATAGCGTGGATCTTCATCTCATTATCTATCGCACGCGCAACGATATCCCGCGGCGCGAGAGACAGACGCGGGTCGTATTTCTGCATGAACTCCTCGCCGTTGGGCAGTCTCAGGATACCTCCGTAGCCGCGCATCGCCTCCGTGATGAGATACGCCGGGTGCGTCTCCGCGGGGTTGAAGAGCGAGGTCGGGTGGAACTGCACGAACTCCATATCTTTGACCTGTCCCTTGGCGCGATAGACCATCGCGATGCCGTCGCCCGTAGCTATCTCCGGGTTGGTCGTCGTCGCGTACACAGCTCCGGTGCCACCGGTTGCCATGAGCGTGATGCGGCTCAGGTACGTGTCTATCTTCTGCGTCTCGGGATTCAAGATATATGCGCCGTAGCACTCGATATCCGGAGTCCGCCTTGTCACACGAACTCCCAGATGGTGCTGAGTGATGATCTCTACTGCAAAATGGTTCTCCAGGACGTCTATATACGGATTGCGGCGCACCGCTTCCATCAATCCTCTCTGAATCTCCGCGCCCGTGTCGTCCGCATGGTGAAGAATACGGAACTGAGAGTGACCGCCCTCGCGGTGGAGGTCAAACTCGCCGTCTTCCTTCTTGTCGAAGTTCACGCCCCATTGTACCAACTCCTCGATGCCTCTCGGCGCGTTGCGCACCACTTGCTCCACAGCTGCCGGGTCGCTTAACCAGTCGCCCGCTACCATGGTGTCGTGGATATGCTTCTCAAAATCATCGACCAAGAGATTGGTCACGGACGCAATGCCGCCTTGTGCTTTGGCCGTGTTGGCTTCATCCAGCGTCGTCTTGCAACACAACGCGATGCGGTACTTGCCGGTGCGGGCTACCTGCAGCGCAAAACTCATGCCTGCTACGCCGCCACCAATAATCAAAAAATCAAATTCATGTACCATTTGTTCATGTACTATTGGGTCATTTTATTGTGCTTTGCACAATGCAAAGACGCTTATTTGTGCTCCGCGGATGACGCGCATGGCCTGCAGACACGCCCGCATCGTCTCGCCGGTAGTAATCAGGTCATCCACGACTAAAATCCGCTTGTGATAGAGCTGCTCGGGATGATTCACCGCAAACGCGCCCTCCACATTGGTCTTTCGTCCTTCGCCGTCCTGCAACGCCTGCTTGGGCGTATTACGAACACGCGTCAGATGACTCGTATCAATCGGGATGCCCGTGAACTCACTGATTCCGCGGGCGATATACTCCGACTGATTATACCCCCGTTCATGCATCCGCCGGGGGTGTAGCGGTATAGGGATGATCACATCCATCTCGCCGAAGAACGTCTCATCGCGCCAGTCTAACACCGCCTGCCTGCCCAACTCCATTCCCCACTCCGGCAGGTCGCTGTACTTCATCCGGTGAATAACTCTCTGAATCGCGTGACCTTTCTCATAAAAGAGGTACGCTCCCGCGCGACTTAGATGCAGACGTTTCTTCTCCGACGTCTTACCTTCCGTCAGCGCCATCTCTGTACTATTCTCCGCCTTGATATCCTGCTCCGTGCGGGGCAAACGCGACCAACACTTCGGACAGATCCATTCGATATGCTCCGCCGCTATCTGTTGGTCGCTGATATACCCGCCGCAAAACGGACACGTTCGCGGGTAGAACAGATCAAAGAGTGACACCATTCTTAAAGATCGCTATCTCGTGATAGCCGTTCTTCTCATTATTGGTCTTCGTGCCGTTAGCTACCGCGATGACGAACTCTGCAAAGCGTTTCGCTACCTCCTCCATCGGTTCGCCCTCGGCAATCACACCCGCATTGAAATCAATCCAATTCGGTTTGTTCTTCGCCAGGTTCGAGTTCGTGGAGATCTTCATCGTCGGAACATACGTGCCAAACGGCGTGCCGCGACCCGTGGTGAAGAGCACCATGTGGCATCCGCAGGAAGCGAGTGCTGTCGAAGCCACGAGGTCGTTGCCCGGCGCAGAAAGGAGGTTGAGCCCCTTCACCTGCAGCCTGTCGCCATAAGGCATCACGCCGCGCACGAGGGACTTACCGCATTTCTGCGTACAACCGAGAGCTTTGTCCTCGAGGGTCGATATTCCGCCAGCTTTATTACCCGGAGAGGGGTTCTCGCCAACCGGTTCGCCGTGAGACAGGAAGTAGTCCTTGAAGTCGTTGATAAGGGAGACTGTCTGGTCAAAGAGCCCTTTGTTGGCACAACGGTCCATGAGGATGGTCTCTGCGCCGAACATCTCCGGCACCTCGGTCAGCACGGTCGTACCGCCTTGTGCTACGAGCCAGTCGGAGAACATGCCGAGTAACGGGTTCGCCGTAATACCGCTGAAACCGTCACTTCCGCCGCATTTGAGTCCCACGCGCAGTTCGCTCAACGGTACTGCCACACGTTTGTCATGCTGCGTCTTGGTATAGAGCTCGCGCAAGATCGGCATACAGTACTCCACCTCGTCGCCCTCGATCTTCTGGGTTGTCACGAACTTCACGCGGTCCTCGTCGATCTCGCCGCAGAACTCCTTGAAGACATCCGGCTGGTTGTTCTCACAACC
>ODAJ012080975.1_pt1 | contig 11413 bp, 7 predicted proteins | sample 1539241 | NCBI WGS metagenome assembly ODAJ01 (sample SAMN02144231, study PRJEB22623) | gut metagenome | biome: sheep rumen | host: Ovis aries | place: New Zealand | reverse complement strand
GAGGCACAGAAGTAGAGGTAGTCGGTTTGGGGTGCGTTGACGACGGCAGCGATACTGGTTTTGGAAGGGGTGCAGATGGGCGCAGGCGGCAGGCCTGTGTGGAGGTAGGTGTTGAAGGGACTTTCGGTGGCGAGATGTTTGTTCTGTATGCGCCTGAGGGTGAAGTCGCCCACGGCATACTTCACCGTCGGGTCGGCCTGAAGTGGCATCCCGCGTCTCAACCGGTTGAGGTAAACGCTGGCAATCAGCGGTTTCTCCGGATTGTAGTTGGTCTCCTCCTCCACTATTGACGCGAGTATGACTGTCTCCTTGTCGAGATTCTCGCGTTGGTATTGTTTTCTCATGCGCTGCATGAACTGCCCGGGGCTGACCGTCCAATAGAACTCGTAGGTTTCTGGCCGGATGAGGTGGAAACTGTCAAGGGTGACGTTGAAGTCGTTGTGCATCAGCTTCTTGTTGAGGTAGTCGTTAAGCTGTTGCGGGGTGCGGAACTTGCCGATGGTGAGGCGTATGGGGTCCTGCTGCCCGTTGCGTAGTTTGCGCACGAGGGTGAGGGTGTTCATATGAGCCTCCACAACGTATGAGCCCGGGTGCACTCGTTTGTCGAGGCTGAGTGTTTTTGCCATCAGCTGGAAAGTCGCCGATGCGTCGAGGCTGTCGCACAGGTCGGCATAGGTGGCGCCTTCCGGTAGGTTGAGGCGTACAGCTTCGCTGTTGGAAGTGTGTGAGTTGAGTATTCTCATCCCGGCTATTGCCAACAGGGCGCAAAGCACGGACAGTATGGCAAGTATGATGACGGTTTTCTTTTTCATAGCAGTTTCTGCATTCGGATGGTGTCGATGTATTGGTTGTCGATGTTGAGCCATTCTTTGAAATGGCCGCATTCTTCATATCCGGCTTTGCGGAAGAGCTCTATGCTGGCTGTGTTGGTGGCGGCGATGTCGGCAAACAGGGTGTGTAGCTGGTAGTTTGTGGCGGATATCTTTTCGAGCTCGCGGAGTATGGCGAGGGCATAGCCTTTGCGCCGGTATTGGGATGCTACCATGATGCCCACGGCGGCCCGGCGGTTCAGCGGGTCGTAGTTGTAGAGATCCACGCAACCGTAGGGTAGGGCATAGAGCCGTATGCTGCCGCTTGACAACGACGTACCTTCCTCAGCAACAAGGGTTATTTCCTTTTCAATTTTCAATTTTCAACTTTCAATTTTCAATTTACGAAATCTTCCCCCATAGCAGTTTGTTTTTTGAGTTGTCGAGGTGTTGCCGCAGGAGTGGATATCGGCTGAGGGTGGGGTCGGAGTTGAGGAGGTCGTGGATCAGGTTGCGTGTGGCGGCGACGAGGGGTTCGTCGTCGATGATGGAGGCCAGTTTGAGGTCGAGCAGGCCGCTTTGCTGGAGGCCCTGCATGTCGCCTGGGCCGCGTAGCCGCAGGTCTGCTTCGGCAATTTGGAAGCCGTCGGTGGTGGAGCACATGGTGCGTATGCGTTCGCGGCTGGTGCCGCTGAGGTTGTCCTTGGTCATAAGGATGCAGTAGCTTTGTTCGGCACCGCGTCCCACGCGGCCGCGCAGCTGGTGGAGCTGGGCCAAGCCGAAGCGTTCGGCGTTTTCTATGACCATCACGGTGGCGTTGGGGACATCGACGCCCACTTCGATGACGGTGGTGGCCACCATGATGTGGGTTTTGCCCTGCTTGAAGCGATCCATCTCGAAGGCTTTCTCGTCGGCGCGGAGTTGTCCGTGGAGCATGGAGACCTGGTATTGAGGCCGAGGAAAATAGCTTTGCACCATCTCGAGGCCGTCGATGAGGTCGCGCAGGTCGAGTTTCGGATTGTCGTGGATGAGCGGATAGACGAAGTATATCTGCCGGCCGGCGTCGATTTGTTTTTTGAGGAAGCTGAACACGAGAGGACGACGGTTCTCGGTGCGGTGGAAGGTGCGCACAGGGTGGCGTCCCGGGGGGAGTTGGTCGATGACGGAACAGTCGAGGTCGCCATAGACGGTCATGGCTAGGGTGCGTGGAATGGGGGTGGCGGTCATCACGAGCACGTGAGGGGGTGGGGTGGATTTTGCCCAGAGCCGGGCGCGTTGTTCAACGCCGAAACGATGTTGTTCGTCGATGACCACGAAGCCGAGTTGGTGGAACTGTACGTCGTCTTCGATGAGTGCGTGGGTGCCGATAACGAGTTGGGATTTGCCCGAGGCAATGCGTTGCTTGATGCTTTTCTTCTCGGCGGGCCTGAGGCTGCCGATGAGGAGTTCGACGGTGATGTCAAGTCCGTCGAGCATGCGGAGAAAGGTGTAGTAGTGTTGGGTGGCGAGAATTTCGGTTGGCGCCATGAGGCAGGCCTGGCACCCGTTGTCGAGTGCAAGGAGCATGCACATGAGTGCGACGAGGGTTTTCCCGCTTCCGACGTCGCCCTGCAGGAGGCGGTTCATCTGGTGGCCGGATCGCATGTCCTCACGTATTTCCTTGATTACGCGTTTCTGGGCATCGGTGAGAGGGAAAGGTATTTTCTCGTTGTAGAAGCGGTTGAAATGGTCGCCGACGGAAGAGAAGATGCGCCCGGAGGAGTGGTGTTGTCGTGAAGAGTGGGCGTATTGGTAGTCAAGTTGCATGAAGAAGAGTTCCTCGAATTTGAGACGGGTGCGGGCGGCATCGAGCTCTTGTTGGTTTTGGGGATAATGGATGGCGATGAGCGCTTGACGGCGGGAGGTGAGGTGGAATTGTTCGAGAATGTCGGGTGGCAAGGTTTCGGGTACGTTGCCGAGGGCGTTGCATAGGGTCTCGGTGAGACGGGCCATTGCACGGGTGCCGAGTCCGTGCTGCTTCATGCGGTCGGTGGTGTTATAGACGGGCAGGAAGTTGGTTTGCAGAGGGGCGGTGTGAGGTGTTTCTGCGGGTGCCGATTCCAGTTCGGGGTGAGTTATCTGCCACTGGCCGTTGAACAGGGTCGGTTTACCCATAATGAGGTACTGCACGTTGGGTTTCAGCTTCTCGCGCACCCATTTGGTGCCGGCGAACCATACAAGCTGGATGCTTCCGGTACTGTCGCTGAAATCGACGGTCAGGCGTTCGCGATGGGGGCCTGTGGAGGTGGTTTGCATGTTGCTCACGGAGCCGCGCAGCACGACATAGCCGGATTCTTCGCTAAGGCTGGCCACGGTGGCCATCACGGAGCGGTCGATGTAGCGGAAAGGATAGTAATCCAATAGCTGGCCACAGGTATGGATGTCCAGTTCGGCGGCCAGCACTTTGGCCTTGGCAGGACCAACGCCTTTGAGATAAACTATGTCGTCGGAGAGTGTCATTGGTGACTGATCCGTTCGCGCTCCAAGGTGCTGCTGATGTTGATATGCTCGGGGTCGGCCATCACGAGGAGGGTTTCGATGGTGGGGTCCTGCAGACGGTTGACGGCAGCCACGGTTTGTTCGTATTTGAAGTCGTTAGAGGTGCGTATGCCACGAATAATGCATTGGGCACCAATGTGGTGGCAGAGGTCGATAGTCATTCCGCTATAGGCGGTGATTTCCACGGTGGGGCAGTCGTTCAGGATTTTGCGGATACGTTGAACGCGCTCCTCCGGGCTGAACATGCATTGTTTCTCCGAGTTAACGCCCACCGCCACCACCACCTTGTCGAAGAGAGGAAGTACGCGCCGGAGAATGGCCTCATGGCCGGCGGTGAAGGGGTCGAACGACCCGGGAAACAAGGCAATTGCCATAGTCTTGATTTTTATATTCTTGTTTCTAAAACTGCCAGATGAGGCGGAAGATGATGCTGAGATTGTAACAGTTGTTGGTCCATTCATGCCAACGTCCTTGCCTGTATTCCGAGAATGCCCAGTCGCGTTTGACCGGGATTACAGAATATTGCCAGCGGAAGTTAAACTGCAATCCGCGCCAAACCGTGAAGCGTGCGTCGGCCACCACGGCGAAGTCGTCGTAGAGGAAGTTGTAGTCGGTGGTGTCGGGGACGAAGTAGTTGGGGGTGTATTCACCGAGGAATCGGGGTTGCTGCACCAGTCGGCCGTAATTCATGCCTAAACCAATCAGCATGCCGCCGTAGGGGTCTTGATAGTGGAAAATCAGGGGGATATCGATGTAATTCAGTTGTATATCGACGCTGTACGGATTGGCAGTCCGGTTGAAGGCGCCACGTTGGGAGAAGAGCACTTCGGTGCTGAGTCCCCAGCGGTTGCTGGCGCTGATGGAAGCGAGTGCACCGATGCCGCCTGTGAAGCCAGCCTTTCTGAACCCTTTGAGTTCGTCACCCTCGATTTGCGACAGGGCACATCCCGATGTGACATAGGCATGGATATGCTGTGCCTGTACCGATGGGAGAGAGGCAACCTGAAAGGCAAGAACCAGACAGGTGTAAAAGAACGGCTTGATGTTTTTGGCGAGCATTTCTTTCGGTATTCAGAGTTCTTTCAATTTGCGTATCAATATGGCGAAGTCGGTAGCGGTGCTGTAGTGGCGCATATAGCGTAGCATGAGTCGTTCCTGCAGTTCGTTGTCGGCGTTGGGCAGGAGGGCCGAGGGGGAGAATACTCCGCGGCGGCCGGTGTAGCCCACCCATGTCAAGCGGCCGGAGAGTACCTTGATGCAGTCGGCGAGATAGCGGCCTTTGTGTTTCTGGAACCAGATCAGGACAGGGAAGAACAGCAATAGCAGCAGGGCGCTTCCGATGTCGAACATGCGCTTGGTGCGTCGGCAGGTGTCGGTGCTGATGGTGTTGAGGTCGGTGAGGTATAGTTCGTCGGGCGAAAGGATGTTTTCGCTGCCGACCACATAGTCTCCGTCGGCAGGTGCAATCTTGTAATCCACGCCGGTGGTACGCAGTTGTGCCATTAGCTCGATGGTGTGTCGGATGTCCTGTCCGCAGAACACCACCTCTTCGGCATGTTCAATGCGGATGAGGTCTTGCAGATGTCGGGAACTGCTGTCGGTGGTGGTGACAAGGTTTTCTGTGGGGATTCCCATGGAGGAGTAGAGTGTCCGCAGCCGTTCGGTCTGTTCGACCGATCCTACTGCGATGACGCTTCCACGCTTGCGTGCGCGTAATGCGTATCCTTTTACATTGCAGAGGCTCAGTGCCACCCTGATGAGTAAGGTGCCGGCCAGGGTCCAGGCCGATCCGATCAACAGCAGCATGCGTGAGTAGCGCTGGCTTTCGTCGAGTAGCGAGTAGAATGCCAGCAGCATCAGAAGGCCTGTGGTTATTCCGCGCACGATGCGTCCTGTCCGCACAGGCCGGTCGTAGCCACCGTGCAGCCAGCTGCTGCACATGAGGATCAGTATATACAAAGGAATGACCAGCGTTGTGTATTCGGCGGGGTAGTAGTCGGGTCCTACGCCTTTGAAATTTTCCCAGATATGTTTGAGCAGCAGGAATCCGCCGTAGGAGAGCATGAAGTCTGCTGCCGGTACAGCCACCCGTTGCAGCGCACGTTTGGCCCATGCCAGCGCCGCCCTCAGCCAGATGGCTGCATGCAGCAGGCCCGAGAACAGCTGGGCCCCATGGCCGGTGAAGTATTTCTTCACGAAGATGGACATCGCGTTGTAGAAGGTATAGACGTAGTTCATCGATCCCTTCTTGGTGCTTTCGCCTTTGTAGTGGATGATGTGGGTGGTGGGCAGGTAGTAGTTTTTCCAACCCGCCAGCTTGATACGCCAAGAGTAGTCGATGTCCTCGCCGTACATGAAGTAGCTTTCGTCCAATCCTCCAATCTGTTCATAGGTTTCCTGGGTGAACATCAGGAAGGCACCGGGCAGGATTTCTATCTCGTTCACTTCGTCTTCGGGCAGGTGGCCCATGTAGTAGGCCGCGATGCGCCTGTGGTGGGGGAAGAGGCGGATGAGGCCGCTGATTTTGTAGAACGACGCTTCCGGTGTGGGAAATCCACGCTTGCTCTCGGGCAGATAGCGTCCGCTGCCATCGACCATCTTCACCGTGAGGCCTCCGCAGTCGGGGTGCTGGCGCATGAAGTCGGCGCATTGCACCAATGTGTCGCGCTCTACCACGGTGTCGGGGTTGAGCAAGAGAAGGCGCTCGCCCGTGCAACGGGCGAGCGCCATATTGTTGGCTCGGGCGAAACCGACGTTTTCCTTGTTGGCAATGATATGTACTTCGGGGAAATCTTCCTGCACCATTTCCACGCTTCCGTCAACCGAGTCGTTGTCAACCACCCATACGTCAAGTTCCAAGTCCTCTCCGTTGGCCAGGCGTCTGTCCGATTCATAGACCGACGAAAGGCACTGTTTCAGGAAGTACTTGACGTTGTAGTTTACTATTATGACCGATAGCTTCACTGCCAACTGCCGTCTGTCGGCTTATTTTTTCTTCTTGGCTTTTTTCTTTCCGTTTTTGTCGATGATTTCCAATGCCTGCTCAAGGGTGAGTTTCAAAGGATCCACGCCTTTGGCCAGGCGGAAGTTCTCGCCGCGGAAGGTCAGGTAGGGGCCGAAGCGGCCGATGTTGCTCACCACCGCGTCTCCGTCCTGCACGCCGATTTCGTGGGGGTAGATTTTCTTCAGCTCTTCCTTTTGGACTTCGGCTTCACGTTTGCTTTTGATAATCTCGATGGCGCGTTCCAGACTTACCTCGTACGGGTCGTCGTTCTTGCCCAGGGAGTAGAACTTGCTGTTGTGCCGCACATAGGGACCGAACTTGCCGATGCTCACGGTGACCTCCTTGTCCTCAAACTGGCCAAGGGTGCGAGGTAGCGAGAAGAGACTCAGTGCCTCCTCGAGGGTGATGGTCTCAATGCTTTGTCCTTTTTTCATGCTGGCGAAGCGGGGCTTCTCGTCGGCATTGGTTTCTCCGATCTGCACCAAGGTGCCGTAGCGGCCGATCTTGGCATAGACGTTCTTTCCGCTGTCCGGATCGACGCCGAGGAGGCGGCTGCCGGTGTTGCGTTGGCTGTTCTGCTGCGTCTGGCGTATGTTCTTGTGGAAAGGCACATAGAATCCGCCGATCACCTTGCGCCATTCTTTCTTGCCGGCGGCTATTTCGTCGAAGTCCTTCTCCACCGTGGCGGTGAAGTTGTAATCCATGATGTCGTTGAAATGCTCCATCAGGAAGGTGTTCACCACGCATCCGATGTCTGTAGGGAAGAGCTTGCCTTTCTCGCTGTATCCCTTCTCGGTGCGTTCGGTGCGTTTGATGTGGCCGTTCTTGAAGGTGAGGACGGTGCATTGGCGCGGTTCGGCCTCGCGGTCTTCCTTGATGATGTATTCTCGTTTGAGGATGGTGCTGATGGTGGGGGCGTAGGTGGAAGGACGGCCGATGCCGAGGTCTTCGAGTTTTTTCACAAGGCTGGCCTCCGTGTAGCGGGGAGGATGTTGGGTATAGTGCTGTGTAGCCTCGCAGAGTTCCATGCTCAGCAGGGTGCCTTCGGGCAGGCGCGGGAGGAGGGTGCTGTTCTCCTTTTCCTCGTCGTCGTCGGTACCTTCCATATAGACTTTCAGGAATCCGTCGAATTTCACCTGCTCGCCGGAGCATTGGAAGACGTTGCCGGCCACCGGCTGCTGGGCGTTGATGCCGATCTCGATTTCGGTTTTTTCCAGTTCGGCGTCGGCCATTTGGCTGGCCACGGTGCGTTTCCAGATGAGCTCGTAGAGTCTCCGCTGTGCGCTTTCGATGTTGATGCTCTGCACCTCCATGTTGGTGGGACGGATGGCCTCGTGGGCTTCCTGGGCGCCTTTGGTCTTTGTCTGGTAGCGGCGTGTTTTGACGTATTCGGTGCCGTATTCTTTCTCTATCTCCTTCTTTGCCATACTCAGGGCCAGTTCGCTGAGGTTCACGCTGTCGGTACGCATGTAGGTGATGTAACCGCTTTCATACAGCTGCTGTGCCACCTGCATCGTGCGTGCCACGCTGAAGCCCAGCTTGCGGCTGGCTTCCTGCTGGAGGGTGGAGGTGGTGAAGGGCGGGGCGGGGCTGCGGCGGGAGGGTTTGGTCTCGATTCTGCTGATTTTGAAGTTGGCCCCGGAGAGGCTCTGCAGGAAGGCTTCGGCTTCCTCGGCGGTGGCGAAGTGCTTGTTCAGCTCGGCGTTGAGGGTTTTGGTGCCATCGACGGGACGGAACTGGGCCGATACTTTGAAGAAAGGCTTGCTTTGGAAAGCCTTGATCTCTTCCTCGCGCTCCACGATGAGGCGCACGGCGACACTTTGCACACGACCGGCGCTGAGGGCGGGCTTGATCTTGCTCCACAGGATGGGGCTGATTTCGTATCCCACCAGTCGGTCGAGCACGCGGCGGGCCTGCTGGGCATCGACCAGGTTCATGTCGATCTGGCGCGGGTTCTCTATGGCGTGCAGGATGGCTGTCTTGGTGATTTCGTTGAAAACGATGCGCTGCGTGGTCGCGGGATCCAGCTTCAGGGTCTCCTGCAGATGCCACGCGATGGCTTCTCCCTCGCGGTCCTCATCGGATGCAAGCCACACCTTGTCGGCTTCTTTCACGGCTTTCTTCAGCTCGTTCACCAGCGTCCGCTTGTCCTCGCTGATTTGGTACTGCGGCTCGTAGTTGTCCTCGACGTCGATGCTCATTTCCTTTTTTGCCAGGTCGCGGATGTGGCCGTAGCTCGATTTGACGGTGTAGTCCTTGCCCAGGAATTTCTCGATCGTCTTGGCTTTGGCCGGCGACTCGACAATAACAAGATTTTTCATGATATAATGTTTGTTTGTTCTTTCCGTTTTCGACACTTGGTCAGCCTCAATAACGTATATATATTTTATTTATTGTATGTGGTAGGGAAAAATATTTTTATAATCACATTTTTTTGTTGTTCCATTCACACAATATAATGCTCCTCCCGATGCTTTTTTTTATTGTTTTTAAGATGTTGATTAATAGTTTTTTGGTGTCTGTATAAGAAACGGTGGAGGATACTGTGGCGACTATATGATGACTTAGGGATGACTTAGGGATGACCTAGGGATGACCTAGGGATGACCTAGGGATGACCTAGGGATGACCTAGGGATGACCTAAGGATGACCTAGTGATGACCTAGGAATGACCTAGTGATGACTTTTTTTTGTCGCGTGCGTATAATAAAACCGTGCGCACAGCGTTATCTATTATTATTTTTGATTAATCCTGTAGAAGAGATGAAGATACATATTGTCCAGCATGATATCCGCACGTTGCGCGCGGAAGAGAACCTCGAATGGATTGTGAAGGAACTGGAGTCGGAAGCGTCGCGTGAGGCGCTGCTGACGGTCTTTCCTGCCGGCACGGTGTGCGGGTCGCCCCTGTTCGCCGCGGCGGGCTACACCGACGTCCAGAAGCAGGCACAGGCCGTGCTGCAGGAACTGGTGGCGCGTTCGGAGCACCGGGCTTTCCTCGTGGGGTTGCCGCTGCAGCTGCAGGACAAGGGGCTCTGCAACGCCATCGTGTTTGTGCAGAACTGCGCCATCCGTGGTGTGGTGACCAAGAAGTACTTGAACACCGACGAGCAGAAGTATTTCGTACGTGGCGAGGGTGTGCAGGTGATTGACTTCCACGACCAGCGGCTGGCCATCGGCTTCTATGAGGACTTGAAGGAGCTGTCCAAAGGCTATGTGGAGCAGCCCGACCTGGTGGTATGCTGCGGAAGCCAGGTGTTCGACTACCGTCGGCCCTACCGCATCCGCTACCGGATGACGAAGATAGTGGAGAACCTGAACGCAGGGCTGGTGTATGTGAACCGCACCGGTTGCGAGGGAAGCTTCCTCTTTGGCGGCGGCTCGCTGGCGATGAACGCCGCGGGCGGCGTGCTCTGCCAGCTGCCCTATTTCGAGGAGGCCTGCCAGACGGTGGATATGCAGCAGATTGAGACCGTCGAGGACGAGAAGCCCGAGGCCGTGGAGCTGGTGTATCGCGGCCTGGTATGCGGATTGCACGACTATTTCCACAAGAACGGCTTGCATGATGCCGTGCTGGGCCTGAGCGGCGGCATCGATTCGGCGCTGGTGGCCACCCTGGCGGTGGACGCCCTCGGGGCGGAGCATGTGCACGGCATCCTGATGCCGAGCCAGTATTCGACCGACCATTCGGTGGGCGACGCCGTGGAGCTCGCGAACAATCTCGGCATTTCGTACCACATCGTGCCCATCAAGCCGGTGTTCGACTGCCTGAGGGAGACCATGAAGCCTGTGTTCGACGGCCGTGCGGAGGATGTGACGGAGGAGAATATGCAGGCGCGGATCAGAGGCACCATCGTGATGAGCTATGCGAACAAGTTCGGCGCCTTGGCGCTGAACACGACGAACCGGAGCGAGGCGGCGATGGGTTACGGCACGCTGTACGGCGACTCGTGCGGCGCGTTGGCGGTCATCGGCGACCTTTATAAGACCGAAGTTTATCAGCTGAGCGAGTGGATCAACCGCGACGGGGTGAGGATACCGGTGAACAGCATCACCAAGGCTCCCAGCGCCGAGCTGCGTCCGGGTCAGAAGGACAGCGACTCGCTGCCCGACTATAGTGTGCTCGACGCCGTGCTGAACCTCTACCTCGACGAGGGCATGTGCGAAGACGAGATTGTGGAGGAAGGCTACGACCGCGAGGTGGTGCAACGCGCCATCAAGGGGGTGAAGCGCAACGAATGGAAGCGCCTCCAGTTTGCCCCGCAGCTGAAGGTGAGCCCCATGAGTTTCGGTTTGGACCGTCGTTGGCCGGTCAGTTGATATGAGTTATGAATTCTAAATTTTTCATGTGATGAGAAAAATAGGAAGAATAGTATTGGCAGGGTTGATGATGTTGGCGGGAATTGGAGGCGCAGCGCAGGCACAGATGCAGGCGGTGTTCGGCTATTCCACGTTCTATCTTGTGTCGGAGCAGCAGCCTTATATAGAGACTTACCTGCAGTTTGACGCATGGACGATGCAGTTCAAGGAGGTGGAGGGTGGCTATCGTTCCGCCGCTGAGGTGACCATCGTGCTGAGCCAGCAGGATTCGGTGTGCTACGCCAAGAAGTACGAGCTCACGAGTCCGCTGGTGGAAAGTCTGGACAGGCTGGATTTCAGTTTTATGGATGTGCATCGCTTTTCGGTGAAGAACGGCATTTACGACCTGACGCTCTTGTTGAAGGACAAGGGAAGCGAGGGCGAGCCGTCGGTGGTTACGGAGAAGCTGGTCATCAACTACGACGCACGCAGGCCTTCGATGTCGAGCCTGCAGCTGATGGCATCGGCCAAACCGACGGTGAGTCAGAACATCCTGTCGCGCGGCGGATACGATATGGAACCCTATGTGAGCGATTACTTGCCCGAGCAGGTCAAGCAACTCAACTACTACTACGAGATATACAATATCAACGCCGAGGTAGGGGAGAAGGCATTCCTGGCGATGGCCTACATAGAGGAGCGTGAGACGGGTCGCCGCCTTGAGGAGCTGCAGCAGGTGAGCCGCAAGAACGGGGCGGCCAG
>ODAJ011947853.1_pt1 | contig 11413 bp, 7 predicted proteins | sample 1539241 | NCBI WGS metagenome assembly ODAJ01 (sample SAMN02144231, study PRJEB22623) | gut metagenome | biome: sheep rumen | host: Ovis aries | place: New Zealand | reverse complement strand
ATTCGACTACGACGATATTGTCAGGGTGCTTGACCTTGATGAAGCGTTCGTGCATCATCAGATAGATGCGCTTCAGCCGAAGTATTGGCGCATTGTGATAAAGACGAAACCAAAGGGCTTAAAGATTTTCGCGCCTGTGATGGTTAGCGGCAATAGGGGCATCGACTATATGATATACATGCTGAGTCGAGACTGGCAGATAACAAAGAAGCAGCGATTGCTCGACTACATGTGTTTCGGGGTGTACCGCCAGACGGACGGTTTCCACCTTGTAGGCTTCATGTATCTTGATTCCAATCCTTTGGCAAAGCCGGAGAAAGCATTCTTTACGCCTCACTTCTTTGACAGGTATAAGGAGAGGACTGGCTTGCCGATGGATATGCCAAAGATGGAGGTGATGAAGGATTGGATCATGAAGAATCTGCATCTCAACTCCGATGCGCAAGGCAATGAGAAATACCCCGATGGCATCTTCTGCGCTTATCCAAGTGGTGTCGCTTTGGGGAGAGAACTGCCAGACGGTAATAGCGAGATGAAGACTTTTGTCACCTACGAAATGTTGCGAGGGGAGCAAATTGAGAAAGGCGAAAACCAAAGCAAGGCTGCAAAAGTTCAGGAAGAAGAAGGTTTCAAAACCTATAAGGAGATAATAGATAAACTTTTGAAATATGGCGTACACATATAAATATCCGAGGCCGGCAGTAACGGCTGACTGCATCGTGATCACGAGGGAGGCAGAACCGAAGGTGCTGCTGATTCAGAGAGGTGACCAGCCTTTCAAGGGAGGCTGGGCGTTCCCCGGCGGTTTCATGAATATGGACGAGACGACGGAACAGTGTGCCGTCCGAGAACTGGAGGAAGAAACAGGGCTTCGGCTGTCGAAGATTCAGCAGATAGGTGCCTATTCCAAGGTTGACCGTGACCCACGAGGAAGAACTATCACCGTTGCTTATCTTGCCATCGTTGATGAACCTATCGCTGTCACCGGTCAGGATGATGCCACAAAAGCTCAGTGGTTCCCTATTGATGCGCTTCCTCCTTTGGCCTTCGACCATGAGGACATCATGCAGGATGCTATCAATGCCTACAAAATGCGGTTTTCACATTGCAACGCCACACTTTTCACCTTTAAGTAAAAGAAGGCTTGTGAAACAGTATTTGAATAAGAAAACAGTTTTTTTATATAATTTTACACCAGAAATATACTGAGATAATGACTAAGAACATATTTGGAGGACAAAGTGCTAGGGCCCTATTCGCACATTATGTATATGAAGAGCTTCGAAAACGAGAGTTTGTATCTCTTGTGGATGTTCTGTGTATCTATTATAAAAGAGACAAAAGTTATTATGACCTTCATACATATAGCAGTGATAAAGCATATATCCAGCTAAAGAAGGCGTTTCCAGAAGTCGTAAAGGCTTTGGAGAAAGTAGAACCAGGTAGCGTGATAGATAATGGCAAGACTGGTAAAGGCAAGGGTTATCGCTATGTTGGCAAAGACGATGACCCATTGGCAGCAGAGCGTCAGGCTATAGTACAAAAGTCCATTGAGGACTATGTGGATTTTTGTAAGGCATCCGCTGGAATTATGCCGGCAAGTTGGTTCTCGTCGTTCTTCGAGAATACGCAATTGCTGCTTGATACAGAAAGAGAATCGAAAGACGGCAATGCACTCATCCGCTCTTCGTTGGAGCAGAATCTGACGAACATCCATCTGTTGCCCGTGTTCTATAAAGCCATAACGGTCCATCAAGTTCTTCGCTTCTCCTATCAACGTTTTGGACAGGAACCTTTCGAACTGACATTCCATCCTCAGTTCCTTAAGGAATATAATGGCCGATGGTTTGTGTTTGGCAATGCTGAAAGGATTCGAGTCAACGAAAATGGTGAGACAACAACCGAGATATTCAATTCATACAATGTTCCACTTGACAGAATCGTGGGTGAAGTCTCTATGATTGACAACATTGACTATATACCGGCAGAACCAGGATTCTATCAACAGTTCTTTAAAGACATTATTGGCGTGACTCATGAAAAAGGAACTAAAGTTGAAACCGTGGTGATTCGCACAAAGACAGAGTACCAGCATGGCCTATTGCTAACGAAACCTCTACACCATAGTCAGAAGGAGACTCTTCCATATGGGAGATATGAAGACGGAGAATATGGAGAGGTTACGCTAACTATTGAACCTAATCGTGAACTGCGAGGTAAGATTCTTGCATACGGACAATACTTAGAAGTGATGCAACCTTTAATATTGCGAGACCAAATAAAAGAGATTGTCAGAACACAGATGAAACTTTATTTTGGTGAATAGAATGAAGAAGAAATCAAGGAGAAAGACTAAGCATTTAATGCGTCGTCTAAAAAAGAATTATAGGAAACAGATTAAGCGTCAATTGGCAAGAGATTTATTTCTTTTGTCAAGAAGTGACGTTAATTCTGTATCCCTGTATGTGCCAAGTCTAAAAGATGAGGATACTCTATTTGTACCCCAAGAAGACAATAGTTATGGACACTTCCCTGATGACGATGACATACTAATGCAGAATGGGTATGCTAGTACTTCTGTATTATTACTGAACCTCATCAAATTGTTAAATGACAGGTTTTTAAAGGAAAGCTATATTAATCCAGTAATGTTTTGCTTTCGGCAATATCTTGAATTGACAATGAAAGATTCATTGCTAAGATTTAGGTTATGGAGAAGAAAACCATTAAGTGGCGAAGCTAATTTGGACGGTCACAATCTTTTCATTTTATGGAGAGATTTGAAACAATATATTGAAGGTAAAAATAAAAAGGAAGTGAAAAGGATAGAAAGACTTGTTGAAGAATTGAATGGTGTAGATGAAGATGGGACTTTGTTTAGATATAATGAGTTCTTGACAAATGCAATAAAAGAAAAGGGAAAAACCAGGCCCTTAATAGATATTGACATGTTGTATTTAAGAATCTTGCAGATGTACAACTTCTTTGAAGGTATAAACACGTTAGCGAGAAATGGCTTAGATGAGATTGCAAGCAACAGATATTAATAAGACACTGAGTATGAAAGAAATTGTTTGGGATCACGAGATAATGGTTCCAAACAGAACGGAACTGTTCATTAGATGTAAATGCTTGCAGCAATCAGAAATAGGTCGTAAATTTGCAGCGAGAAAAACCGGACAAAATAACAGATAGCTATGCAGCAGTATGGTACAGATATGGAGAGAGTAGCAACCCTGATAGATTCTTATAGAGAAGAAATCGGGGGTGCTAATAGTAAAAATGCCAAAGCACTCCAGGATTATATAGAAGCAGAAGAGAGAAGACAAAACTCTGTTATAGAAGAAAGAATTGCTAATGGCGAGGATATGCCTTTTTTTGAGACTGTGATTAAGCACCCCATTGAATTGGAAAACAAAATTAAGGTCAATGAGCAACTTTTAGGTCACTTCTATTTGACATCTGCGGGTAATGAGGCTGATATAAGTGTACTCGCCCAACTGTTAGCAGATTATTATGATGACAGTTTTTTTACCACAGAAGATGAGTCCTTCTTAACCCTCCATTTTGTAGAAGTCATTAACTACATAATCGAAACATCTTATCTCTTTTTTCAAGAGTATAGCGATGGAAAAGAAGTTCACTTATTACCAGCTGAGATACTAGAATTGATTGCAACAGAATTTGTCGTACCGGATGGCACGGCTATATATAATCCATTCGCAGGATTTGCGCAATTCGCCAAAATCTTCAAAGGAGCCATGTTAGTCTGTGAAGAAAGCTATACTTTAGGGCGGGAAAGAAGCCATAAAGACGATGCCAATTGGTTATGGGCATGGATGAAAGTGGCTTTGTTTGCAAATAATAGGAATACCATAGTTATAGATAATAACGAAGTGCCTACATCGTATGATTATGCTATTTCTTATATACCATATACAACAACAGACTTCTTCACTAATCCTAGTGAGGACACTTATCAGAGTGTTCTTTCGAACAAATGTGACGCAACAATAGTATCTAAACTGCAGTTGGTTTACCAAAACCTCAGCAGTAAGGGGAGGATGTTGTTAATCATCCCAGATTATTTGATGTGGAAAAATGGCAAGAACTATCCCATGGGAGATCTGTGGAGACAAGTTATCAGCGAAGGTTCTCTAGCTAAAATCATACAACTTCCTTCAACGTGTAATGGGCTCAATTACAATTTTTGTATTGTCATAATAGAGAAAGGACGCCATACGACTGACGTTCTCATGACGGATGCACGATTTGCTGCTAAGACTCTGGACCTCAATATTTTTGAATTGGAAGATTATTTGGATGTCATCAGGAAGAACGGGCAAAAGACATCTGAGGAAACACTTCCTACTGGCTACAGGAGTGTGTTTATCAACGGTGAAGAAAAGATGGTAGAAGAATACGATGTTCCATTCTTTCAAACTGTTAATCTTGAGTTGATATCAGCGATGAAGCTCAATAATGGCAAAGAACCTAATAGTGGATTGAGAAAAACGGTAACTATCAATAAAAAGGACTTGGATTTCAATCTACTTCTTCCACAAGTGTATGTTTCGCAAAAACCACAGGATGATGAGGATTCAATACCTCTGTCCGACCTGTGTTCTTTTGTGTCGACTGTTATCAAGGATTTGGATTTTGACCTTCCTATTGATACCCCATGGATCAAAGTTAAAAATTTGACATACACTTATCAGGGTGCTATTGATTGTTCTAAGGTGGAAAAAGCGGAATGTCCCAATAATCCACCCCATACTGACGATTACTCATTTGACAGCAATGGGAATTTGTCTGAAGACCGTCCTTGGCATCAACGTAAACCAATAGGAAGACGCGTACTCGAATACAGGAAGTGTACTTATCTGGATGGAAAGAGTGATGCTGTGTTAATCAAGTTCGATACAAATGGGATTCCTTTTGCTGTTCTATCTAGTGAATGTAATCCTGTCGCTGTTGACAAGGACATCATGGCTTTTTGCCCAAACGATGGCGTATCTATATATGCTTTGGTTGCAATCCTCAAAATGCCGATTGTGTATAACCAGATTATTTCCTATGAGAGATTTGGCCTCTCTGAGTATCTTGAAAACATTAAAGTGCCTTTCGACAAGTGGTTGATAGACGATGAAGTTTCCCGACTCATTAATGAGGAGAGAACTACCCTAACCCTAACGAAAACTAATGAGGACATCAAAAAGTCTGTAAGAATGCGTAAGCATGCGCTTACCCAATCTATGTCATCTTTACAAGCCATGTTCAATGCACTTAATGCATATCGCATTCGCAAAGATGGTAAGATAACAGATAATGAGATTATATCTCGTGTTAAAGGAACGACAGTAAATGAAGCCTTTGAATATTTATCACGAAATATAAAAGGTATTATGCCAGTATTAGAGCATATTGCTGATGTCGAATATTCTTTTGGAGATCCGGAATGGATTGAACCCGAAGAGTTTATTGGAAATTATATCTCCAAGAATGAAAAAGGTTGGATTACTTTTACTCCGATTGTTACATGTGGAGAAGGCGATAACAAAGCTAAAGACAACATCATAGAGCCTTCAACAGGGATGATTCTATTAAAAAAAGGAGAGGCGTTCAGCCAATTTCTGTTCCCTAAAGCAGCATTAGAAAAGATACTGGATAATATTGTTTCAAATGCCCAGTCACATGGTTTTAACAAATCTCGTAATGATTACCACATAAAGTTTTCGTGGTATGCGGAGGATAAGGCGATTAAACTGCTGGTAGAAAACAATGGATCTGCAATTCCTGATGATCGGGAACCTGCCTCATTACTTGAATATGGTGTTTCAACAGCACTTCATTCTGATGGCCATAATGGGATTGGATGTAATGAAATAGATGATATCATGCATAGATATGATGGCAAAGTAGAAATATTATCATCTCCCCAAGAAGAATATACGGTAAAATATATACTCACGTTTTATCATTCTAATAGTGCAAATTAACAGAATCGAAATATGGAAATGAACGATTTAATAAAAGTCCTTTGGGTTGAAGATGACCCAGAAGTAACGAATACATATCCACTAGAAGCAGAGAATTATGACTTAGAACTTGTTCCTGTTTGTTGTTGGGATGATGCAAAGGTTGAATTAGAAAATAGGTTTGATCAATGGTCAGCAATTATTCTTGATGCAAAATGCAAATATCATCGTGGCAGTGAGGATAATGCTATTGTCTTCTTAAGAGAAGCCCTGGATGACATATCGACTATTTGTGAACGAGAAGGTAGGATTATTCCATGGTATGTTTTAACGGGCGGTGATAAATCTGACGTTTCTGATTCTATCAATGATAAACGTTTGAAATGGGATAAAGACTGGACAGATGAAGAGAAGAAAAAATATTATTCAAAGGATCTTGACAGGGAAACTCTGTATGCAAGAATTAGATTGCATTGTCAGAAATCTCATCGCCTTCAAATAATAGAGATGTACCCCAATGCTTATAAACAGTTACTGCAATTAAGTGAAGATATCTGTGAGGACATTCTGACAATTCTAGAGACAATGCACTTCCCTAAATCACATCCAGATTTTGCACCTCGCTTGTTTTACAATCCAATGAGAAAGGCACTTGAATATGTTTTTAGGGCCATGGGAGAATTCGGCATTATACCTGCTCCATTTTTCGCAAAAGGAAATGTAAACTTGAATCAATGCTTTATGTTCTTGATTGGACGTGATGCAGAAAAATTGGGGTACCGATATGGAACAACAGGAGAAAGAATCGCCCCAAGGCATATACACGACATGATGTCATTAATCATCAATTTAGGTAATTCTAATTCACACTCTACGGAGTTATCTCATCTTACAGAACTAAGTGAGCATGAAATTCAAAAATATGATAATCAAATCAAGTCGTCAGGAGTCAATTCGCGATTCCTTATCTTCAGCATGGCTTTACAATTTTGTGAAATAGTACAATGGATGAACAATTACATAAAAGAACATTCTAATAAAGACGAGAATTTGGCTATGTGCGTTAAACTTGAGTCAGCAGATGTAATCAATGCGGATATCGAGCCTAATGATCTGATCGGTGTCATTGAAGTCGACAACAAATTGTTCCATGTCGGGAACAAGTTTGGCGTTAATCCTGGGTATGTAACAAAGAATAGATTGGTAGGAAAGAAGGTAAAGATAATAAAGTATGATGTAAACACGGATGAAAAGGCTAAAGGGCATTATCCGTACTATGCCAGCATTATACAGCCTATAGAAGAGTAAAAATGGTTCTAGATAGAACGGAACCATTCGTAAGGTGGAAATGCTTGTGGCAATCAAAATTCGTTTGTACTTTTGCATCGTGAAAACCAAAAACAAAGAAACTATGCGTACAGCAAACAACAACTTCACAGTAGAGGCACTCGTTGCCAAGTATCGTAACTTCGTAGAGAATCATGCAGCCTATGACATTGTAGGTGAAGATGATTTTGGATTGGGTAGTTATGAATATGGACTAGACGGCTGGGCAGATCATCAGCTTCTTATAAAACTATATAATGACGTTGCAGGAGAAAAAGCCGATCCAAGTATTCAGGATAGACTTTCCAAATACGAGGAACACTTTTGGAATGACATTCTTGCCCCTGAAGAATATGCTTTCTTGATTGAGAATTTCAAGGACACAGTAGAGTTTATCTTCTCGAAGGGCATACATTATGGAAGCGAAGCAACTTCAAATACAGTACATTTGATGAAGAGTGACATCTCATTCATCAAAAAAGCCTTCAGATATGTCACCGTAAAGCCAGAGGACAGTGTCTATCTCGAAAATGACACTCTTGGAGATGGAGCAATACTCTTTCCTCAATGTGTGATTTTATGTGATGATAAAGACAGCGATGACTCTGCATTGAAGAAGATTCGCTTGTTTGCTGCAGGCATTCAATACCGAGATATCAATAGTATCGAAGAGGAAATAATAGATATTATTATATCCGGTTCTGGATGGTTCCCTGGATTCCTAGTTCCATCCGAGACTCTCTATGCCGCCTTAGCGAATAGAGGGACTATGGTTATGCAGGCTCACCCTCATTTCATGGCTAGCATGGAAGAAGAGGCTGTGTCATTCAGGAAGAGACTTGTCGCCGACAAAGCAATTAAATCTATTATAAAGTACTCAGAAGGAAGTAGTATCTTCCGTTACGTCATGGTAATAGAGAAAATGGAACATTCTGAAGTAGATGTTCAAGATCGGGTGCGTCAAGAATCTGGGAAAGTAGATTATGAGCAGATATCTCCTCGAATATTACTACCTGGATATTACTTAACGGAAAAACCGGAGGATGGAATGTCATTATCTGAACTCATAGACAACTATGATTTTCTTCACAAAAATCAAAGTGTATCTTTAGAGCAGCCTATAGTATTTCCACAAAACCTTGGAACTGCTTTTAAAGATGCCGACATTAGCCAGAAAGACATAAAAAAGGGAATAGAATATGGGGAAAATGCTGACAACCCAGCATCAAACTGTTATAATGTAGATTTTCCAAGTGTCCTCCTTTATGGCGGTACAAAGAATACCTATGTTGGAATAACCCCCCAATGCCAGGTTCCATATGCGGTTCTTGACCCAATAGCCTGCTTTAGGGCAAAAGAGGGAGTTGATTTGCGCTATGTAGCAGCTTTGCTCTTCAATCCTATTGTAGCAAAACAGATTTCTGCCATATACCTGGACTTTTACTATGGCAATATGATGGCATTAATGCCAGAGTTTTTACATAGTATAATCGTACCTCGTCATGATAATAATGAGCGAGACAAGTATCTTGCAAACACATGTTATGATGCTCTATCTTCCTCACAAAAAGAGTTCAAGCAGGAGAATGATTTCTATAGAAAGGCAGTACGTATGCGCAAACACGCACTGACTCAATCCCTCACTTCCATTGAGGCGATGTTCTATGCTTTAAATGCATATCGCATCAAGCAGAATGGCGAACTTCATGATGAAGACAATATTTCACGTAGTCAACGAAAGACTGTTCGTGAGGCATTTGAATTCATATCTCAAGGTCTGAAGGACATGCTGCCTGCATTGGATCATATAGCATCAGTAGAATACTCTTTTGGTAAATCGGAGTGGATTGACCCAGAGAAGTTCATTGAGGAATATATTAAGAAAAACGAGAAGGGCTGGTTGAACTTCAAATCCGTCATAACTTGGGAACAAGGCCATAATCAGGCAGTTGAAGATCTTAAGGATCCCTCCACAGGAGATGTCATCATACGGAAGGGAGATTCTCTTGATATGTTCTTATTCCCCAAGGAAGCATTAGAACGAGTATTCAAGAACATCATTTCTAATGCTAAAGCTCATGGATTTGTCGATAAGTCACGCAATGACTATCAACTTCGATTCTCATGGCATGTTGATGGTATGGCATTGATTGTTGAGATAGACAATAATGGTTCAGCTATTCCCAACGATAGAGACACTGCATCTTTATTGGAGTATGGAGTTTCCACCAACCTTCATAATGATGGCCACAATGGCATCGGGTGCAATGAAATAGATGACATCATGCAGAGATATGATGGAAAGGTTGAAATTGTATCATTGCCGGAGAAAGATTTCCCTGTAAAATATATTCTAACGTTTAACCGTTCTAACACTGTTAGATCTTTTAAAATATGATAAGGTATGAAAGCATATGATTTGATACAAGTCCTATGGGTCGAGGATGATCCTAAAGTGACAGAAACTTATCCGCTAAAAGCAGAGAGTTTTGATTTGGAATTGGTTCCTTTACCATGTTGGGATGATGCAAAAGCTGCATTGGAGGGGGACTATGATCGATGGTCTGCTATCATTCTTGATGCAAAATGTAAGCACCATCGTGACAGCAAGGATAGTGCCATTGTTTTTCTACGTGAGGCTCTGAAGGATATTTCTGTGTTGAGTGAGAAAAACGGCCACATCATTCCATGGTTTGTACTAACTGGCGGTGACGAGTCTGAGGTATCAGATTCTATCAATGACGAGCGTATGCAATGGGATAAAGATTGGACTGATAGCGAAAACAAAAAGTATTATTCTAAAAATGTTGATAACGAGAAACTATTCAGAAGAATCCGTTATCATACATACAAATCTCCACGTATACAAATTCAGGAGATGTATCGTCATGTCTTCGAGGCTGTAGAAGAATGTGGTATCGATGACAATGGTTATAATGCTCTGGAAGATTTGCTTGTGCCAATACACTTCCCTAAAGATATAAAGGATAAGGACTATAACGACAAGTTCGAGAAAGCTCGTACCGTCTTGGAATATATCTTCCGTTCAATGTCATCACATGGCATTCTTCCTGATTGGGGTAAGCAAGTAAACCTTCAATGGTCTAGTTGCTTGTTGTCCGGTATGTCAGCCACAAGAAAGGATGAGAAAGGGAATGATGTGGTTATTATCGAATGTAAAAAACAAATACTTCCTGCTGTTCTTAAAGAAACACTAAGAGCCATGACGAGAATAATACCAGCCTTTTGCCATTCTGACAACAAGGAAGAAAAGGATGTAAAAAAAGAAGAGTATCTAAGTAAAGTAGATGATTCAACCTTGCTCCTTAAGAGTTTTGCTTTTCAAATAAGTGATTTTATTCTATGGTATAGAAACTACTTGAAAGAAAATAGTAATGTCGAAAATAATGCCGCCAAATGGGAAATAAAAGATTATAAAGCAGCTAAAATAAAGAAGGAAAACGGTTCCAAGTGAACTGAACCATTCGCAAGGCTTATCGTTTTACCGAGATTAAAAAGTTACCGTATCATGCAGTATATTTGGAACATTAGTTCAAAGTCTCATATAGCTTAATTGTTCGATAAAAAAATAAATTATTAAAACTCCTTATATGAAAAAAATGGATTTTGCTTCATTGCTAAATAAAATACATAGTGAAGTTGAAACTATGCGAGGTATCGTTCGCAAAGTTGACGAAGAGGGGCGTACCTCTGTTACTGGTATGGAGATCTTTCATTCTCCTCAACGTGATTTACAACTATGTTTCTTAATTTTTTTAGCATACACGAAATCATTTGAGGGTGATTTCCCAGAAGACACATGTGACATGGAGATCTTGCTGAACAAACATTTTTCTAATAGCCAAACAGTAGTATTCGATCTGTGGAATTCTATAAAGAAAGAGATGCATGAGTCATTCTTTAAATGGATGCAGTTAATAAAATCACTTAGCTTACATAATTATCGTACTCCAGAGAATGACAAAATTCTATTGCAATGGGCAAATGAAAGCCTTTTGTTTAACCCAAATCGGTCGTTAGGTCCAATTAGTTCGGGTGATGTCAAAGTTTTCAGTTGTTCTCCAGAGTCCAAGGAATGCCTGCCGCTG
>ODAJ012126496.1_pt1 | contig 11415 bp, 11 predicted proteins | sample 1539241 | NCBI WGS metagenome assembly ODAJ01 (sample SAMN02144231, study PRJEB22623) | gut metagenome | biome: sheep rumen | host: Ovis aries | place: New Zealand | reverse complement strand
GATTTGCCGGTTAATGACTGCCTTCCGGATCAGAGGGCATGGTCCAGCTCATAGAAAGCGATCCGGCGGAGCATTTCCTTATCGGGATTGAAAGGAGCCAGTCCCAGCTTGACGGGATTGGAGCCCAGCTCTTCGACGGCGTCGTTCAGGACTTCACGGATCTTTTCCTCCTCCGCGTTAATCTCACCGCAGGCTGCATGGAAGACAGCACGGAAATCGTCGATGGAGGCAAAGCCGGCGGTGGAGAGGATATATTCCCTGTCTGCCGCGGAAGCTTCTGTCAGATAGCCTGCTGTGAAATAGGCGGTCGCCTTGCCGTGGGGGACCCGGAGCCGGATGGTAACAGGATAGCTCAGGCCGTGGGGCAGGGTGGTGGCGGTATGGGCGATGGCCATGCCGGCCATCATGGAGGCCCGCATCATGTTGAGCAGGTCTGCGGTCTCTGCCTTTCTGCTGCCGCGGATGATCTCCTGGCTCCTGGCCCAGACTTTCAGGCCGGCGTCTACGCACATACGGCTGTAGTCCGTGGCTTTGGTGTTCAGATAGCTTTCGATCAGATGGGTCAGGGCGTCAAAGGCCGTATTGCACAGAACTGAGCGGGGGGCAGAAGCCAGATATTTGCCGTCGATCAGGGCCAGATCGGGGAAGATCTTGTGGGGAATGGACTTTTTCGTCTGCTTCTCCGGCATGGTCAGGACGGAGACTGCTGTGACCTCAGAGCCGGTGCCGCAGGTGGTGGGGACCGCTACGATCGGGATGGTGCTGCTGTCGCCGTCAGGGCTGTAAAGGTAGGAAATATCCTTGTCAGCCTTTTTGATCATCAGGGCAATGGCTTTGGAGGCATCCATGGGAGAGCCGCCGCCGACGCCGATGACAAAATCTACCTGCTCCTGTACGCCCAGGTCCCGGGCTTTCATAATGGTATGGGTGGAAGGATTTTCTTCTACTTCATTAAAAAGAACATGTCCGATGCCGACACTGTCCAGCGCGGCCGTGATATCCGCGTAGGAGCCGTTGGCAATGGCAGAATGCCTGCCGGATACGATCAGGGCCTTTTTACCGAACTGTACAAAGTCCCGGGCGTGATTCATGACACAGTTTTCTTCTTCATAGACCCTTACAGGCATATAGAACATTGACATTATTCATCCTCCTACTATTTGGTAATACAGAATGTAAACAGAGAGGCCGGCGGTACATGCATCAGCTGCTCCAGCCTGTTCATATTGTAACATTTCTGATTCGGATTTGTAGCCGATTATGATATGATTATCAGGAAGGACGGATGATTTTGAACTGCCGCGCGGCAGCCGGCAGGGGGAATTCTGCAGGAATCGGCGTCCGGAGGATACAGTACGGCTGTCTGCGGGGAGCAGGGCCAGTCAAAGAAAGTGAGGGAATAAACATGATCAGACATGCGGAAGAATGTAAAGTGGAATACCGTGAGCATATGAGGGACGGCGACGGGACCGTCATCATCACCAACTATATCGAAGGACCCGCCGAGCTGAATGAAAAGGGCAGACTGTTCGCGAAGATCACCCTGAACCCCGGCTGCAGCATCGGCTATCATGTACACGATAAAGACGCGGAACTTTTCTATATCATGAAGGGGACAGCGGAATATAATGACAACGGCGAGATCCGTACCGTCAAGGCGGGCGACGTGACCATCTGCCCTACAGGCACAGGCCATGGCATCGCCAATAAGACAGACGAGGTCGTAGAGCTGACCGCCGTCATCGTTTACGCATAAGTACAGGGCAGAAATATTTCTGCGGCAGATACGGTCCGGTCAATCCGGTACTTTTGTAATTTGCCCTTGCGCTGGCTGCATCACTGACTGCAACCCTGACTGCATCAGTGGAAACATGCGCTGATCGTATTACCGGAAACAGCACATCATCAGAAAAGGAAAGACATCATGGACGTGACATGTATCGGACAGGCAGTGGTAGACTGCATCACCATCGGAATTGACAAGTCCGGAGAAAAAGCGAAGGCCAGGAGCATTACCCTCAGTCCCGGCGGAGACGCCCTGAATGAATCGATCATTCTGGGCCGGCTGGGATACCGTGTCAGGACCTGCTGCATTACAGGACCGGATACAGCGGGTGCTCTGATCAGGGACACACTGGAGAAGTCCGGCGCGGATCTGTCAGAGGCCATGGTCGTTCCCGGTCTGCAGTCGGTGGTGGCGGATATCATCGTAGAAAATGACGGTTCCCGCAGTTCCATCAACGCGGAGTCCATCCGCCTGCAGGACCGGCATATAGGGCCTTCCGCCATCCATGATACCAGAGTCGTTTCTCTGGCCAGTATGTTCCGGGCGCCTCTGGACGATCCTGCAGCCAACGCCGCGCTGGCGGCTGCCGCGAAACAGGCCGACGCCATCCTCTGCGTGGATACCAAGATTCCGGTCTTCCGAAAGATCACCCTGGAGGAAATGAAAGAAACCCTGGCGCTGACCGATTATATTTTTCCCAATGAGACGGAAGCGTCCTATTTCAGCGGGATCCCTCTGACCGGCCGCGAGACGCCGGAAGACTACAGCGCCATGGCAGACGCTTTTCTGGCCGCGGGTGTCCGCAATGTCATTATCAAGGCCGGGACCAGAGGCTGCTTCTATAAAGGGGAGCAGGGCTGTTTCATGGAGCCCGCCCTCTCTGTAAAGCCGGTCGTTGATACCACCGGTGCCGGCGACAACTTTGTGTCCGGTTTTATCGCAGGCCTGCTGGAAGGGAAAACAGCCCGGGAATGCTGCCGTTTCGGCACCGCCTGCTCGGCCCTGAGCATTCAGGCGGCCGGTGCCGCGGCAGGAGTCCGGAGCAGGGACCAGGTCGAGGAAATGTATCGGAAGCATTACGGGAACGGCGAAGGCTGACCCGTATCAGTGCCTGAAAGCAGGCGCGCGGATAAACAGCCGCCTGCAGTCAGCGGGACCTGTACAGAAAAGGAATACAGAACAGGAAATGCCAAAAAGAAGCTCCGGCTCCGCCAGAACAGGCGGGACCGGAGCAATCTGCGTTACAGCCATTTTTTATATTTGAAGAAGAGCAGGCTGGCTACGATGATGAGCAGGCTGACGGCGATGACCAGCGGATAGGCATAAGGGGATTCCAGTTCCGGCATGTATTTGAAATTCATGCCGTACCAGCCGACGATCAGGGTCAGGGGCATGAAAATGGTCGTGATGACAGTCAGGATCGTGACCGTGTTGTTCTGACGGACAGCCAGCTGGGACTGATAGAGGTCCCGGACCTGTACGGAATAGTCCCGCAGGGTGGTCACGATATCCTGCAGACGCCGGCAGCGGTCCGTGAACATATCGAAATAGCGCAGGTTCTGTTCTGCAAAGAACTCATTCTCATTATCACTCAGCTCCTGGCCGAAGGCGATCATCTGCATGTAGTGGGTCCGCAGGGCCAGCAGGTCGCCCCGGATCTCCGAGATCCGGGAAAAGGACTCTTTTTCTGTACGGCCCTCCAGGATATCCTCCTCCATATGCTGGAGCTCATCCTCAATGGCCTCCAGCAGGGTGGAGTCACCCCGGATGATACTTTCCAGGAAATCATACAGAAAACGTTCCAGGGCCTGGACATGCCATTTCTTCCTGCGGGCGATGCTGAGAACGATGTTCCGGGCGTAGCCTTCCTCATCGATCAGGACCACCCCGTTCTCATCCAGAGCAAAGGCGAATTCATGGTCCCTGCCGGTCAGGTCGTGCCGGGAGGGAATGGAAAAGCTGCCGGTCAGGGAATCATAGTTGACTTCAGCCTTGGTCGTATGGGGATGCTGCTCGATTTCCATTTCGATGCCCATACGGAAATTCGCCTGATCCTTCTTCCATTCATCCGGCGTCAGCACAGCCACATATTTTGTATGTCCGTCCAGACAGTCTGCCATGGTACTTTCTATCAGTCTGTCAGCAATTTTATAATACATGGAAACCTCCCTGAAGAGATATTGGCAGGAATCTGCCGTACCGGTCTGAATCCATTATAGAGTAGAAACGCCCAAAAATGAACCAGTAGTCTGACGCCCGGTTCACATGGACCGGAAGTCTGACGCCCGGTTCATTTTCGGAGACAAAAAAACGCTCAGACAGGAACCTGCCGGATCCTGTCTGAGCGTTCTGCTGCGGGCTTTCGTAATTCTGGATGGTTGGTGGTGGTATGTGCGTGATCGGGTCAGACTGCCAGCAGCTGATGTAAGGGTCTGACCCGGTTCTGTTTCGATTTACGGTCTTTTACGTATGCGGCCGTGTAGCTTTTCCAGACAGTCTGTATTTTGCTGCGGTTGGCCGCTGAGGCAGTCCTGCAGGCGTTTTCTATGGCCAGTGAGGCTTTCTGATAACCGGAATCTGTAAATACAGTGGTGCTGAAATCAGATGTGTAATATCTGGCAAGGCCCCACCAGACTTCGTAACGGTCCGGCGCTTCGCTGGCCAGCGCTGACAGCTGCCGGATGGCTTCCGGATAATTTTTCCTCCCATCCAGGAGACGGTGGACGCTGCGGATCCTTCCGCTGATGGAAAGATCTTCTGCAGGGGCCGCCTGTGCCTGTCTGCCGGATGGTCCGGGCTGTAAATCGGCTCCAATGGATTCTTTTACGGGATTCACGGTAAAGGACCAGCCGCAGTAAGGGCAGACTTCTTTGTGAGAAGCGCTGTCTACGGCAAGTATCGCGCCGCAGGTCGTACATTTTGTCATAATCTTGGGCATGCTGCACCTCCTTTGCCGGTTCTGTCTGTCATTTCCTTCTGTGAACAGTATAGCGGTAATGGAGAAAGATTTTTTTTGCAGTAAATAAAGCCCGGGGCGATGCCTGAAGCCGGATGCGGTCTCCTCAGGAAGGAGATCCCGATGGAGTTCCGCCGGACATAAAAGCACTGCCCAGAAAAGAGGTCAGAGGACCGATAGAGTTCAGGGCCGGGTTGTACTTTGCCAGCTCCCGGTGTTCTGCAAGAAAGGCCAGCATGGCTTTCTGACGCAGGAACAGAGGGGCCCGGATGACCAGCTCCCGGACCTGTTTTTCCGTAAACAGTCCTTTGTTCATGGCTGCCGGGAGATTGCTGAACATGATATTCATATTCAGGATACAGCCGTAAAGGCCCCGGCCGTCCCGGGAGAGCACCGGCTGTTCCCCGCTTTCGGAAGCGAAACCGATCATGGAAAGGCCTGCCATACGCTGTATGCCTTCCGAGGCCATACGATGGCTCAGAGAAGCGCATTCGTCCCGGTGGTTCTGATACCATTGACGAAGAGCGTCTGTGTCATAAAGCGTCCGGCTGTCTTCTTGACGGAACAAGGACTGTACAAGCTCATACTCTGTCCGGGAATCGGGCCGGATGGACGGGTCGGCCAGGATCAGGACCGTTTTCTGTCCCTTTCTGTCCATACGAAGGCTGCCTTCTGTCAGCCATTTACTGAACAAAGCCAGCAGAATGTTGCCGGGAGGCAGGGGATATCCCTCCAGAGTCCGGATTCCGCTTATCGTATGCAGCTGCAGGCCCCGCATGATCCGGCCCGACATGGCGTAGGGACGGATTGAGGAAAAACAGGGATCGTTCATGGCTGTAAAAGGCGGAGTCAGGACGGGATGTCCGCCGATCAGCCTGGCGGCCGCCTCACCGGTCAGGGGAGTCCTGGAGGGGGCGGCCTGCCCCTGTCTGCTGCTGCTGACAGGAGGCCTGCCCTGCGTCTGCCCGCTTATACTGCCGCGGAGTTTCCCTGTATTCTGCCCCTCGTTCCGTACAGGCGGTCTGCCCTGCGCCTGCCCGGCCAAATTGCCGCGGAGTTTCCCTGCCTTCTGTCCGCCGTTATGGACAGAAGGAGCGGCCGGGGCCAGCGTGCCATTGTTAACACGCGGTCCACCTGTATTCTGTCTGCCATTTTGTGTCCCGGTATGAACTGAAGGACCGGCCGGGTTCTGCGCGCCATTATTGACCGGAGGCCGGGGACGGACGGCGGCGGAACCGGTATACATATCGGGGATATAGCCGCCCTGGTTGGGCGCGCCGCCTTTCCATACGTATGTGGAATCGGGATCAAAAGTCCCGTCCTCTTCCTCATCCCCGAAATAATCCGCGGGATTCCCTCCCTTTAAAGGAGTTCCTTTGGGGCCGCCCGGACCGGCTGCCGCGGGCTGCCACAGCATATCATAAACAGCAGATGCTGTTTCAGGATCTACATTTGAAAACTTCATGCATCGACTGCTCCTTTCCTGATGATATTTCAGTATAGCACAACAGAAAAACTGCATTTGTGCTAAAATGTTAATATTAGTGAAAATGCAGGTTTTACTGCGTAACGCCGAACCGGAAGGACAGGAGGCTTTATGAAAAAGATCATTGCGCTACTAATGACATGTCTTATGGCAGTATCCCTGGCGGCATGTTCCTATTCCATTCACGATAAGGAGAAGAAAGAAGAGTCCGGAACAGAAAACATACAGGAAGCAGACTCGGAAGCGGAAGCGGAAACCGCGGCAGCAGAAGAAGCCGGAACGGAAACTGCGGCGGAAGCGGAAACAGATACGGAAACTGCAGCGGCAGCGGATACGGAAACCGCGGCAGAAGCCGTGACGCAGGCCGGAACAGAAGCGGCAGCGGAGGCTGCCACGGAAGAGGAGCCGGAGGAAACCGGCACGCAGATCGAAAATCCCTACGTGGATTATGAGACCCTGGAGGAGGCCTGCGAAGCGGCCGGCGTCAGCCTGCGCCTGCCGGAGAGCATTGAAGGATATGAAAGGATCGACTATCAGGCCATTGACGGACAGATGGTCAACATAATTTACACGGCCGCGGACGGCAGCATGCTTCTGATCCGCAAGGCAAAGGGGAACGAGGACATCAGCGGCGACTATAATGAATATGAGCATAATTCGGAACAGACCATCAATGATATCGATGTGCAGGTCAGAGGTAACGGAGATACACTCTCGGCAGCTGTCTGGTATGACAACGGCGAAGCCTATTCCATGACTGTGGACCGGCCAATGGAGAAGGACAGAGGTCTGGAGCTGCTGCAGCAGCTGATCGACCTGAATACAATCTTTGATGAGGATGGTCCGGAAGAACCCTGATCATTTACTGTGTATTTACTGTGTCTGCGTGCGTTTTCCGGATACAGACCCGGAGGGCATCCGGAAGGTCATACTGAAAGCAGTACGGCAGCACAGAAAGTAATACTGAAAGCAGCACGGCAGCACAGAAAGTAATACTGAAAGCAGTACGGCAGCACAGCAATACTGAAAGCGGTACGGAAAGTCACATTAAACAGTAACCGGTGTACGTGAAGCCATACAGGACCCGTTCGGGGACCGTATGGCGGGGCCGTTTGGTTGAAGGAGAAACAGAGATGGAAAAACCCGTCATTACAAAAGAAAAAGTAAAACCTTTACTGGAAACAGGATTTCTGAATGTTTATGATCTGCAGTACAAGGAAGGCAAACATTATTTCAACGCCTCCCGCAGAAAACTTTCTGATCTGGCGGCAGTCAGGACGGATGATGCCTATCAGAAAATGCTGCCGGACGCGGTCAGCTGCGTCGTGATCGTGGAACTTCCGGACCGGGAGCCCATGCTGCTGCTGGCCTATGAATACCGGTATCCGACCGGCAGATATCTGCTGGGGGTCCCGGCCGGCCTGATCGATCCGGAGGACAGGGAATGTGAGGATCCGATCCTGACCACGGCGGCCAGGGAAATTCAGGAAGAGACCGGATTCGTCATTGGAGAGGGTGATACGCTGAAAGTGATCAGTCCCCTCCTGTTCTCGACCCCCGGTATGACCGATGAGAGCAACGCCCTGGCACTGGCAGTCATCCGCAGGGACAATCTGGACCAGATGAGCCAGAGCGGCGCCCTGGGCCAGGAGCTTTTTGCCGGTTTTGAAATGCTGACGCTGGACCAGGCCCGTAAAGTACTGGCAGACGGCAGAGACAAATACGGTAACTTCTATTCCATGTATACCTGGGCCGGCCTGATGGTCTTCTGCAGCGGTATGTGGAAATAAGCAGCCCCGGAGACGGCGGTCCTGTAGAATGGCCGGAGGAAGATTATGAAAGCGATCAATCTTTACTTCCTCAGCAGGGTCAGGGAGGAGTCCATGTTCTCGGATTATGAGAACTATCTGACCCGGCGGGATGAATACAAAAGATCCCGGAAAGCGGAGCAGGAGTCTGTCTGCTCAATGGTGGACCAGCTGCTTTCCTGCTCCTGCCTGATCACTTATAAGGCCTGCGACGGATTCTTTTTCTCCTATGTGATCGACCATATCAGCAAGGAATTTGACCTGGTCAAAGTGGCGGAAGACAAATCCAAAGTCCTGAACATTGAACTCAAATCCATGGATATCGGAACAGAACGGATCGCCGCACAGCTGCGGCAGAACCGTTATTACCTGCGCCATATCACAAGGAACATTTTTTCCTTTACCTATGTGTCCCAGACCCAGAAAGTCTACACCCTGGACGGAGAAGGAATCCTGCAGGAGACCGCCATGGAAAATCTGGCGGAAGTCATGAACGGCTTCGGGGATTTTATGCCGGAAGGGATCGAGACCCTTTTCAGCGCCAGAGATTTTCTGGTGTCCCCTCTTACGACCCCTGCCAGATTCCTGTCGGGTTCCTATTTCCTGACGGATCAGCAGAGGGATTTCAGCCACAAAATACACGAGGAGCTCGCCAAAGCGAAAAGGAAAGGCAGTCTGTCCCGGATCATTGCCCTGTCAGGATCCTCCGGTACCGGCAAGACCCTGCTGGTCTATGACCTGGCCAAAAGCCTGTCGGAAGACGGCCCGGTCCTGTTCGTCCACTGCGGCAGCCTGTCCAGAGGCCACCAGCAGCTGAATGAGCATATGGAGAGAGTCACGATCTGCGGGGCGGAAAATTATCCGCGGGAGATGGAGACCGGCCATTATCCGATCCTGATCGTGGATGAGTCCCAGCGGCTCGAAGAAAAGGAACTGGACCGCCTCCGTGATCATGTCCTGGAACGGGGGATCTTCAGCATCTTTTCCTTCGCTGTGCCCCAGGTCATGAACGCGGATCCGGAGGTGGCGGCAGCGGCAGAGAAAATCAGCCTGATGGCAGACGCTTCCTACATGCTGACTTCCAAGATCCGGATCAACAAGGAGATCTACCTGTTCCTCAAGGGACTTTTTGATTTCCGCAAGAGGGCCAGGAACCATCATTTCAACAATATTGATCTGATCTATGCCGACAGCCGGGAATCCGCCGAGCCCATCATCGATTACTATAAAGAGAGGGGATATATGTATATTTCCTGCGATGAGACAGAGGATACGGCCGAGAAACCCATGATGGTCGACTCGGACGATACGTTCGGCCAGGAATATGATCATGTCATGGTCACAATGGACAGCCGTTTCTACCATGATGAAAAAGGGATCCTCCGTTCTTCGGAGACGTCTCCCGGCCCCTATTCCTATGAACAGATGCTTTATCAGGCTGTGACCAGGACGCGGGAACAACTCTGCATCCTGGTCTGCAGCAATGAAGATCTGATGCGGCGTATCCTGACCCTGCTGAAATATTGACCGTGACCGCACTGCTGACCCTGTAAATTATTGACCGTTACTGAACCGCAGAAAGAGCGGATGGCGGCAATACATGCGCCGGTCTGAACAGAGAAGTCTGAACAGAGAGATCTGAACAGAGAAGTCTGAACAGAGAAGTCTGCACAAAGAAGTCTGAACAGAGAAGTCTGCACAAAGAAGTCTGAACAGAGAAGTCTGCACAGAGAAGTCTGGATAGAAAAGTCTGAACAGAGAAGTCTGGATAGAAAAGTCTGAACAGAGAAATCTGCCCGGAGAGGAAGGTATGGTTATTGAAGAATGAAACATACGCGGCGGTCATGGACTGGTACAAGTCGCATAAGCGGACCGCTTCTCTGATCATATGGAGCAATCGCATGATTACAGGGCTGATCTACTGCCTGTATCCCCTGCTGCTGGTCTGGCTGTTTCTGTACCGGAGGCAGGACCTGGCAGGAGCGATCCTGGTCCCCGGCGTTTCTTTTGTCCTGCTGTCCCTTTTCCGGAAAGCCGTCAACAGAAAAAGGCCCTATGAAGTCTATGGGGTCCCATCACTGATTCCCAAAGACACACAGGGCAATTCTTTTCCTTCCAGACATGTATTTTCTGTTTTTGTGATCGCCATGACCTGGCTGTACCTGTTTCCGTGGAAACCGGCCGGAATGCTCCTGCTGGCGGCCGGCCTGCTGCTGGCGGGCCTGAGAGTACTGGCCGGGGTCCATTTCCTGTCCGATGTGGCGGCAGGAGCCCTGATCGGGATTCTGTCCGCAGTGATCGGCTATCAGATACTGTAAAGAAAGAGGCGGCCCGGGAAAGGGCCGCAGTTTTTCCGCGTATGGGGTACTGAGAGATACGGTAAGGCGGCAGGCCGGAATCACTTGCCCAGCAGGTTCAACAGGCTTTCCAGGCCGGGAACAGAAGCGCTCCCGCTGTCTTCCTTGTCGCTCTTGTCACTGCCGTATTTTTCGGCGGCTTTTTCCACGGCGGCAGTGATCATCATTTTCGCGACGGAATTGCACTTTCTGTAATTCTGGATCAGCTTCTTTTCTTCGGCGCTGAGCCGCAGAGCTGAGGAGGTCTTTTTAGCAGCCGCCGGTTTTTTAGCGGCCGGCTTTTTGGCAGCCGTCGTTTTTCCGGAAGCAGCCGGCTTTTTTGCGGCTGTTGTCTTGCCGGAAGCGGCCGGTTTTTTAGCAGCTGAGGTTTTCCCGGAAGCTTTTTCTTTTGCTTTGGCCGCTGACGTCTTCTCTGATGATTCTGTTTTTTTCGAGGCTCTGCTTACGGTTGCGCGATCGATATCTTTTTCAGTCATTCTGTCCCCTCCTTATTCCCGGAATGGTCTTTTTTCAATGGAAATTTTCAATGGAAACGCAGTCTCTGCCTGCCCGGACTGGCCCGGCGTTCTTTCTTTTATTTTAGCCTATATCGAAGATGTTTTCCTTATATTTCTGGTAAGTGAGGCGGCAGAATACCCATCCGCGGCAGCAGGTCCAAAAATGTACCAGGGGGATTCTCCAATGGAATTTGACAGCAATATTCATAACCATAACGAGGAAGAACTCTATCAGCGTTATCCCCTGATCGATCTTGAGATCGCCACCAGTGAATGGGATCCGGAGGAGATCGCGGTCCTGTACGAGGTCCTCCGGAAGGACCGGCTTTCTGATGAAACCGATGCCCTGATTTCCGGATGGCTGCGCCGCAGGGCCCTGACGGCAGGCTGGCGTTTTCATCCCGGAACCTATAAAACGCCCGCGGATATCCGGAAGGAACGGACGGATCTGGATCGTTATCTGGACAATTACCGCCGGGGAACCCCTCTGAAGATTCCGGAGCCGGTCATGGAATTCATCCATAT
>ODAJ011899536.1_pt1 | contig 11420 bp, 2 predicted proteins | sample 1539241 | NCBI WGS metagenome assembly ODAJ01 (sample SAMN02144231, study PRJEB22623) | gut metagenome | biome: sheep rumen | host: Ovis aries | place: New Zealand | reverse complement strand
GACGGTCTACATCGGCCGGCATCAAGTATGGGGCGTGACGGTGACAGTACCGGCCGGCGGATCGCTTATCGTTCCGCTGCGGACCTGGAAGCAGTACTTTGTGGCGCCGACCCTCGGACCGACCTGGATCGTTCAGACGAAGGGAGAGACCGCTGCGCCGACCGTTGCGGTGCTGGCCACGGTTGAGAGCAACAGTGATATCTCCTGCAGCGCAGAGAGTAACTGCGCGATCCGGGTATCTAATACCAGGAGCTCGGCTTATAACTTTTCGATAATGCAGATTTGAGGAGGAAAGAGCATGGCATTCAATGACAGATTCAACAGGGAAAGAAAACGTACTGAAGCACCGGGGACTGAAGCGGTCCGGAGGGAGGAGCTTTTGACGCCAAAACCGGCAGCAGCTGAGCCGCAGCAGCAGGCACCGAGTGCCCAACTGAGCCCTCAGAAGCAGCCGCAGCAGGAGCAGCCTGTCACGTCAGCAGCTGCTTCCGCATCGAAAAAGAGCAGTCAGCCGGCACCCACGCCAGAACAGCCGACGCCGACACAGCCGGATCAAAGCGGTCAGCCGGCAGCGCCGAGCTGGAACGGCGGCAATCAGGCGGAGATCGATGAGCTGTTTGCGAAGATCACCGGACGCCAGCCGTTTAGCTACAACATCAACGAAGATGAGATGTGGAACAGCCTGAAGGACGATTACCGGCGCATGGGGCAGGACGCTATGCGGGACACCATGGGACGCGCCGCGGGGCTTACGGGAGGATATGGCAACAGCTACGGCCAGGCGGCCGGACAGGCGGCTTATGACCAGTATCTCACGCAGCTGAGCGAGCGGGCCCCTGAGCTCTATGACCGCGCCTATCAGCGATACCAGGATGAGGGAGACGAACAATACAGGCAGCTTTCCACACTGATGCAGCGGGACGATACTGCCTATAGCAGACATCAGGACGATTACGACCGCTGGTATGCCGAACGGGCCCACGATGAGGAACGCGGCGACGTGGCCTATGAGCGCGAGCGCCGGGAGCGGGAGTACGCAGACGAACGCGGAGACGTCGAGTATGAGCGCGAGCGCCGGGAGCGGGAGTACGCAGACGAACGCGGAGACGTTGAGTATGAGCGCGAACGCCGAGAGCGGGAAGCCGCAGAAGAAAAAGAACGCTACGAAAGAGAATACGGAGACCGGCGCGGCGACGTTGAATACCAGCGCCGGCAGGAAGGGCGCTCCTATGTCATGAGCCTGATCCAGTATGGTTATACACCGTCGGATGCTGATCTGGAGGCAGCCGGCATGACGCGCGAGGAGGCGGAAGAGATGGCCGGACTTTGGAGCGCGGAGAATCCGGATCTCGCCTATCGGGTCGGCCGGATCACAGCAGAGGAATACTACCGCATGACCGGCAAGTATCCGCCGGGCTACGAAGCGCCAGGAACAGGCGCCGGTACAGGAGGCGGGCCCAGCGGCAGCGGAGGCGGAGGAAACCCGCTGGGGTCGCTGCCTGGTGACGTGGCCGGAATGCTGGGCGGCGCAGCCGCAGGATTACTGTTCGGCAGAGGTGGAGGCGGCGGAGACATTGAATATGGGCCTGGTGCTCCGGAGAGCCAGGTGAGGCCTATGATCAGGGATATCGAAAACGCAAAGTCTCCGGAGGAGGCAAAGAGGCTCTATGATCTGATCACGGACAAGACGTTCAGTCTCCTCAACGAAGATCAGGCGGCGAGGCTGGACGCAGCGCTGAAAAAGCACGGCTTATAAAGGAGAAGGTCATGACAAAAGACGAATTCATGAAAAGACGGCAGGGGAACTCCGCATGGGGCTCCCCTGCCTCTGAACAGGAGAGAAGAAGCGCCGACGGCATTTTGAGCATCCATGCCACCCAACAGGAGAGAGAAAGCTCGGCCGGGCTTTTAGATTTTTCTGCCTTCAAACAGAAGAAAAATAGCTCCGGCGGCCTCACAAAAGAAGAATTCATGCGGCGCAGAAAAATGGGCGATACTCCGTGGTCAACAGCAAAGCAGACTCAGGAAGTCTCGCATTCCCGGCAACCTTCGGGTCTGGCCGCCTTAGAAAAAAGAACGAAAGAAAAAGCGGTGGAACAGGTCCAGTCTTACAGAGCAGGGCAGGATAAGCTCTTTCGTCAGTCTGGGAAAAGCGTCGACGAATGGTACGACCAGCGGCGCGATGAACTGGAGAAGCTCAAAAAGGATCGGGAGCTGACCAGCATGGTCGAGTACAAGAGTCAGAAAGAGGACCTGGACCTGCTGGAAAAGAAAATCAAGGAAGCAGAAAACGATCTGCGCTACGCTGAGGACATGAAGGCGTCGGAGCGTATCACGGCTGAGCATGAGGCCATGAAGGCGTCCGGACTCGGAAGCGAGGCCTGGTATGAGCAGCTGCTCAAGGAACAGGCGGACGCATCCGAACGGAACTGGAAGGCACAGAAGGCCAAGGAGAGCAGCTACAACAAAGCCTACGGAAGCTCAGCAGCTGCCGGAGAGTTTGCGTATATGTTCTCTCCGTCGGCAGAGGACGAGGAGGCCTACGGAAAGGCAAACGCTGAGGCGGAGGAGGCTTTCAGCGCGTTTCAGGCGGCGAAGGAGCGGGTACAGATCGCTCAGCTCTTTCGCTATGAAGACGCCAAGCAGAGCAAAGACTACAAGAGCTACGTCCAAAAAGGCGACGAAAGCGACAGGAACAAGGTCAAGCTCGCAGATCGGGAAAAAGAGAACATCCTGAACGGCGGGTATAATTCGGACGTGAACGTGCTGATGCGCGACGACTACGATCCGTATTTTGACATTGCTCCTGACGCTCTGCTCGCCTACACCTACATGAACAACGACGAGCGGGACTTCTACAGCTACCTCCTGGGCGCCAGGGGAGAGGATGCTGCTGACGCCTACCTGGACGAGATCCGGGATACGCTCAACGCCCGCCAGGGCCAGGCGGCCGCAGACAAGATTGAGAAGCAAAACAGAGGGCTGCGCCTCTTCAACGAGATGGGGCTTGCCTTCGGATCAGGCGTCGAAGGCGCTGTCCTCAACTTCGGCCAAAACTTTTTCTCCGAAGCGAGGAACACGTCTCCGACGGAATATGCGAGTCAGTACGCCAGACAGAACATCGAGGGCCACGGGCGGGGGCACGTGATCGAGGGGATCGGATACGATGCAGTCAACACGATGGCCAACATGGCGCCGTCGATCGCTGTCGGCTCAATCACAGGCGGCCTTGGCGGCGCGGCATTTATGGGGCTGCAGAGTAAAGGCGCCGCGTACAAGCAGGCGCTGGATGAGGGATACACGAGAGCGCAGGCGCAAATCTATTCGACCGCGACCGGCGCTGCGGAAGCGGGCCTCTCCTATGTGCTGGGCGGTTTCTCGGCTTTAGGCGGCATCGAGCAGTTCACCGGTAAAATGACCGCACAGATCGGCAAGGCCGGACTGCGCGCTGCCGCGGAGATCGGGCTGGATATCGTCGGCGAAAACACGGAAGAGTACCTGCAGAACAAGCTGGAACCGATCCTGCGCAACAGTGTTTTCGGTGAGCACAACGAAGTCAAGCTCTGGGACGAGGAGGATACCTATACGCTGATTCTGACGACGCTGACCACCGGCGCGATGAACGCCGGCGGCAAAGCGATCAACCGCGCGCAGGTTGACAAGGTCGGCCGCAGCTGGAAGCAGGACGGCCTTGACAAGGAACTCGTTGAGCGGGCGCTTCAGAGCGAAGATGAGGATGTGCGCAGCAAGGCCGAGGCCCTGAAGTCCGAAGGCAGGAAAGCAAGCGATAACGAGATCGGCGAGCTGGCGCTGGCCTATGAATCGGCCGGCGAAGACATGAGCTTTGTCGTTGAGCACGCCAGCAAGACCGACGAACAGGCCACGAAGGCCATCCGCGACGCGGCCGAACGCGAACGGGAACGTGTGAAGGAGCGGGAGCGCAGAACTCAGCAGAGCCGCGAGGAGGCCGCAGGAGGGGAGATCGAGAGCGCCAGCGCCGTGCTTGGGGAGGATGCGAAAGCGATCCAGGCCGTTTACAGGGAAGGCCAGGACGCCGACAAATACGCCGCCGCCATGAACGCCGGTATCAATCTGATGGCGGCGGAGGGTACCAACCGGGAAGCGCTTGACAAGAGCAACCTCACTGAATACCTGACCAAGGACCAGCGCGATATTGCCTGGGAGATCGGCCACGAGAAGTATCTGGCCAGGCAGCAAAAAGCCGCCGAGCAGACGAGGCGCGGCGGTGAGCGGGAGGTATCGGAGATCCGGGAGGGCACGGTGAGCTGGGACGGCGCAACGATCGAGGGCAGGCAGTATGCCGCCGTCGACCGGAAGACGCTGAGCAAAACCGAGCAGCGACAGGCAGACGCCAGCGCGACGGTCGCAAAGGCGTTGGGCGTCGACCTGGTGTTTTACGACGCGGATCCGCAGGAGGCGCAGGGCGCTTACCGTGAAGGCGGAACGATCTATCTGAACGTCCGCGCCGGGAAGAGCAGCGGGGAGACGCTGATCGTCAGCGCCTTCAGCCACGAGCTGACGCACTTTGCCGAGGAGTACGGCGGTGAGAGCTACGAAGGCCTGCGCAGTTACGTCATGCAGACGCTGGCCAACAATGACCAGACGAAGTTTGAGCAGCTTGTCGAGACCAAGCGCAGGAGCCGCGGCAACATCAGCTATGAGGAAGCGCTGAGCGAGGTCGTGGCCGACGGCTGCGAGATGATGCTGCGGGACACGAACGCGCCGGCGATGCTGGCCCGGGAAAACCCGACGCTGCTGCAGAAGATCTGCGATTGGCTGGACGGCTGGGTGAAGAAAATCAAGGAGGCCTTCACCGGCGTCTCGGCCCGGCATGAAGAGGCGCGGATCCTGATGGAGCAGGCCGAGGAGCTGCAGCGCCGCTGGGACAAGGCGCTGGCCGAGGCCGTGCAGAACCGGGAGAATGCCCGTTCTGAGAACGAAAGTGCTCATTCCGAGAACGAAAATGCCCGTTCTGAGAACGAAAGTGCTCATTCCGAGAACGAAAATGCCCGTTCTGAAAACAAAACGACCGCCGAAGACGGCGGCCGGGTGCAATATTCGAGAGATCAGAACTTTTCGCAGGCGGACATAGATATGCTTAGGAGCATCAGGGCATCTCACCCGGGGAGCGGTCGCATCAGCATTTTCGACTTTACAAGCCAGGATATCAGAAAGGCGGAAAAATGGGCCAAGCAGTTCTACAGAGAGATGGGAACAAAGTCCCCGTTCTTCCGGAACTGGTTCGGAGATTGGCGCGCGAACGATAAGAACGGCGTCAGATATATTGAGATGAAAAACAACACGGTCAATCAAAAGAGCCGTGCTGTTTACAACAAAGATATGTCAAAGACGGAAGAAAAAGGGGCTTCCATCAATATCGGCAAGGACTTTTTCGAGGATTCTCTGCATTATGCAAAACAGGGGAAAGACGAAAAGGCCATTACAAAACTGCTGGCAAATATCGACGAAGTTGTAGAAAACGCGGTGCTGCTGGATACGCGCTTGTCAGATCTCGACAAGGCAAACAAAAAAGGGTCGACGCAGTTTATGCACATCCTTTATGCTCCGATCAGTTACAACGGGGCACCGTTCCTTGCGAAGATCGCCGTGGAGGAATACCGGGAGGACGGGATCCTGCGGGCATACAATGCACAGAGAATAACAATGTCAGCGTTGCCCCGGTCCTACTTCCAGCAACAAAATCAAGCTGCCTCTGCAGGAACTTCCCGTCTGCACGCTGACGAGATCATGGTATCACAGCTATACGATCTTGTCAAGCGGTATGACAAAGACTTCAAGAGCCGGCCGGAAGCGAATGCTTCTCTGCAGAATGAGAACGGCACGCCGAAGGTGTTTTACCACGGGACGGCTTCGGAGTTCTGGGCATTCGACATGAAGAAAGCCAACGACAAGACAGGCCGCCTGATGGGCCTGGGAGCTGGAAAAGGGAAGATCTATCTGACCGAATACGAGGAGAGCGCCAGACTTGCAGCTTCCGGCGCAAAAGCCAGAACAAAGGGCGGCTCCGAACGTGTGATGCCTCTTTATGTTAGTGCTCAGAAGATCATGGATCGCGCTGATTACCAGAAGATTCTGGAGCGGAACTACGAAAGGTACCCGAGCAGCAGACCGCATACGGCAAGCTATGACTATCAGCAGAGAGATAAGGCGATCGCAGCGACGGACAGGGAAGTCAGAAAACAGGGCTACGACGCGGTTTACGACAAAAATAGCGGCGAGCTTTTCGTGTATGAAAATACGCAGGTGAAATCCGCCACAGACAACATTGGCACTTTCGACAGGAACAACCCGGACATCCGCTACTCCGAGCGGGACAATAGCGTGTCGGACCGGGAGCTGCTGCGGGAGGCGGCCGAGCGGGAAGGCGCGAGCGACGAGCTGAAGAAGTACGGCAAGAAGGCCGAGAACCTCGAAGCCTATCAGAAGCGCCTCGAGCGCCAGCAGAAAAAGCTGACGGCCGAGGGCCTCGGCTCCGAGGAGCGGGCCGCGCTGGAAAAGCGGATCGAGGAGACGGAAGAGCTGATCGCCCGGACGCAGGACGCGCTGACCCGGATGGAGCTGCGGCCGAGCATGCAGCAGGAGATCCAGGAGGCGCGGACGCGCTGGTGGACCGAGAATATCCCGGACGCCGTGCAGACCGCGCGGGAGATCCAGAAGGAAAACCGCGAGTTGCGCCAGGCCGTACAATACTACCGCGAGCAGGCGCAGCACACCGCGCCGGAGAACCGCGGCGTGGACAAGGCGGACGTCCGGCGCTTCGCCAGGGCATTGCTGAAGGAGCACGGTTCGAGCGCCGACGTGGAACAGCTCTCCCGCCAGATCCAGAAGCTCGGCGAGAAACTGGTGCAGGGCACGGGCGCGGATCTGGACAGCCGCGAGCTGAACAGTATCGCGCGCGGCGCCGCCCGAATGATTGTTGACGAGGTGTACACGGATATCAACGAAGGGACAGCGGACGTTCTGAGCGGGCTCTCAGAGCGCGTGAGAGGCACGAGGCTGCAGATCACGGACGACCTGCGCGCAGATATCCCGGACTTCAACGCGTGGCGGAAAGCCCGTCTCGGGCGAATGACGCTGGTCAATGAGGGCGGTACGAGCATCGACGAACTCTATCAGGACCTCCGCTACGAGTACGGCGAGGGGTACTTCCCGGCCGACGTCACCGCAGCCTCAGACCAGCTGGAGCAGATCGACCGCGCCCTCGACAGTCTGAAGCCGAACTACCAGTACGCCTACACCGAGATGGAGAGGGAGGAGACCGTGCGTCTGGTCGCGCAGGAAATCATGGACACGGTGCTCTCCGGGGAGATCCGCGAAGCCGAGACCATCGCCGACCGCAACTACCGGAAGATGCAGGAGCGGATGCTGACGGCCAGGGAGGCGCAGCACAAAGCCGAACGGAAGGCAGCCTCCGCCGAGCGCAGGGCCGATAATGCCGAAAAGACCGCACTCCGGCAGGCGAGGGAGGAGCAAAAGGCCATCACCCGCGAGAAGGTCAAGAACCTTCGGCAGGAGCTGAACGAGAGCCGGGAGGCGCAGCAGAAGCGCATCAACATCGAGCGGCAGAGGGCCCGCCTGAGCCGCATGCTGCGTGAGAACAGCGCCAAGAACCACGTGCCGGAGGCACTGCGCGGGCAGATCGGCCGCTTCATCCAGAGCCTGGACACACTCGGCCCCTTCAGCGAGGGCACAAAAAGCGAGGCCAGATTCCGGGAGGAGATGAAGGAGCTGGGACTCGCGCTGCGCACCGTCAAGGACAGCACCGAGCTCAACGACTTCTACGGCGACATGGAGCTGACCGAGGGCGTGCGCGTGATGCTGCAGAACAACATCGATCAGGTCGAAGCCGCCATCGCCGTCAACGAGGGAACCGTCACCCGAAGGATGACGCTTGAGCAGCTGCGCGCACTGGAAGAGACGCTGAACGTACTCAGCACGGCGATCAAGAATGTCAACGAGCTGCTGAGCGACGGCGAGCACCGCTTCGCGCACATTGACGAGCTGGGCGAGGAGGCGATCCGGGAAAACTATGCCATCGCAGAAAAGAAGCAGGCCGGCGGTGAGCTCGGCCGACAGCTGAAGTGGGCGAACCTGACGCCATACTACGCCTTCAAGCGCTTCGGAGAGACAGGACAGGAGATCTTCCGTGGAATCACGCGGGGCTGGGGCAAAATGGCCCGGCACATCGATCAGATCCAGCGCTTTGCGGAGGACACCTACACAGCCGAAGAGGTCAGAAGCTGGGAAAAGCAGGAGCACAGCTTCCAGCTTGTGCCGCGCGCAATCGATCCCGACAGCGAGAGCGCCGTGAAGAGCGGGAGCATGGACCTGAAAGCCGGCGCGGAAACCGTGACGCTGACGGAGGCGCAGATCATGAGTCTGTACTGCCTCAACAAGCGCGAGCAGGCGAGAGGGCACCTCTACGGAGCCGGCATCCGGATCGGAGACTACCAGATCGGCCGGAAGACGACCACGCAGAGCGAGCATTACCTGCTTGATCCCGACGACATGGCGACGATTCTGAAAACGCTGAGTCCTCGGCAGATCGAGGTGTGCGACGCGCTGACCAAGTACATGAACACAGTCGGCAGTACCTGGGGCAACGAAGTCAGCAAGAAGCTCTACGGCATCCGCGGCTTTACCGAGGAGAACTACTTCCCGATCCGGACGGACAGCACCCAGCACAAGGCAAAGACCGCCGACAGCGAGCGGGGCAACCTGTTCCGCCTGGCCAATCAGAGCTTCACCAAGCAGCTGACGAAGAACGCGAACAACGCGATCATCGTCGACAGCGTGTTCGACGTCTTCGCCGATCACATGGCGGACATGGCAAAGTATAACGCCCTGGTGCTGCCGATGCTGGATACCATGCGCTGGTTCAACTACCAGGGCGAGAAGAGCAGCGTGCAGCAGGCGCTGCAGCGTGCCTTCGGCGGGGAGGCCGGACGCTACGTCAAGGACTTCATGCAGGACCTTAACGGCGCGTCCGAGGGCGGCCGCGGCGAGCAGGTGTTCAGCAGGATGATGAGCGGCGCCAAGGTAGCCAGCGTGGGCGCGAACATTCGGGTGGCGCTTCAGCAGCCGACGTCCATCGCCCGCGCTTCGCTGCTGATCAACCCGAAATACCTGGCAGCTGGAGCCGCGCGAAAGGGCGGGCGCGCAAAGGCGCTGCAGTATTCCGGCCTCGCGGTGTGGAAGGATCTTGGCTATTTCGACGTGAATGTGAACCGTGGCATGCGTGAGCAGATCAAGCACGCCGACACGCTGAAGCAGCGGATCCAGGACAAGAGCCTGTGGCTGGCCGAGAAGGGCGACCAGATGACCTGGGGCGCGCTGTGGAATGCCTGCGAGCTGGAGACGAAAGACAAGACGGGGCTCACCGGAGAGGAACTGATGCAGAAGACTGCCGAGCGCTTCGACGAGGTGATCCTCTCGACGCAGGTCATGGACTCGACGCTGACGCGCAGCGCAAATATGCGCAGCAAGAGCACGATGATGAAGGAGTTCACCGCCTTCATGGCCGAGCCGACGCTGACCTACAACATGCTGCTGGACTGCTGGAGCGAATTCGACAAGACCAAACGAACGAACGGCACCGGCGCAGCCGTGCAGAAGATGAAGGGGCCGATCCTCCGGACGGCGGCTGTATACGTCACGACTGCGGCGCTGACGGCCATCGCCCAGGCGATCGGCGACGCGGGGCGCGACGACGATGACTACGAGACCTGGCTGCAGAAGTTCTGGCAGCACTGGACCGAGGATTTCACGGACAACCTCAACCCGCTGAAGCTGGTGCCGATCGTGCAGGACGTGTGGAACATTGCCGTGGAGAAGCGCGACAAGAACCTGCTGGTGCTGCAGCCGCTGGTGCAGGGCGTTCAGGCCTATCAGATCTGGAAGGAATGGTACGACCTTGAGACCGGGAAGATCGACCGGGCGACGAAGACCACCTGGTACGGCAATATGACGGCCTACGGACGGATCTACAAGACCCTGCAGTTCATGAGCAGCCTGACAGGTTTGCCGATGGGATCTGCAACGAGGGAGTTCCAGAGCGGGTACAACACCTTCCTGCGTCCGCTGCTCAACGAGACAATCGGCAAGGCGAGCGGCAAGGAGCTGCCGAAGTGGCGCACCTATGACGGCGGGCCGCAGCAGCAGATCAAGAGCGCCTGGGAGGGCGGCTATCTCGACGAGGAGCAGGCCAAGACGATGCTGATCGAGGAGGGCGTGGCCAAGGACGAGACCGAGGCCGGAAAGACTGTCTATAAGTGGGGGATCGGGAATACCGCCGCCTACAAAGCCGTCAAGGAAGCAGCCGTAAAGGGTGACGAAAAGGGCTACCGGGAAGCAATGAAAGCCATGACCGACGCAGGCTATAGCGAAAATGACGTCCAAAGCAACGTCAGGTCCGCAATTCGGGACCAGTATTTGAACCCGGAGAGCGGGCCGGAGCTGAGCAAGGCCTACTGCATCGACTATCTGCAGCGCTTCGGAGGCTGGAGCAAGGAGGAAGCCGAGCAGAATGCGCAGGAATGGACCTGCTACAAAGTGACGGGGATCGCTTTCGACGATATCGAAGAGGCCTACCGCAGCGGGGAAATCAGTGCCGGGCGCGCCCTTGAGCTGAACGTGACCTACGGGCCAGCGACGGCCAAGCTGAACCAGGGCTGGACAGAGCACGCGAAGCCGGCTGGCGTCGACAGCGCAAGCTACTACCGATTCTGGCTGGATGCCGGGGAGATGCGATCCGAACGCGACGCAGACGGCAAAGAGATCAAAGGGCAGAAGAAGCAGGACAAGGTGATGGCCTACATCGACGGGCTGAGACTGACCAGAGAGCAGAAGGACGCGCTGTATCTCAGCATGTATGTGGAGAAAAACCTGAAAAACGCGCCGTGGAACAAGTAAAATACCAAGCAGGGAGGCGGGGGAAACCCCGCCTCTTTTTCATGCAAAAAAGTTTGACCCCTGTCGTAGAGAAGCGGCACGGATAGTCGATAGACTAAGAGCGAAAAGGGGGATTCATCCGCCCGCGGCAAATACTTCCGGCCGCAAAGAGGATCGTAAAGGAGACCTATGGAAGAGATGAAATGGCTCGGCCTGCAGTTCTTTGCCGGGGAAGGCGCAACCGGCGGCGGAGAAGGCGGGGAAGGAGCCGCACCCGGCGTAGAGACTGCCGCCCGGGGGCAGGAAGATCTGGAAAGGCTGGGTATTCCCAGGAGTGAGGCCGAAAAATACGGGGCGAAGATGCGGCGCAGAGAAGCGCCGGCGGGCAGCTCGCAGGAGCCGAAGCCGGAAACCAAAGTGACTGCAGAAGGGCAGACCCCCGCTGCCGAGGCCACGACCGAGGAAAAGCCGGCAAGGAAGACTCTGGC
>ODAJ011923030.1_pt1 | contig 11422 bp, 1 predicted proteins | sample 1539241 | NCBI WGS metagenome assembly ODAJ01 (sample SAMN02144231, study PRJEB22623) | gut metagenome | biome: sheep rumen | host: Ovis aries | place: New Zealand | reverse complement strand
AAAAGCCTGCTGCAGTTGCTGCTTGCGCGCCTGCCGCTGCTCTTCCTGTTCCATCAGATCCAGACGGTGTGCGACCTCGTCGGTCGTCCCCATCTCCAGCGCTCTCTCGGAGGAGAGGCTGTTGTCTCCGCGGAACTTTTCCAGCAACTCGTCATAGTTGAGATTCGCTGCGTCGAGCCCATAGCGCTGTGCAAAAAAGTCGATCACGGGGGCCAACTTTTCTTCGCGGTCAGTCAACTCCTGGAGCTGTGCCTGGGAGTTTTTCAGCCGCTTCTGGATGATGCCCTGGACTTCTGCGTCATACTCCGCCTTGTATCCTGCCTTGACTTCTTCCCACGGCTTGCGGTCGGCGTCACCGCTCTCGGTCTCCGGCGTATCCGTGCTCGGCTCCGCCGTCTGTGCGGCGGGCTGCACCGGTGCCTTCGATCCCTTATATGCGCCCTTTCGGATTTTGCCTTTGGGTACGCCAAGCTGTTCAAGGCGACTCTCAAAACTCTGCCCGGCGTCGGCAGACTCTACGCCCGCGGCTTCTCCCCCACCGTCACCGGCAGATGCGCCTTCTCCGGCGAAAAACTGGAGGTCGAGCCAGTTTTTAAAAAGCATAAGGATGCCTCCATATTGTTCTGTGGGTATGGCCCACGACTCCTATGCTAATATTGTAAGAAAAAAGAAAGGCATTTCTCTAACACCCTTTTTTCAGAAAATGCAAAAAGGACGCAGATTTTTTCTGCGTCCTTCCTGCTTATGAATTTTCCTCGAGCCAATCCTCGAAGGTTTTCTTTCCGGTCGTGGCCGCGCTCCAGATGCCTACGGCCTGTTCCCGCGTCAGTCTGCCCGCCGCCATCTCCGCCTTGAGCCAGCTGCCCGCCTCGTCCTGCGAGACGCTGCTGTTCCCGTCGGCGTTCATGGCCTTGAGCATCCGCGCGAATTCGTGCTGCGTGATGCCCACCGGCGCCACGCTCTCCTTCCAGGCTGCCGCCTTGCTGTCCGAAAGCCAGTTCACACCGGCCTCCATAAAGGTGCCCTGTTTCAGATCCTGCGCATGGTTCACGACCATCTGGCCCCATTTGAGCATGTTGTTCACCGGCACGCCGAAGAACTGTCCGCCGGACTTTGCAAGATTCAGCGCTGCCTTGTCAAGCTTTTCCTTGTCGCCCTTGCCAATTTTCTGCAAAAAAGTTACCGCCGCCGATACTGCATCGGTAAAACTTTCTACGCCGTTGAGCGAGATTCCATAATATCTGTCTCCCGTGATGGCCGACCGAAGGGCAGAATACACTTCGGATCCCCACAGCACATTGGACATAACCGTCTCAATGAAGTTCCGCAGCAGTTGTTTGGAAACACTCTCCAACGTCAGTTCGTCGTCATCGTCCCTGTACGCGTTCATGCTGTGCATGATAAGATCCGCCGCAGCCTTGAACACGACGATGGTCGCGCTCGCCACCACCTGGGAACTGACAGCCCACAGCAGCCGCGTCTTGGCCGTCTTCACATCTTCCCGCGTAACACCGTCCCGACCCGTCTCCGCGTCCCGGATAAACTGTGCATACTGCCTTGCCGCGTCATATACCAGGTTCGTGTTCTGCAGACGCTGCGTCAGAAACATCGTCAGTTGCTTTACTACCGCGTTCGGATTGCGCAGGATGTCCGGCCTCTGCAGCGTGGTATAATCCGGCTGCGTGCGTTCGATAACGCGGTTATAGACCTCGGCCACCTTCATCATGTACGCGTCGCTGCCCTTCTCCAGATCGGAGAACTGCTCGTCGACGTAATACTTGGATGCCTGCCACAGCGCGCCGGTCGTCCATCCGTCCGCCGCCTGGATCCATCCGGTCAGCCACTTCATGCGGTTGTTGACTTTACCCATGAACTGTTCGCTGTTCTTGATGTCTCCCAGCTCCGTCATGGAAAAGCCCTGCATTCTGTACCACCACAGAGGTGTCCATTTTGCGATCTCTTCCGCCGCCGCCCGGTTCCATATCGGGTTTTTCGCAACGTCCGCCAGCGCCCTTGCAAGCGGCTTGTAGCCGATTTCTGCCGCCGCCGTTGGGAAAGACGCGGCCTGCGACATGGTGACGCGCAGATTGATGCTCAACGCCGCCCCGGCCATCTTGCCGCGCAGGCTGTCGAAGATATTGCTCTCGCCGTGCCTGGCGCCGTTCAGATCGGCCATCAGATTTTCGATGTATTTCAGTCCTTCATTGCCGAAGCGTTTGCCAACCGCTGCCTGCACCGAGTTTTCATACCCGGCCCGTGCCTTGCCGTAGACCTTGTTGAAGTTGCGTACCGCCGGCATCAGCCCCGCGTACTGCGCGGTTTTCCGAAGCTGGCCGTTTATCACGTCCGTGATATCCTCCAGCAGGATCGGGTTGCTGCCGTGCTGGCGCTCCTTCATGAAGCCAGCGTTTTCCAGGCTCATGTCCCGCGTAATCGTGTCGAAACTTGCCTGCCGGTACTTGGCGTCCGTGTGAATGGGGAAATAGTGATCCACCTGGGCCTTGCCGAAGCCGTAAACCTCCTGCGTTGCTTCGTTCAGCTTGCTCTTGGAGTACACGTCGAAGAAGTACTGCGCCTGCCGGATCCATGCCCGGTCATAGTCGGTCAGCTCCTGCTCGATGGCGCTGCGCAGGCTGCTCATATAGGCGTCGGTCTCTGACCGGATCTCGTCCAGTCTCTCGTTCAGCGCATCCTTTTCCTCCTGCGTCTCCGCTTCCCGGATCTGCCGGTTGATCTCCGCGATCTCCTCCGCCGATGTGGCCGTTCTGGCCGTGCCCATAGAGAAAGCATCTGCGTTTTTGTTCTGGTAATAGGGCTTGAGCCGGGGCACCGTAAAGCCGCCGTATGCCACGTGCCGCGCGTTCTCCTCGTTCAGCAGGTGCATATAAACCGTCAGCATCATGCCCCGCGTGATCTTCACGGCGTTACCCTCCGCGTCTTTCAGCCCGATGTCCACCAGATTCTTCTGATCGTGCAGCGTTTTCAGCCGTTTGTCGTCGATCAGCTCTCGGAAGATGTTTCCGCCCTCCATGAGGATCTGCGTCTGTTTCAGTTGCCCCTGGTTGAGCATCCGGAACATCTGTCCCCACATGGAATTTTTCCGGTAGTTGCCAAGCATACGGAACATGCTCTCCGGCGTGGCCTGTGTAAAGATCCATTTCCGCGCGATTTTCAAGTCGATGGGCTTTGCGCTGCTTGCCTCGCTCATCATGGCATTGGCAGCCTCAAACGCCGTCGCCTCGATCTGCGCGCCGACCAGTTTGTTCGCCGTCTGGATCGTGTGCTTGAGCGCGTATAGCGTGTTATACACCGCCTCCAGTGCCTCACCATGCAGATCGTAGATCGTCCCGTTACCGATCTCTCCTGCCAGCTTCTGCAGCATTTCGCTTACGGTCTCGTCATAGACCATAGCCCCGTCGCGCTCTCCGCGTAGCGCGTCATACTTCACTTTCAGTTCAGCGAAAGCTGCGCTGGCTTTTTCGCTCTTCCCGGTTGTGGTGTCGATGGCTCCCAGAATTTCGGCGGTTGCCTTGACCAGCTCGCGCGGCACATAGCGCTTTTCCTTCGGGCGCAGAAGCATATCCGTCAGTTCCTTGTGCAGCTTCTTGATCTTGCTTCGCACCGCCGTGTCTGACCTGCGGTTACGCTGCCGCTGCAACATATCCAGATAGTGCTGCTTCACTTTGGCGGTCGCCTCGTACTTCGCAGCCTTCTCCGCGATGCGGATCTGCTTGTTCTTCTCCGCGGCCTGCCGCCGGATCTGCTCGATCCTCGCGTTTTTCTGTGCGCGCAGGGTGTCGAGCTTTTCTCTGTCCTTGGCGATCTGTGCGTTCAGCTTCTGCTGTGCCTTGTCCGCATAGGTGGCCGGCGTCTGCCGTACTTCTTCGGAGAGCATGCGGTCGATGATCTCGCCCGTCGCCCACTCCACGGCCTCGCCGCGGTTCTGCTCAAACTCGTTCCCGTACTGCGGCTTCCACATGTCGAGGTAGTCCGCAATCATGTTCAGCATATCGTACGGGGCATACACGTCCTCGGGGAATACGCCCTCGCCGAACATCGCGCTCAACTCTCCCCACGCGCTGTCCAGGCTGCGCCCGTTCTCGCTGACGGAGAAGTATCTGCCGTACTTTTTGCGGAAGCCCTCGTCGCCTGTGCCTCGGAAGTCTGCCGCGCTGATGTTCAGCGTCGTGCCCTTGAGGAAGTCTTTCAGCCGGTTCAGATCCTCCTGCCTGCTGTTATCCAGCAGCGAGTAGTTGCCGTCGATCACATCCTCGGCAATGCTCCGCGCCTTGCGGTACAGCTCGTCATAGGAAAGACTCTCGCCGTTCTGCCGCACGAGCCAGTCGCCCAGCTCTTTCAGCGCGGCCTTGACCTCGGCCTTGTCCGTCTTGCTCTCATACTCTCGGAGCAGTTCGTTCGCCAGCCTGTCGGTATCCTGCTGCCGCACGGTGTTCTCTTTGGTCTGCCGCGTCTGCCCACGCCAGTAATCCGCCCGCGCCTTGAGGATCTTGTTCTGCGCCTTTATCGCGTCGAAGCTCTCCTTGCGCTCCTGCTGCTCGGCCTCGGTCTCGCCGATGCCCCACTTCTGGTAGAACTGGCTGATGCCCTGCTCGCGGACTTCGCCTGTTTCGTAGAAGTGCTTGATGTCATTGATCACGCGGTCGGGCCGCACGCGTCCGTCATATTCCAAACTGCCGATTGTGTTTCCGCGCTCGTCCGTAAAGTCGACGCCGAAGAACTCTTCCTTTGCATAGGCCGCAGCGAACTTGCGGATCTGCGCGTACTGTTCCTTCGTCGGCTCCACGTCCTTGCTGATGTCGATACCGGGTGTCTCGGCCATGATACGGATATTGCCATGCCCCATGAATTTCAGCATGGCCTCGCTGCCGGAAATATCGCCCGTGAAGATGGTGCCGATCGCGCGGTGATCCTGCCCGCGGCTGCCGAAGTGCCTGCCCTTCTCACCGGAGAAGTTCAGCATTTTCCCGTTCGGCACGATGTACCCGGCGTCGTAAAAATACGGCGTGTACCCGAATTCCTTGACGGCCTTATCCAGGAAGAAGTCTCCTTCGCTCTTCCCGGATTTCTCCATCTGTTCGCGTTCTGTCTCCTGTTCGTTTTCAAGAGACATGGCCTCATACTCTTTGCGAAGCCTGTCGTACCTGTCAGAGAGTTCCTTCTCTCGCTCATACAGAGCACCGAAGCCGGAGGCGTCCTCCCATTCTTTGTAGGCTTGGATCGCATCCTGGATAGCGTCGCCTTTGGCTTTGCCGATGTCGTCCATAATTTGCTTGTAATCCGCCGTGTTCTTCCACGTGCGGATCTGATTGCGTACATCAGTCAGTTCTTTGCCGACGTCGATATAGCTGTCATACTTGGCCTGCAGATCGTCCGCGCTGAACTTTTGGAATCTCGTATCCGGATTGCTTGTCGGGTTTTTGTTGTCTGTCTCCTTGATCTGATCAGAGCGGAATGCGACGGTCTCCGTCGGTGTCACGATGCCGTCGATGCTTGTCCCGTTGACCTCGTTGAACAGTTCCGATGCTGCCACCAGATCACCGATGCAGGTCGCATTGATATCCGACAGTACGCCGAAGTCGTCTTTCCCTTTCAGCTCTTTCAGCACGCTTGATACCGTCGCACCGTACCCGTAGTTCTCCAGTCCGTAGTCCTCGTCCTCTGCCACCGCTTCCAGAAACGCGCGGATCTGTTTGTTGGTGAAAGTCTTGGCTCCTGCCTGCAGCGGGTTTGTGATATTCAGATAATACGGGTGTGCTTTGCCGTACTGCGAAGCGTGGCTCTCGCTATCGGTGAAATAAAAACCGCGCCCGTACAGGTTGGAATAGCTGGACTTCCTGCGGTCGAAAACCGTGATGTCGCTCGCTCCGCCCCGGTACATCACTTTCAGCCGTCCTTCTCCGTCTCGGATCTTGGAGTCGGCAAAGTATTCCTGCTGTCCGTCAGTCAGCTCCTTGCCGGAGCTGTCGAACATCTGGAACTGATGTCCCGGCGCGAATTTGGTATTTGGGTTCTTGACAAGATCGGCGACCTGTGCTTTACTTGCATTGGAGGATGTGCCTGACTTTCTGGGCCCCTCCATTTTATTTATCGGGTGAATGTCGTAAATGATTTTTTCGCCCGTGTCAGCGTTTGCTATTTGAAGCACCGCTTCCCAAACCGCGCCGCTCTTGTCTTGAACATAGGTTTTTCTCATTCCCCACGGAGTCAGTCCGTTGTTATCAAGCCATTCGTGAGAATGAATCGGCTTCTTAGGATTGTCCTCGCGTGATGTTCCAAGTAGTTCGTCGAGAAGGACTATAGACTCTTGCTTAACCTTGTTTTTGTTATACTTGTGAGTGAGGTCGTGGTTTACTGCAACTCTTTTGCCGTCTGTCCTTCTAAACTTTTCGTTGTTTTTTGCTACCCTTATATCTACACGGTCCCCGTTTGCATTGTATGCGGGGAATGTTTTTCCTTGAACCGAGTCTATATATGCAGCGACCATCTCAACACGTTCGGTTTCTGTGAGTCCGTCGAGCAATGTTGAATCAAGCAAAACACCAACACCGTAGTATTTCCCGCTTGCGCCGGTGATGCCGGTGATCATATTCTGCTGTCCGCCGTTCTCGGCGGTATTTTTTTTGCCCGTCGCCTGCTCCGCGTTGTAGTTCTCGTTCGCTGCCAGCAGCGCCTTGTCCCACAGTTTCTGCGCCTCGTCCATCACGCCGGAGATCGCCCGCGCGGCCTCGTAGATCTCGACGTTGTCGTTCAGATCCACGCTCTTGTACGCGGCCTTGATCTTCTTTGCCGTCTCGCTGATCCAGTCGGAGATCCGCTCGGCAAGGCTCATGTTCTGCCGCGCGAGTTGGTTGATCGCTTCGCTGTTCAAAAGCATCGTCTGGCAGGCGTTGGCAATCACCTCATCCCCCGCGGCCTCCGGGCTGATATTCGGCTCGAGATCCATCTGCTTCTGTACGAGCTGAGCAAACTTCTCCGGGCTCGCCTTAAGGATCTCCGAAGTGATGAAGTCTTTCAGCTGTCCGTACTCCTCCGGGGAGAAGTCCTGCAGATAGTGCGTCAGCTCATGCGACAGCGACGCCGCGCCGAGGTTCTTACCGGAGAGCTGGCCGGAGTTGATGTTCACCATCACCGTGCCGCCCTTGATGTAGCTGCCGCCCTCGTTTGCCTCGCCGTCGTACACGACAAAGTTGATGTTCACCGCGTCAGCCAGCGCCTGCGTCATGGCAAAGAGTTTCTTCTGCGGCGTGGAAAGTCTCTTCACGTCCACGCCCTTGACGGTGCGGCCGCCGAACGTGCCGCCCTTTGTGTTGACAGTTCCCTTCTTCCGGGCGAACGCGCCGTTTTTCAGCGCCTCCTGGCGTGCGGCTTTGAACTGTGCCGCACGCTGCGCCGCCGTTGCTTTGCTCGCATCGTAGCGCTGCCGCCCCAGCTCCAGAGCGAATTTAAGTTGTCCGTCCGTCAGATCCTTCAAAAGCGGGTTTTCCCGCGCCTTTTCCAGGCTGATATTTGTCTGCGCGCCGAAAACATCCTCGGCATAGTTCCACGCCTTTGTGTAGGCGTCCACGTCCTGCCCGGGAATATAGAGCCGCAGCACCGCCTCTCCGTACTCGCTCTCCGCCGCTGCCTGCACGAGCTTCTTGTAGCCCTCGCTCATGCCTTCCAACTCGTCGAGCTTCACGGTCTTTTTCTCGCCGTTCTGCTCAACCGTCACGTCCTCACCCTTCGCGCTGACGATCTTTACCTCTTCGCCGCCCAGCGTGACGGTCCCGCGATCTCTCGCCGAAACAGTGAGCGGATTGTCAATCCGCCCCGTGTCGATGTAGTTTTTCGCTTCCTCCTCGGTCAGTCCCCAGCGCTGCAGCGCGTTACTCTGCCTCTCCTGCTGCTGTTCCAGGCTTTCCTTTCCGGTGAGTACGTCAAACGCCGCATCTGTCTGTGCTTCTACCGACGCACCGCTGACCTGCTGCAGAGCCTTCCAGTCTCTGATCGCCTCGCCGAAGCTCATACCGTTTTCTCCGGCTTTCATAAAGAACTCTGACTGGGCGTCCGGCGCGCTCAGTCCGGTAGCTTCGGTCACGCCTTCGACACTTCCGCCGACAAAACCCATCGCCGCGCCGACGGCAAAGTCGTAGAGCACTTCGCTCCAGTCCCAGTTGTCCCGGAAACTCTCTCTGATGGTCTTGTCGTTGTAGATGGTTTTAAGGATCGGGTTCGCAATATCGGAGATAACTTCTTCAAGGCCTTCACCAAGTGCGTCAGCCACCATGCCGAGTGCCGCTTGCCCGAGCCTATTGGAAGTAAACTTGCCGATCGCATGCGACACAAGGCTGTCGGTCATATTCGCACCGTAAATGTGCGTCAAACCAAACATCTTTTCAGTCAGCACTTCGACCGCTGCGGCGCCGGCGCCGTACAGGCCCTGCTGTGCCAGAGTGGCGCCAGATTCTCTCGCCTCTCGAACGCCGCTGCCAAAACTGCGCAGGGCCATAGCTGTGAGCGATCCTCCCGGGATAACTCTGCCAATCGCGGCGTCCGCACCCATCTGCACGCCCTGCACGCCCATGTCTACGGCGAACTGTCCAAGCTCGCTGCGTCCGGCTTTCATGCTGTTGATCTCTTCGGCGCTCTGCCTCTGCAGACCGGCTGCAATATCCTGCGTGCGCTGGTAAGTTGGTACCCAAGACCCCGAGCCGTGCTTTGCTTCATATTCCTCTTTTTGTTTCTGCGCAATGGCAGCCCGCATTTCTGCCGGCATACGGTCGTCACCGCCGCCGATTGTAAGAAAGCCAATCTTAATTCCATTACCAGGCTGATTCAGCTCCTGCAGATATCCGGCTGTGTCCATTACGCCAGCGGCAGACGAGCGCAGGCCAGCGTCGATCACGTTCGCATTGACGATGCCGCCCTCCGCTTCAAAGGCTTTCTGCGCGTTTGCAAGCCGTGTTTCAGCAGCTTTCATCTGCTCCCAATAATCAGAGGCGGTGATGTTCTCCTGCGCGATTCTGTACGCTCTGTCGGCGTCACGCAGCTCCTTCCGTGCGGCGTTGTACCCGGCATAGACGTCTTTGTATTCCTGGTCCGCCGCCTTGTACTCCTGCCGTGCGCTTGCAATCCGGTTGTCCAGGTCGGCGAGGATCTGCGCGTACTGATCGTAGGAGGAGCCGTCGGTCATGTAACCGGCGTACTGCATGCGCTCGGCTTCGAGAGTATCGAGCGTTGCCTTCGCCGTGGATCTCCTGCTGCTGATCTCATCACGCTGGCTCTGTCTCTTCTGCTCTGCCTCCGTGAGTCCGGCTGCCATGTTGAGCGGTCTGGAATGATCGTCAATCTTGCCATGCGATCCGGAGTGCAGCATGCCGCTGGAGCTATAGTGCATGGTGCTCCCTGCACCGCCGCCGAACTGTTGGCGAATATAATCTTCCGTTTGTTTGACTTGCTCCTGCCGCTGCCACTCCGCATTTTGGACTCTGTCTTGAATGTACGTTCCCGTGTCGGCCAGGGCGGACCCGAGGTTCTGATAAAAGTCCTGCACAGATTTGTATCCCTGCCGCATCTGTGCCATGCCAAGCGCAGTACTGCCGAGCATGCGCCGATAGTCTGTCTTGAAGTCTTCGTCCATGTCATCGCCGAAGATGTCCATAAGCTGGCTGTATTTCGCAGCCCGGTCACGGAGAGCCTGCTCTTGCTGGTCCTCCGCCCTCGATCTTCGAGCGTTCGGCATATTTATGCGATCGCTGTACCGTCTGGCAAGACTGTCATAGTCCGCAGAATACGTTTGCGCCTCTCTCGACAATCGGCTCTGCACGGCCTGCGCATATTGCCGTCTTTGTTCTTGTGGGAGGGCAGCATAAGCAGCCTTAAGTTGCTGATAATCGTCATTCCGGGACGCCTGCCTGGTGGCTACGCTGCTGACCTTTTCAGCCTTTTGAGTAATGGCAGCGCTCTGCGCCTTTGCCGCGCCCTGCTTAAGAGAATCTTTAAGACTCGCCATGTGGCTTTTCCTCCGTGTTATTTTGCTTTTTTGTTTCTCGACTTTGTTTTCACCAGGTTGGTGGAAGGTCCGGAAATAAATTTGTCCACCAGAGCGTAAACATTGCCTGTATCGCCGCCTGTATTCTGATCATTGCCATTTCTGCCTGCATTCTGATTATCTCCGTTGCTGCTTTGATCTCTTACATACACCGTCTGCGGTTCCGGCATGTACGCGCCGCGGAGTGCTTCGCCCTGCGCTTCCGAGAGACCGGCGGCATTGTACTCTTCCTTCGACGGCGTGTAGCCCATAGCGATGAGCTGCATGAGCCTGTTGTACTGGTCTTTCTGCATCTCGTACTGGTCGAGCTGGCGGCTGTATGCGGTCTTTTCCTCGGCTGCAGCTCGATCGTAGAGGATCTGGTTTTCGTTGAGCAGGCGGGCATATTCATCCTGCTGTCTCTGGTACTCCTCCGCTTCCTGCTGCCGCGCGATTTCATAGGCCTCCATGTTGCGGGCATATTCATCCTGCTGCCTCCGGTACTTCTCCGCTTCCTGCTGCCGTGCGATTTCATAGGCCTCCATGTTGCGGGCGTACTCTGTCTGGTCGGCATCCAGAAGTCGGTTGTATTCATCGACAGCCCTGTTGTACAGTCTCTCGTCTCCGGCCACCATGCGTTCGTACCAGTTGTCCGCGTTCGCCTGTTCTCGGTTAACATCGAGATTGTGCTGCTGCAACGCGTCAAGATACCTGGCATAGTCACTCTGCTCAAGATCCTGCGTCATGGCAAGGTTCTGCCGCATCTCGTTGCCCTGCGCGTTATAGGCGTCCAATGCCATACCATACGTCTGCGGCAGGATATCCGCCATTCTTTGCAGATACTGGTCGTACTGCTGCTGGCCGACACTCTGCGCGTAGGTCGAACCGTATCCGCCCGTCAGAGCTGCCGCCTGCCCCATCGTGTCACGCATGGCCATTTTGCCCTGCGTCGTGTAGTCCTGGACATACTGCTGATACAGCGGGTCGGTCTTACTGTCATACTTGAACGCGCCGCGGTTCATGATCTGGTTGTACAGATCCTGGATCTGTGCATCATACTGGCTCCCGTATACAGGGGCCTTGCCCTTCATGGCCTCAAGGGCAGCCATCGCGTTTTGATACTGCTGGTGAAGCTGCGCATCCTCTCCGGGGTGCTCGAAGACTGCATTACTCCCGTTATAGGAATACTCCGGCTGCTTGCCGTCGTAGCTATACTGCGGCAGACCGCCCGGCTGCTTGCCGTCGTAGCTATACTGCGGCAGACCGCCCGGCTTCTGTGTTTCCGTGGCCGTCCCATTGGCGAACACGTTCGGCACCGTCCTGTCATAGCTCGGCGCAGGGGTGGAAGGACTCGAATCCTCCGAGCCGCCGCCATCTCCGCCGCCTCCGGAC
>ODAJ012029163.1_pt1 | contig 11424 bp, 25 predicted proteins | sample 1539241 | NCBI WGS metagenome assembly ODAJ01 (sample SAMN02144231, study PRJEB22623) | gut metagenome | biome: sheep rumen | host: Ovis aries | place: New Zealand | reverse complement strand
TCCATGCTTTCAGACCATCATAGCATTCTACACCACAATCACGCCCAAGCCAAAATGGTGAAAGACCTTGCGCAAGCACTTTGTCTGCATTGTGTGATGTGCAGTCTATCAAAGTGTAGTCGTTGGTGAAGTCAAGCTGTTGTTCAACCGACCTTCGCTTTGACACCACACGAACCATGTCAACCAATTCCAACCGAATACCAAACATCATAGCCCAAGTCCTTGCAATGGGCTATCATTCCGTTTGGCTTGTCCGTGCGCTCTTCTAAGTCTTTGCAGCGACCTATCATTGACAACACAGCTTCACCAAACTTGTCGGTCGGCAACTCTTCGCCAGTGTCTGTCTCAATGATGCGGTCAATGAAGACTACTTTGTCACCTTGCTCTTCTTCTTGCATGGTTTCTTTGCCTTGAGGTCACTCTTGAAAATCTCTTTAGTGTTGAAATCCAGATACTCATAGACTTCAGCAATCCTATCTCTTGCCAACTTGAGTTCAAGATTATGCTTCGTTGCAAGTTCTTCAAGCTCCTTCTTTTGGGACTTACGAAGTCGGTCAAGCTTCTTCAACTCTTCGTTGAAGTTGAACAACCAATTGGTTGCAATAGCTTTTAGGTTTTTAGCTCTTGTTGGCATTTGTCACTTCTCCTTTTGCTAAAGATGCCGCCTACCTTTCGGCAAGCGGCATCTATTATCTCACATTTGAGGTACGAGGTCAAGCGTCAGTATTATAACTTCAACCTTCCTTTTACAAATCCTTTTGGGCCTACCTTTACCCTAATGTTGATTATTCCATTGTTGAACCAATGAGTACCAGCTGTTGGTGATGGTTTTCCATACATAGGATTATTCCTACCTTTTGTTGCAACAGATACTTTTTTCTTTGCATCATCAGTTTGGTGTCTACCCTTCATTGGTGATATCCTACCTTTCAACGCCTTAGAGATTTTTCGTTTAGTTTTTTGAGAACATTTTTTGCCTTTATTCCACGGCGGCAAACCTTTGTTCCATCCCGGTTTACCAAAGCACCAACTATATTTTCCTGTATTGTGCATTCGCATGTGTTCACTTAAAGTCATGAATATCAATTCATTTGCAGGAACGCGCCAATATAAATCTTCATCTTTAAGTTGTTTAGCCCGCTTGTTTTCTGTTATTTCTCTTCTATGGTGGCAAACCCAAGTCTAAGTTTTGTCTGATATTGCCTCGTCATAGTTCTCAATCAAACTAATGTTTTCGCAGCAATACATTTTTGCTCTTTCTTCATTTATCATAGTGTCAAAAAAAAATAAGCCACACCGCTCTCTACTTCGGTGTGGGCTTTTAAGATGTTAGTTTGATATGCGGTAGAGAGTTTCACATATCCATATTCATATTATACTTACTCTAATCCAAGAAAGACACATAAGCAGTAAGCTCATCACCCTTGAAATGGTCAAGACATTTGTCGTAGCACTCTTCATAGAGCTTGAAGTAGAGTTCAGCAATTGGTGATTCATTGTCGTTCTCGTAAAACTTCCAACCCTTCCAATTGAGTACAGCGGTGAGTTCTTGCATAGCAACTCGGTCTTCATGCCATTCTTTGAACGCTCTATTGTAAGTGTCTTGAATTGCATTGAGACCAAACGCATCTGCAATAGTGAAGTCCATCCACCAAGTGTATTGAAACTTGTAGCCTTCAGGCAACATTGTCATTCTCCTTTCCGTCAAGCGTTGTGTTTATCTTCATTTGAGTTTGGCATGCAAGTTCATCTGCAATCCGCTTCAACTGCTTTGCAATCTCAGGCAGATTGTGGCAGATGATTTCCATTGTTCGCACTTCAATGACGGTCATTGTCATTCTCCTTTCTCGCATTCCATGACTATCACTGAATAGTTGCCATCTGGTGTGTCAACCCAGATGCTTTCTCCATCAGTTCCAACATTCTCTTTGAGTGTGTTGAACTCACGATAGAGATAGCCATAGATGGTGTCAATCAATTGTTGCTTTGTCATTGTCATTCTCCTTTCTTTGAGAGTTCAATACGAGCAGCAATTACCTTAGCATTGCATTCATCACAGCAACGAGCATTTTCATCTTTGACATAAGGCCAAGGATTGTTGCCATTACCATTAAGTGGCTTTCCGCAAATGCAGCATTTCTTAGCTTCATGCATGTCAGCAATCCGCTTCAGCTGCTTTGCAATCTCAGGCAGATTGTGGCAGATGATTTCCATTGTTCTGTTCTCGATGATTGTCATGTCTGTTCTCCTTTCAAAACTCGGTGTGATAGAATTTCTTGATAGTGACTTTATGACCATCAAGTGTCAATCCAATTTCATGGACGGAATTGTTTGAAACTGCATTCTCAATTTCAGGAGTCCAATCTTTCACATCACCAAACAGATGACTAAATAGATAGTCCATCCACTCATTTTCAGGAATGTCACCCAAGTCTTTAAGCTCTTCTTTGATATCGCTTGCATTCCATGCTCCTGCAAAATCAGGATTTGTTTCGCAGTAGCACTTTATCGCTGTCACATTCATTTTCGTTTCTCCTTTAGATTAGCTTCACATGCTTTGCACCATCACGCTTCAACATGCGAATAAGCTCAAACAAACCAACGTCATCATCATTAGGGCAACGGCCACAGATTTTCTCCAAGTTGTCGATGTCTTGGTCTGTGAGTGCTTTGCTCGCACCATCAATCTCAATGGTGATTGTGCTGGACGAATCAGTTGGTTTGCTTGGCTCATATTGGGCGAATAGTTCTAGCTGTGTTTCACTCATGATGTTTAGTTGGCTGGTGGCCTTTCGACCACCAACCTTTGTTTGTTTAAGCAACCTTAGAAACAATGTCGATGCTTTCGGCAAACTTGATGCTGAGGAAGAACTCACGAGCAAATTTTGCCGCTGACCGAGTGGTGTAGGCGATGATATGGCCAGTCGTGAAATTCGGCATAGCACCACCTTCATTGTCGATACGAATCAACCCCTGTCCTTCAACGTACAGGAGGAACTTGCGTTCCCGGCGAACACGCTTTGGCTTTTCCACCATCACGGCCTTCGTCTCTTCGTTCTTCTTTTCGTTCTGCTTCTTCATTTTGTTTTTCTCCTTTGTTTTGTTGTTGTTTAACTTTGTTAGCCACAGCTAACATCCATAATTATATCACTTGTCAAGAGGAAAGTACATACTGAAAATGAAGAAAAAAAGCGCGGTAAAAAATACCGCGCTTTTTAACATCAATTTTGTTGAACCAGCTATGCCACATCAGGCAATGCATTGATTCCTTCAGCCATCTTCTCCATATTCTCGTGGAAGTAGTGAGTGGTCATGTCAACAGCTGAATGTCCCACAATCTTTTGCACAAGCAAAGGTGACATGCCATTGTTTATCGCTTGTGATATGAAGGTGTGGCGGAGTGAGTGGAATCCACAAACAATCTTGACCTTGCCATCTACCTTCTTGGATGTCTCAATGCCACAGCTCTTGAACAAGTCAACCACTTGACCACTCAAATGGCCATGCTTGTAAGAGCTTGCATTTGCCTCACTTACATATTCACCGTCATTAGCCGCTTCATGCAGCATAGATAGCAGAGTTGGATGTATTGGAATCTCAATTGGTGCATCCATGTGTTTCTTGGTTTTGATAGGAATGACCTTCAGAATCTTGTGCTCAAAGTCAATGTCATTCCACTTCAGCAAAGCACAATCACTTAGTCTAAGACCAGTGTAGAGGCCAATGGTCAAGAGAAGCTTCATGTCAAATGTCTCTGCGGCTGAAAGCACTTTGCCAATCTCAAAGTTGCTGACAGTCCTTCTTGTGGTCTTAGGCACTTTCTTCTTCTTGAAGTTCTCCCAAGTGTCTTCACACAACCGATATTCGGCATGAAGTGATTTCCAAATCCTCTTGAACAACACTAAGCGAATGTTGTATGTAGCTGCACCAACAGTAGAGCCAAGATGCTCCAGATATTCTTCCGCAAGCTTTGGTGTGATGTCCTTTGCAAACTTCACTTTTCCAACCATCCACTTTGTCATGACATTCACCATACCTTCATAAGTCTTGGTGGTGCCACTCTCCACATCATCATTCTTCAGCTTCTTTGCAAACACATCCCAAATGTCTTCAATCAATAGCTCGTCTCTAGTCCTGCACTCTTGAAGTTCAAGCAAGCGGTTTTGCAAGTTGCGTATTGCATCAATCTCACGCGAATCTCTATATGGTCGTGTGATTCGCTCAAGAGCTTTAAGAGCTTTCTTCTTGTCAGTCTCACCGGTTGTCTTGTAGTAGACGTGTCCTTTGTAGACCCATCTAGCCAACCAAGCTCTACCCTCACCTTTGTTGATGAGTGAGCCAAACCCATTTGGTCTTCTGTTCATTGTCATGTCCTTTGTTGTTTTGTTAGTGTTGGTTAACTTGCGCTCTATTATATCCTGCCTCGCAAGCTTTGTACATACCAAAAGTGGTATATAGTTAGAGCACAGTTTTAAGTCAAATTTCCTATGATTCCATAAGAAACTGATGATATTTTTCACTTTTAGGCATTTTCACAAAAAGCCTAAAAATTGAAATATTTGATTCCTGAGTTTTAGAATCAAAAAAATCAACCCTAAGAATTATCTTGGGTTGATTGCTGGTAGATTATACCATATTTCTGGGCGTGTATACAGGGGTGACTTTTATTGGGGTCGGTATATAGTTAGTGAACATTTCATTTTCATCACTTTGGCCTGTCATACACATGGGTGTTATGATATAATGATAAACATGAAGATTTGCATATCAAGACATACTGTAAACAAACTAGTCCACATGTTGGTCGACTTCCATAAGATGGATTTGGGCCAAGATGAGGACCATCAGATATGGGGTGACTTTGATTGTGTAGGCATAATGAATGATTTTCTAGAAGCCGAACGCAATCGTAATGAAGATGACACGATTGATGTTGGTAAAGATACAATCACATGGATGATGGTGGTTTTAGAGAATTTGCTAGACTCCTCTTCTCCTACATCAGTTTGATGCTGAATCAACCACATTTGTTGGGCACACAATGATTTTGCTCTTGCGATATTCGTGTGTGTGGATAACCCCAAAATAAGAGTTGGTTGACCAGCACTCGTATTCGTGCTATATCTTTGATGGTTCTTTGACCGTTGTCTTAGAGCCACCTAAATAAGACAACGCATTTACTTGGATGTATTGCTCATCAGGTAGAGACACACCGAGGATAGTTGATGTGCCGTCTACCTCTTTGTAGTATTGTGTGCACCCACAAAACAACATAGCAACTAAAGCTAGACGCTTCATCGCCACTCCTTTATGACTGTCTCGACCTCTGCAACAGTCTAGTCAATCTCATCAGTATCAATCTTTCCGTCATCCAGCTTTGCAAGCGTAGACTTGAAACACGATAAGATTTTTTCAAGACGCGCAATCCATGTCTGAAGTGTGTCTTTCACTTTGTCTATGTTGTCTTTGTACTGGTCAAGCAAACTGTTGACCTTGCTTATGACATATTTCTTAATTGCCCACTTTATCATTTCACTACCTACTTTCTTTTACACGATTCAATTCACCTTGAATTTCATCAAGCTTCAACAACATTCTGCTTTGAACACCAGGCTGCAAGTCCCATACATCATAGTCGATTGCAAACCTCAAACTGTCGATGTTAAACTATATTGTCCGAAGTAAATCCATGTCACATCCCCAATATTGGCTTCAGGATGCTTGCCGCACCAGCTGAAGTCGCAATTGTGCCTAATGCAATCAGCAATCCCTTCATCAGCCATTCAAGCAGCTTGTCCTTTATTCCGTTCTTCTTCTCGGTCTCAAGCACGGTCAGCCGCGTCTCATGGTTGCGCAGCAATGCCTGAAGCTCATCTGTGTTCTTCTGGAGCTTATCAAGAAAGTTCTGAAACATCTCAAATATCTTTTCGTCAGACATTTTATCTTTATTCCTTTACGACCTCACAAATCGAAGTAGATTGTTGCATTAGTCGCGCCCCATTTCGTGCTGTATCCCGACAAGGCTTCTATGGTGGATTGCATAGACGCGGGAAAATGTATCGCGGTCAACGCCGTGCATCCAGAAAACATAGTGGTGCCAAAAGCATTCGTTACTATGCTCTGCAAAGCCGGAAAGCTTATGGTTTGCAAACCTCTGCACGCATTGAATGTACTGGGGAAAGAAGCCGTCGTCACGCTTTGCAACGCTGAAAAATCTACAGACGACAGCCTGGTGCATCCACTGAATGTACTGGAGAAAGCGTTTGACGCCGCCACTGTAGACAATGACGGGAAACCGACCGTGGTCAAAAACTAGCAATTCTGGAACGCATATTGAAATGCAATGTTGCCGCCTATTCTAGTCAAAGCTGGAAATTCAGCTGTAGAAAGCGTATTGTTGCTCTGGAACGCGTATCCAAAAGCATTACTTGAATTGATGGCAGATAGCGCTGGAAAACTGATTGATGTCAACTTGTTAGTTGAAAAAGCCTAATTGAATGAATTGTTGCCGACAGCCGAGAGCTTTGGAAATGAAACATCCGACAAATTGCACCGGGCAAATGCATTGTCACATGCATATTGCTAAACGGTACGCAATTCGGGAAATGATATGGAAGACAAATTTCGGCATCCATGGAAACAGTAGCCAAATGTGTTGGTGCCTAGGTCGGATAAATTTGGAAACGATGCTTCTGTGATGTTCGGGTTGTAGTAGAACTTATACATCATTTGTTGCGTTCCCATGATGCTATTTGCAGGAACATTCAACCTGAACGGCATGCTGCCATCCAATGTTAAAGTGCCATTAGGCTGTATAACGCCTAAAAACTGGGCGGCAGATGATATCCCGTACATTTCGTCCCCCGTAGGGATGCTTTCGATTGCCGCCGAAAGGTGGTACGTGTCCTTGACCTGCGGCATTGTGCCGCCCATCGCTGAAATAGCGTCATACGCGCCTTGGATTCTGCCGCTTAAATCTTCTATCGCTGTAGCAATGCTCATATGGAAATCCTCTATCAAATGCTGTCTATCAAATCTTCAAGACCATCAAGGGTGCTATCGTAATAGGCAACCTTTGTGGCAGTTATGTTTGAGTTGATTGCCGCCAACTGTGCCGCTGTCATCGGCGTTTCGTTTACTTGATATTCTGGCAGCCAACCGGCTTTTCCATCTGTTGCCCATGCGCCGCTATACTTATATCGCCATGTGCCTTCTTTTCCATCTATCGTCACATCTTGGACAACCATATAGTCGTTCACGGTTGGGGTTGTGCTGCCCGCATAGTCGGCAGGATATTGGCTAGCATCAGCCGGCACATCCGCCCATGTTGGCCAATTGCCTCTAAAGTTCGCCGTCGCCGTCTGTACGCTTGAATTGACGAAAGATTTGTCGGCCAATTCATTTCCTTCGTTCCATGTCTGAGAAGGAATGCGGTTCATTATGCGGTTTGCATCATCAGTAACTGTCAAAGCAATATTTTGCGCGTTTTCCGCCACCAGTGTTGCATACTCTATACTACTCTAATAGTTGTCGTAAGTCTGTACCTTGGAATAGTTGATTCCAGAATTGACAGCGTTCATCTGCGCTTGCGTCAAGACGTTCTGCTTTGTGTCAAGCAATGCAGATACTTCCGCAGATGTCATCCCACCTATACCATGAGCTTCGCCATCTTGCCAAATCATGTACTGCTCGTCAGAAGGCCATAAGTCACCATCTTTAGGTTCAGACGGTTCGGCCGAAAGAAGGTGCACATAGCTTACAGTTTCGCCGGGTGTTATGCTTCCATCAGTCGCAAGGATTTCGATTAGACCTTTGCCAAGCACGTAGCCACTGACTTCATTTCCGTTTTCGTCAATCCCGCTTGCGTAAATCGTATAGCCGTTCTCGCTTGTGCCTGTCGCTGTGCTTCCCTCTATCGTTCCGACCCATACACAACCTATCAGCTTGCAGTTGGCTGTCTTTATCGTATTGTCTGGATATGCCGCTACGAGCTAGACAGATGTTATGTTCCAATCGCCTATTTTCTTAGGCACATTTCTTATACGTAAGCTTGAAGGGCTGTTGATGTAAGCCCTTAGCGGGTAAAGCGGCATATTTGGATTAGCTGCTTGTACTTCGCAATCACAAATTCCTATCATGTTTTATCTCCGTTTCAGAATGGAATACCATTCATAGGTTCAAAACATACTTACTCTCCTAAGTCCAACGTCACGTCTATTGTGATGTCTCTTAGTGAGACACAAGCCCAATAGTTGTCGGTTCCTGTTCCGCCATAACCACTAGATGGCCGATAGTCTGTTGTGCTTGTCCCAACAGCATGTATGCTTGGCACTATCCACCCGCCGTTGTTGCCTTTGAATGAAGCAAGCGTCGTTGCACCCATCATATAAGACTATGTGACAGGATTGGTCAATGTTGGTATGTATCCATCTACGCTTCCAGCACCGCCGCCAAGCAACCACAAGTCGCGTTTCCCTTTGAAACTTCCTGCCGTGCCGTATTGTGACATATCCACACTGTCATACGGGTACTAGTTGATGATGCTCTGGTGGTAGTTGCATGTCTCTGTGTTGAGGAAATGGAATGGTTGCCACCATGCGTCTAACCATCCGTAGTCTGCCGCTGTGATGTTTTTGTTTCTGCTTGACTCGTCTATCGCAGGTCCGTAGGCCCAGACGCAGCCCATGTTCAAGAAGTTGACCTTGACCGAAGCAACATGGCCTCTTGCCAACGTTGGAAGCGTGAAATGGAATCCTGCTAATGCGGCATATGCTTCAGACAAATTCTTTCCTTGCGATACATACGGTGCAGAAGTAGAATACGCGCCTTGGTACCAGACAAATTCTGGGTCATGTGTGCCGCTTGCGTCCAACCAACGAGGCGTGCCGTTTATCATGTGGTTTATGAGCTGATATCCAACTAACTGCACTGTTGAAGCACCAGTGTTGCCGCCTCTGAAACCACCGTGCAGGTAGCCGTCCGCGCCTCTAGTACTTTCATCACCAATCTGGTAGATTTTCTTCTGGTCAGGCCGAAGGTGGATGGTGAGAGGCGAACGTAGAATCATGTCGTTCCACCTATATATCCTAGCAGAAGTGCCGGTTGCTGCGTTTCGTATTATTGTGCTCATTGTTGTGGTCACGGTGCATATGCAACCGTATTGATTGTCGTATTAGCGTTAGCAGTTATGCGTTTTATCACACCATTCTGAATGTTCAGGTTGGAAGAAGCTATCACAATCTATGTTCCATTCCACGTCACATTTGTCACAACTTTGAATGCATTGTTTGTGACACCTGAAAGCTGGCTGTTCACATAGCCGCATGTCGCTATTGCCAAAGAGTCTGTTGCGGTGTCAGTAGGCTGGACGTTAAGCTTTGCTTGGTTTGCTGGAGCCTTGATGTCTATTCCATTAGGAGAATCTATGCCAATTCTATACCCACTTGCGGCGGTCATTGCAATGAATGAGTCATTTGCAGCTGTTCCCGGCGTGCTGAAGTCAATGAACGGTGTAGAAGAGTTTATAGTCAACCCGTTCTTGGATACTGTTGTTGCGTTGCCGGTTAACGAAGCATCTACGACCAGCAGCGAGTTGTCTACAATTGTGACGTCATTCTAAGTGAATCTCTTTTTGCCTGTTATGGTCTACTCTGTGCTAAGCGTCACAAACTCATCTTGCTTGAATTCCAACGAACCATTGTTTGCATACAAGTAGCCGGTGTTGCCAGCTGAAAGTACAATAGGTGTTTCGTCTGTTGTCGCAATATGTCCTGCTCCATCAGTCTTCATCCATTTGTTTGGAGAAAGGTTGAAGTCAACAACACCATCTACAGCTTGAACACCATCAACTGTAAGTGCATAGGCTTGCAGCTCTTGTGCAACGTATGAAGTGACATCAGTATCAGTGACAAAATCTTGGATTTCATTCTGCACATATGAAGTGACATCGGTTTGCGTCTGATAGCTGTTGGCATCAAGATATTCCGCAACATCTTCTATGGTGATTCCCGATATCTCTGAAAGCTGCACATTGCCGTTGACAGGTGCTATGCCATTGACTGAGTTCACAATATCACCTAGCTGTACATTGCCATTGACAGGCGCTATGCCGTTGACCGAGTTGACGATATTACCCAGCACAACATTACCTGTCTGTCCGTTGACTGTAGTGACGATTCGGCCTGGAATGTCTGGCATATCTATAGTCACGTTTCCGTTTGCGTCTGGGCCAACATCATTCACGGACTTCACCATGCCTGAAAGATTAACAGCTTGGTTCACCGCATCACCGAAAGCGCCTTCATCAATACCTATCTCAGCACCGCCATAGTAACCCTCTTTCACTATGAGGAAATTCACGCCGTACGCATTGAATACCCTATCATGGATTTTCTTGAACCATGATAACGGTATCTGGAATATGTATTTGATGTCGTCCCACATTGTAGAATCACTCCAAAGTCAATCTCGTATTCTGTCCAGCACTTCTTATAGTGTATGTAGTTGTTTGTCTTGACACATGATACAGATTGGTGTCACCCATACGCTGTATCGAAGTTGTGACCTTTGTGCCCCAGCATGCTGGACTACGGCAATAGCCGCCGCCTAGCGTCTAATGTTCAAGCAACGCACTTCCAAGATATTGCCGTGTAGTTCCATTCAACGTGCTTGTCTCACTTGCAATGTTCAAGTTGCTTGCATCAGAATATGACAGGCCAAACCACTCTTCTGTTGTCATGCTTGTGTCTTGGATTATCACACCAACGACGCTAGTGAAGAAGTAGAGCATCTGCAAGACTTTTGTGTCTTTGCTTTCGCTTACATGCGGTCTATGTCCATTTGTAGTGTTCGCGTACATAAAATCACCTCGTCATTTCATTGTCCTTTGACCTAAAGCAAATAATCAAGTTTTTCCATAAGCGCGTCATCATGAACACGGATTTCACCGTTATTAAAAAAGTGCTGGTTGGCTGAATCAATCGCGCTCTAAATTGATTGAGAAGACACCATTGTTCCAGCAAGCTTGTCATAATCTCTGTAAAGGTCATACCTTTGCCTGCTGGCATTGATGTCCATATTTCTGCGCTATCTTTCAGCAGACCACATTGAACGGTCAAACTGTTTCTTTGCTTCATATTGGTTGAAATCGTAGTCTTCGTTTATCTCGGAAAGTTTATCGGCATATTCATCTTCATCAATTTTGCCAGCCTCAAATTTCTTTTCCAGTTGCTTTATTTTCCTCTCCTTGCTTATCTCTGCCTTTGTGAGACTGTCCTGATAATCAATGTATGCTTTGCCTTGGTCTTCAAGAGCATCTTCGTATTGCCTATTGTAATCCTCGTTGAACTATGCTATTTCTCTTTGCTTCTGCGCTATGCTTTCATCGTTGCGTTTGACCGTTTCCAACAACGACATTTGGGCTTT
>ODAJ011495214.1_pt1 | contig 11433 bp, 7 predicted proteins | sample 1539241 | NCBI WGS metagenome assembly ODAJ01 (sample SAMN02144231, study PRJEB22623) | gut metagenome | biome: sheep rumen | host: Ovis aries | place: New Zealand | reverse complement strand
AAATTGCCGCTCCGCCCTCTGTTTATCGGTGTTTCAAGAGTGGTAAGTGTTGCTTCAACACTTACCTAACACTTAACTGGTAAGAGAGGAAAGAGGAGAGAGATATGTTTTGGAGGCTTGTTAAGTCTTAGGTAAGTCTTAGGTAAGTGTTTGGACAACACTTACCTTGCCTTGCGCCCTTTATTTATCGGGGTTCCAGGCGTTTTTAGGTAAGTGGGTAAGTGTTTTGAGAAAATTTATTTTTCTACACAAATTAAGTGCTATCGAAGGACTTTTCTTTTTACTGTTGTGAAACTTTTTTATTTTTTTTCTTGCTTGTTACAATAAAATTATTTATTTTTGCCCTTTGTAAGAAAAAAATAATACAAAAAAACCAAATAAATACATTAATTATTAACTAAAACCAAAGCTTATGAGAAAAATTAAGTTTTTACTCACTTTGCTTATTGTGCTAATCGGCAGCATTGGTTTTGCATCAGCAAAAACAGTCTATTTAAAGACTAATGATGCATGGACTGCAGACGGAGCACGATTTGCATTGTATTATTTTGAGGAAGCCCAAGGTGGTACAGTAAATGGTTGGGCAGATTTCGTAGCCTTAGGTAGCATACTGAAGGCAGAAGTACCAGCTGGTGATTACGACAAAATGATAATATGTCGTATGAACGGAGGTACAACAGAGAACAACTGGGGCAACAAGTGGAACCAGTCGGCTGATATGAATATACCAAGCAACGACAACGCCCTTTATCTTTGTCCCAACGCATGTGGAGATGGTGCTGTTTTCGCAACATCTTACATTGTTGACTTCAACACATCGATTGCTACTTCAAGCCACGACTTCAAGGTAGCTAAGGGTTGGGGACACATCGTTGGCACCAACAACTACGATGGTTATGGTCCTTACTACATGAGTTACTCATATAATCAGACTTCTGGCGTAGGTGGCACTGGAACCCTTAGTGCAACACGTCAGTATGCAGGCGATTACGGTGGCGGTGGCGTTGTCAATGACATCCTCGTTACCCCGGCAGTTAACGGTACTGTAACGCTGGACATTAAGGCATATGGTCTTGCCTCATCAACAAACAATGCATTTGTTGAAGTTTACGCTATCAATGTTGACGGATCACTTGGTGATCTGCTCAAGACCATTAAGACAGAAATTCCTGGCTACAATACTGGAGATAACACCTCATGGGATACATACGAATTAGCAAACCTTACATCTGAGCAGAAGATTGGTCTGCGTTGCCAGTATGTATATATAGACAACTTTACTGCTACGAGCGCAAACATCCCTGTTGAACGCACTTTGACGGTGACTAAGGTTGCAAACTTGAATGGCGAAACCGGTTATAGTGGAACAACCAACTTCGAGCAGCAGCCTGATGGCTCTTTGAAGGTACAACTTCAAGTGACACTATCCAACACAGGCGATGTAAACCTCAATCCAGGCGATGATGGTTATACACTGACACTTGTACGTGGCACAACAGAATATCCTGATGCTGCTGTCGCAATTACCGAGGCAATAGCCGCAGGTGAGGAAAAAACTATTGACGTTGACTTTTATGTGCCTTATACCTCAGGATGGGCTAATTGGTATGTGAAGGAGAATATTTCTGGAACAACCTCGTCAAGCAGTCGTTATGCCGGTGTAATAGCTTACGAGCCTAAGTTCGTATTCCGCAAAGCAGGTTCTTCATCAACAAGCAGCATTACCTCTGCAGAAGCTTGGGGAACAATCACAGAGAGCACTACGAAGAACTATGAGATTTTCAACAATGGTACCGCTCCGCTGGTTATTAACAGCATTCAGATTCCCGAAGGCTTTACAACAGACGCTACAGGAACAGACGTTGTTCTTTTCCGCACATCAGGATACAATGCTGACGGCGCCGTATGGTATGCGTGGACATGGAATGACGGTGAAGAAGGAACATGGGTTGCTGAGGCAGAAGGTAAGTTCTCTGAACTGAGACAGAAGGTTAACTTCATCCGTATGAACCCAGAAGGCGCACCCGATTGGTCTAAAGAGTGGAACCGCACAGGAGACCTCACCGTTGAACCAGGTAAGACATACGTTATCGATTCATGGGGTGACACTTATGAAGGAAAGAATTACGTTAATGGCCACTGGGCAGCAGCAGTTGTTGCTAAGGGCGAAACAAAGGCCATCAACATTACCAACGACGCAAGCGTCAAGGGTACATTCGCCGGTGACCTCGTAATCAAGCACCTCGACAAGGATGCTGCAGAGCAGACCTATACTCTTGGCTTCTCAACAAGCGTTATAGGTGCTAATACTTGGACGGCAGATTTCAACAACAGCACATCGACTGTTGTTTATCCTGCCGGTTCTATTGCAGAGGCTGGTATTAGCAGTGATTATCAGTATATTTCTTCCGGTAATTACAACAACTGGATTACTGGTCGCAACACAGATAGTTACGCTACTGACAACAACAAGTTCATCACTCCGAAACTTCACGCTACCGCTGGTGAGAAGCTCGCTTTCGACGTAAAGGCTGGTTATAGTGGTACAGACGCTTACTTCGTTAAGGTTTATGTTTCTACTGACCGCAAGACTTGGGGTGAGCCTGTAGAGACCTACGTATATAGCAATACTGGTAGTTCATTCACAACTAAGACTATCACTTTCGCCGAAGAAGGTGACTACTACGTAGCATTTGCACTTTATGGTAATGGCTCCGGTATTGATAACCTCGTAGGTTTGGAGAAGGTTGACGTCGCTCACGACCTCTATATCAAGAGTGTTAACTGGCCAGATGCATCTGTTAAGACTGGCACATCTCTGACAAAGCCATCTGTTGATATTATTCCTCTGACAACAGAGACAGCAGATGCTTACACCGTGAAGTATGTTTGTGGCGAGACCGTACTGGCAGAGGGTACTCCCGTTGCCTTGACTGCAAGCGCAAGTAGCACAAAGACATTTAGCTTCAGTTGGACACCAGAGGTGGTATCTACCACAGTTTATGAGAATACTAAGGTAGTCTTCGACTTTGGCGGTGGTGTAACCTTCGAAACAGATCCATTCAACCTGACGGTTACCAATGAGCCTATCTTCCACTTCGTGAAGACACTGCCTACAAGCAAGTGGGAGCCTGTAGACTACACTGCTCCTATTACCTTCGGCAAGACTAATAATGCCGATACAAAGACATTCTATGTTTATAACTGGGGTTCTGCTCAGCTGACAGTTAAGAGCATCAGTGTTCCTGAAGGATTCACAGTTACTCCTACAGAGCAGTTCAGTGTTGTAGCATTTGACGAGAACAATCTCAGTGCTTCTTCTCAGGCTGTAACTATTACATTCTCTGCAGCTACTCCTGGTTACTACAGTGGTAATATGGTTATTACATACGAAAACGACCAGACATTTGAAATAGCTGTAAGTGGAACAAAGCTTGATCCAACTAAGTGGTATGCAAACTTCGGCACCGAAAGCAATCAGTGGCCTGCAGGTTCTGCATATCAGAGCAATATTAGCACAACATGGGTTGATACGGGCAACTACGCTATCACTTCATCAAGCGCAACCAACAACATCTTCGTAACACCGAAGTTGGCGGCTACTGCTGGCGAGAAGTTGATGTTCGATGCTAAGCTCTACAGTTCATACTGGTCTGGGGGCGCAGTCAAGGTTTATGCTGCTACTACCCGCGAGGAAGTACTGAACACTGAGGAGGGTACAACCCGCGTACAGCTATTCTATGCGAGTGGAGAGGATGCTGGAGCTGACGCTACTATCACCACTGACTACCAGACATTCGAGGTAACAGTTCCAGAAGCTGGTGAATACTACTTCGGCTTCGAAATCTCTGGTCGTCCATACGTAGATGAGATTTATGGTCTTGCACCTGTTGCTGTTGGGCACGACTGGATGGTTGCTTCAAGCAACATTCCTGCTGATGCTATGCAGAATGTAGCATCTGAGGCTTCAGTGAACGTTCTGAACCTTGGTCTTGCTGACGAAGCAGCTGACAGCTACGAGGTGAACCTCTACATCAATGGTGAGAAGACAGCAACCGCAGCAACAATTCCTGCCCTGCCAATGACTCATCAGCTCTCTGCAGCAGGTACACAGATTACTGTTCCTATGCAGTCTCCAAAGGCTGGTACATTCCCAGTATATATCGAGGTTAAGGCTGGTGCATACAGCATCGCTACTGAACCTGTTAGCGTAACTTTCGCTGAGGAAGCGCCAAGCACTGGCGATATTGAGATTGGTACTAAGAGCTCTTCTGCTACAAGAGATTATGCCATCATTGATTTCTATAACTTTGAACAAGCAAGAACATCTGACATTCTTTACACTGCTTCACAACTGTCAACATTCGGTTTAAATAGCGGTGACAAGATTCAGAAACTTACTTTCAAGGGAACTATTTCCACTGCAAAAGATATGGGTCAGAGTGCATTGACTTCATGGGTTGGTCTGAGTACAGGTGATATCACCTATGGCTCTCCCGACAAGGGATCTATGACCGAAGTTTCTATCTTCGCAGCAGGCGAGATGGCATTCTCAGCAGGTGAGAACCTTATTACCATCAACCTGCCTTCACCAATAGTATGGGACGGAACTTCTGACCTCAGAATCTACTTTGAAGGCGGTGGAGACGGCAAGTGGATTGAAGCGAAATTCTACTACGACAGTAACTATCAGAACATGAAGTGGAGCAATAGTGTTTCAATGAAGTCTAATCCAATTCTCTACGTAGGACTTGTTCCTGAAGAGTCTAAGACCTTCTCTGGTACAGTTAAGGACAACATGAACAACGCTATTGAAAATGCTACTGTAACGCTGGTAAGTATTGACGGAGACAACATCCAATATTCAGGTATTACCAATGAAAATGGTGAGTACTCTATCAACGTAATCCAGACTGCTCGTACATATAACGCTACAGCTACTGCTTACGGATACGATGACGCTGCTGACAACAACATCACATTCGCCGACAACGTAGCTAAGAACTTCGAACTGACACGAAAAGATAATGTTTCCGTAACAGTGACATCAGCTGAGTGGGCAACTATCACTACTCCTGCAACCTACGCAGTAAGCTTCGATGAGAACACTGAAGTTTATATTGCAACGGGTGAAGAGGGTGGTAACATCAAACTGACTAAGATTGATGACGCTCCAGCTATGACTCCTATAGTTATCCATGCTACCGCTGGTGCTTACACCATGACACAGAAAGCAACCGCAACAAGCGACGTATCAGCAAACATTCTGGAGTCTGCTAAGGGCAATGAAGTTGGCGACGGCGCAGGTAACTACTACGTTCTTGGTATTTTGCAAAGCACGGGTGTTGGCTTCGGTAAACTTGCAAGCGGTGTAACACTTGCTAAGGGTAAGGCTTACATCCCAGGTACTACTCTTGCTAACGCATCAGACTTCCTCCCATTCGTAATCGGTGACGAGGATGAGACTACTACTATAAATGCTGTTGATGCAGCAGGTATGGACGACGACACACCTGTTTACAACCTCGCTGGTCAGAAGGTTGGCAAGGATTATAAGGGTGTTGTTATCGTGAATGGCAGAAAAGTTGTTAGAAAATAAAGACCCCTCCCCAACCCCTCCCCACACGGGGAGGGGCCCAAGGGGGCTAAATAACTAAGTAAATTACTATGATGAAACAATATATTAAGCCAAATACTGACGTGCAGACAATAGAACTGCAGCAGATGATAGCAGCAAGTCTTCCGAAGACCGACGAACCTATCACCAACCCGCTAAGTAAGGGTGAGTACATAATGGAAGATGTGGACATCTTCGGAACGAAGAAAGACAAATGGGCTGTTGAAGAAGAAGAAGAGTAAAACAAATAAAGCGTGCGCAAAGGCGCACGCTTTATTTTATTAATAAGGTAACAGAAAATTTCTATTCTACATCCTCAATGCCGCTAATCCATTGCTGCTGGTTAACGAAGTGGTACATATCGTTACTCATTTCGCGGTTCAGACCATCGGTAAGAATCTGCTGTGTCATCTTAGGACGATTACCATTCTGCGTCAAATCTACATTGTAGAACTTAAAGCCGTTACCATCCTGCATCTCGATGTTAATGTAGTTGGTCTTGTTCTTCAGCTTGGAGAATACCCAAGTAACGAACTGCCATCCCTTGTACTCAATGCGGTCAGCTGCGGTAAGACCTGCAGAAAGCTTTTGCTTATACTTATACTTCTTGCCTGTCTGCGCATCAGTCATCAGAATGTTCTTTGTGTCGATAACACTACCCTTGCTGGTGTGATAAGCCACTTTAACCATTGTAGCGAGGTTAGTCACTGTTACACTAACGATGTAGCAACCTAAAGCATCCTTCTGTCCAACGAATGGGAAACTTACCTGACGCTGGGTCTTTGATGCTACATTAACTTCGTTAACCTCTGGAGAAGAGGCTACGGCAGGCATAGCAACGACTGTCATTGCAAGTGCCATAAGGAAATTCTGTAATCTTTTCATTGTCGTATGATGTAAAAAAATTAAAAATAATCTGAGGGCAAAAGTACGAATAAGTGAGCGTAATACAAAATAAAAAAACACTTTTTTGTTTTTATTCCTATTTCTCAATTCCCAATTCCCAATTATTTTGTACCTTTGCACCCAAACAACAAAAAGGTGAAGATGAAAATAGAAGAACAACTGCTCCAAAGCGCTAAGGAGGCGATAAAGGCTCTGTACGGTGCTGACGTGGAGGATAACCTGCTGCAACTGCAGAAGACAAAGAAGGAATTTGAAGGTAATCTTACTCTCGTGGTGTTCCCGCTGCTAAGGACATCAAAGAAAAAGCCCGAAGAAACGGCAGAAGAGATTGGTGCATGGATGGCTGAACACTGCGACGCCATAGCATCATATAATGTAGTTAAGGGTTTCCTGAACCTCGTCATCTCACAGAAGGCGTGGCTCGGACTGCTTAACGATATAGACAGCGACCCACACTTCGGCGAGAAGAAGGCTACGGACCGGTCGCCGTTAGTGATGATAGAATACTCTTCACCGAACACCAACAAGCCCCTGCACTTGGGACACGTACGCAACAACCTCCTGGGATGGTCGTTGGCACAGATTATGGAGGCTAACGGCAACCGCGTGGTGAAGACAAACATAGTTAACGACAGAGGAATTCACATCTGTAAGTCTATGCTTGCCTGGCAGAAATGGGGCAACGGAGAGACTCCTGAGAGCAGCGGCAAGAAGGGCGACCACCTCATAGGCGACTACTACGTAGCCTTCGACAAGCACTACCGCGAGGAGGTGAAAGAACTTGTGGGCAAGGGCATGGACGAAGAACAGGCAAAACAGGAGGCTCCGCTGATTAAGGAGGCTCACGAGATGCTTGTGAAATGGGAACAGAACGACCCAGAGGTGCGTGCTCTGTGGAAGAAGATGAACGACTGGGTATATGCCGGCTTCGACGAGACTTACAAGGCTCTGGGAGTAGGCTTCGACAAGATATACTACGAAAGCCAGACCTACCTGAAGGGTAAGGCTAAGGTGGAGGAAGGACTGAAGAAAGGACTCTTCGAAAGACATGAGGACAACTCAGTATGGGCTGACCTGACAAACGAAGGTCTCGACCAGAAACTGCTGCTCCGTTCCGACGGTACCAGCGTATATATGACACAGGACATCGGTACGGCAGAGATGCGCTATGAGGACTACCCCATAGACAAGATGATATATGTTGTGGGCAACGAACAGAACTACCACTTCCAGGTGCTCTCAATACTCCTCGACCGCTTAGGATTCAAGTGGGGAAAGGAACTGGTACACTTCTCTTACGGTATGGTGGAACTGCCTAACGGAAAGATGAAGAGTCGCGAGGGTACAGTAGTCGATGCCGACGACCTCATAGCAGCAATGATTGAAGATGCACGTCGCACCTCCGACGAACTGGGTAAGTTCGACGATATGTCGGAAGAGGAACGCCAGGAGATAGCACGCATCGTAGGACTCGGAGCATTGAAGTACTTCATACTGAAGGTTGATGCACGCAAGAATATGCTCTTCAACCCCGAGGAGTCAATAGACTTCAACGGCAACACAGGACCGTTCATTCAATATACCCACGCAAGAATACGCAGTATATTGAGAAAGGCGGCAGCAAATTCTTCACTCTTCACTCTTCACTCTTCACTTAATATGAAAGAGATAGAGCTTGTACAGAAGATGAACGACTACGCCGCAGTCGTGGAACAGGCGGGCAAGGACTACTCGCCAAGTGGCATCGCCAACTACTGCTACGAGCTTACCAAGGAGTTCAACCAGTGGTACCACGACTACAGCATCCTCGGTGCTGAGGACGAGGCAACACGCGACCTCCGCCTTGTCATTGCACGTAATGTGGCTAAGATTATAAAGAACGGCATGGCTCTGCTGGGTATTGAGGTGCCGGAGAGGATGTAGAAGCCTACAGCCCTAAAGCCTCCCCCTGTACTAAATTGAGAATTGAAAATTGAGAATTGAGAATTTAAATCCGCCGGATTATCGTCATGATACTGTACTTCCGCTTCCCGCGGAAGTACGTCTTCCTGCCATTGCCGTTGATGCCGGCTGTTCCGGCAACCCCGGACCGATGGAGTATCAGGGTATAGACCTTGCGACGGGACAACAGGTGTTTCACTTTGGTCCGCTGCACGGAACGAACAACATCGGGGAGTTCCTTGCCATAGTACATGCCCTCGCACTGCTACAGCAGCAGGGAAGACACGACACAACGATATACTCTGACTCGTATAACGCCATTCTATGGGTGACGAAGAAGAAGTGTAAGACGAAGCTGGAACGCACTCCGGAGACGGAGGAGCTATTCCAGATTATAGCACGTGCAGAGAAATGGCTCCTCACACACACCTGGAAAAACCCTATCGTTAAGTGGGAAACTAAGAAGTGGGGAGAGATTCCTGCGGATTTCGGAAGGAAATAATCTCGTTGCCGTCGCATATGATGCGGCGGTATTCTTTTGCGTCCTCGGGAAGTTCCGGCGCCGGTGTTCCGTTGCCGACGGTTTGTGGCGACCGTTCTATACGTGCCTCGTCCCACAGTCCTTGTTCTATGAACGACAGGAGGGTCTTCCTGCCGCCCTCTACGATAAGCGACTGCAACTGCTGACGACGACATTCGGCAAAGACATCGTCTATGGTGAAGTCGTGACTAAGGACAAAACGTACCGGGTCCTTACCCACCCACTGACGTACATTGAGCTGCGGATGCTCACGTTCGTCTGTCACCCTGCCGACGAGGATAGCATCCTCCTCAGAGCGCATCTTGTGGACAAGGGTCTTGGTGAACGCTGTCGATATAGCCAAAGGTCTCCCGTAGTTATCGATGAACCCGTCGTCTGTCTGTGCCCACTTCAGGATGATATACGGACGGTGCTTGCTATGGAACGTGAAGAAACGACGGTTAAGATAGCGACACTCCTCCTCGAGGACTCCGACGGTGACGTCTATCCCTGCGTCGCGGAGCTTCTTAACACCTCTTCCCTGAACCTCAGCAAAAGGGTCTATGCACCCCACCACTACCCTACGTACACCTTTATTTATTATAAGGTCGGCACAAGGAGGGGTCTTGCCGTAGTGAGAACAGGGCTCAAGACTGACGTATATGGTGGCGTCCCTGAGAAGAGCCTCATCCTCGGGACGCACACTGGCAAAGGCATTAACCTCAGCATGACCCTCGCCGCAACGGATATGGTAACCCTCGCCGAGGATTCTCCAGTCGTCCCTGCCCTTTGACGGGTCCGGGGGAAGGACTATCACGGCACCCACCATAGGATTCGGACGACTCTCCTGTCGTCCGCACTCTGCCAGCTGAAGGCACCGACGCATATACTGTTCGTCTATCTTTTGCTGATTCATGGTGCAAAAGTACAAAATTATTTGTAACTTTGCACCATGACTTACCAAGAAATATGGCAACGCCTCAGCAGCAGCTACGACGAGAGAGAGGCAAAGGCGGTGGCGCGCTACCTGTTGGATGTGGGCTACGGACTGACGATGACCGACATCATCGGGGGTGCTGTGGAGACTCTTGACGAGAGCCGCCTCAACGAGCAGCTCCGTAGGCTGCAGGCTGGCGAGCCCGTGCAGTACGTCCTTGGCAGGACTTTCTTCTGCGGACACGAGTTTCGTGTAAGACCGGGGGTGCTCATTCCGCGGCCGGAGACGGAGGAGCTGGTGGGGGTTGCTTGCGACAGAGTCGCAAGGTACGGAGAAAGGAGCGGACGAAACGACGGAGAAGGGAGCGGACGTGCCGTCCGCATATTAGATATTGGGACTGGCAGCGGCTGCATCGCCATCTCGTTAGCCCTCGCCATGCCCGACGCACAGGTGGAGGCGTGGGACGTCAGTGACGAAGCACTCACCATTGCTCGCGAGAACGCTTCGCACCTCGGTGCAAAAGTAACTTTTAAGAAGGAGGACATCCTAAGGAAGCAAGTAGCCCCCTCCCTTTGGAGGGGGTTGGGGGAGGCTGTTTCCCTCATCATCTCCAACCCTCCTTATATCTGCGAAAAGGAGCGGAAAGACATGGAACAGCGGGTGTTGGACCACGAGCCGTCGTTGGCGCTGTTCGTTCCTGATGACGACCCCCTGCTATTCTATCGTGCCATTGCCGAGTACGCCACGAGAGCCTTAACGCCAAAGGGTCTTCTCCTCTTCGAGATAAATCCTTTATACAAAGATGCTATGGAGGAAATGCTCCTTTCGTTGCATTTCCACGACATCGTCTTCCACGAAGACCAGTTCGGGAAGATAAGGTTCTGCGAGAGTGTCTGGGATTAAGCTTTTACTTCTTTCTAAGTATGGTAAGTCCGTCGCGTAGCGGGAGAATAACCTTCTCTACCCTACTGTCACTTGCCACGAAATCATTAAAGTCTTCTATTCCCTGCGTCTGACGGTCGGCAGGAGCTGGCGTTTCGAGGACATGTCCATCCCACAGGGTGTTGTCGGCAAGTATAAAGCCACCAGGACGTAATACCGACAGAGTCATTTCGTAGGCTTCGCGGTATGTCCTTTTGTCGCCGTCGATGAATGCCATATCGAACACGATGCCGAGTTTCGGAGCCTCCTTAACGGCATCGCCAATGATAAACTCTATCTTGTCGGCAACGGAAGAGCCTTCTATCCACGGACGGGTGAAGTCCTCCTGTTCGTCGTTAATCTCAAAGGTATATACCTTTCCTCCTTCCTCAAGTCCTTCAGCCATACATATAGCACTGTAGCCACTGAAGGTACCTATCTCGAGGATATTTTTCGGACGCACCATGTGGACGAGCATCTTCAATAGGCGGCCCTGCAAGTGTCCACTCGCCATACGTCCGCGAAGAAGATGTACGTTGGTAGCGCGCCAAAGACGGTAGAGGTAGTCGCCTTCGGGGTCGATGTGGGTTT
>ODAJ011683405.1_pt1 | contig 11435 bp, 9 predicted proteins | sample 1539241 | NCBI WGS metagenome assembly ODAJ01 (sample SAMN02144231, study PRJEB22623) | gut metagenome | biome: sheep rumen | host: Ovis aries | place: New Zealand | reverse complement strand
AGACCGTCTTCAGCTTCTCGATGAGTACCGTCTTGGCATACTGGATGTCGCGGAAGGTGATAGGACACTCGCGGAAATAACCATCAGCAACCTGTCCATCAATGAGCCGTTCTACCAGACCCCGGATGGACTGCTCGGTATAGTCGGGTAGGGAGCGTGATGCTGCCTCTACTGTGTCAGCCATCATCAGACAGGCTTGCTCGCGGGTAAACGGATTCGGTCCAGGATAGGTGAAGAGCAGGTCGTCGACCGGTTCGTCAGGATGTTCATTGTGGTAATGTACGTAGAAGTATTTAGCCTTGCCCTGACCGTGGTGCGTGGCAATAAAGTCACGTATGACAACTGGCAGGTTATACTTGTCTGCCATCTTCATGCCTTCCGTGACATGGCTGATGATGATTTGTGCAGACTCTATGTCTGTCAGCATCTCGTGGGGATTGATGCCAGACTGGTTTTCCGTATAATAGATAGGATTGGCTAGCTTGCCGATGTCGTGGTAGAGTGCTCCAGTACGCACCAGTTGAGCTTTAGCTCCAATCTTGTTGGCTATCTCACCAGCCAGATTGGCAACCTGGATGGAGTGGTTGAAAGTGCCTGGTGCTACCTCACTCATCTGTCGTAGCAGTTCGTTGTTCGTATTGGAGAGCTCAATGAGCGTGATGTCGCTGATGAAGCCGAAGGCCTTCTCCATCAGGTAGAGCAGGGGGTAGGCGAAGAGTAACAAAATACCATTGGCTATCAGGTAGTTGTAGTAGCTGTAGTCTATCTGTGTAAGCGCGTCGCTATTCATCCAGTCGAAGGCAATGTTGACAACAATGCAGGCTATGGTGACAAAGATGGCTGTCTTGTAGAGCTGTGATCGTTGTGACAATTCGCGTAAGCTGCTGATGGCTACCAAGCCGGCTACTGTCTCCATGACGATGAACTCAAATGGATGCTGCAACATGACTGCACAGATGAGTACCATTGTCATGTGGGTCATGAAGGCAGTGCGCGAGTCCATAAAGACACGGATAAAGATAGGTACCATGGCATAAGGCAGCAGATAAACATGGACGAAGGTGTTACGCATGAACAATGCTGTTAGTACGGTGAAAAGGATGATGAGTGCATAGAGCATTGTCGTGTTGCGTGGTTTCTGGAAATAGTCTTTACGGTATTGACTGAGGAAAATGGTGAATCCCAGGACGAGAATGGTGACGTACAGAATCTGCCCGAAGAGCAACAGATGGTTCTGCTTGACATCTTCTTTGCGCAACTCGTTCTCTTTCTTAAATGACTCTATAATACGGTAGGTCTTCTCAGTCACTATGTCGCCACGCCCAATGATCTTCTGTCCCTTCTGTACAAGTCCGCTGGCCAGTGCTATGCCTGCCAGAAGGTCGTTCTTGCTGGCTTCACTGCGCTCGCGGTCGTAGGTGAGGTTGGCTGTAATATACTCATTAAGATTGCACTTCTGCAGAATAGAACGGACAGGTGTCAATCTTTCGTCCAGGAACAGTTGCTCATAGGCTAACTTGGGAGAATAAACCTCTCTGAGCGGGACACTGGTGGCCTGCTTGTCGTTGACGATGCGTATCATCGTTGTGGTGTCGCCTATAAGTTCAGCGTAATCCTTCTGGTCGATGATACCTCGTTGGTAGATGCCTTGCAGGCACTTGGAGATGATCTCCATGTAACTGCTTGACAAATCGGGTATACCATCGGCAAAGTCGTGGTGAAATTTCTGCACCATTTTCTGCTCAGTTTCCTGATGGTATTTATAGTAAGGCTCATACTGGCTAAGGGCACTGTCACGCTCTTGTCGGATAACCGTGTCAGACTTATAGATGGGGAAGTCAAAAGGGGCTGTGAAGTCGGCATATTTCCATGGCTTTCCCTCTTCTACATGAAAATAGCTACGATTGTCGTGTGGCATGGACCAAACGGCGATGGTTACGGTAACAATAATGAGTATACTTCGGGTCAAAATGTCCCGCCAATGGAGTTCTTTCATACGATTATTTGATTTTACCGTGCGAAAATACGAAAAAAAGCGCATATTCTCAAAAAAAATGAGTACTTTTGCACAAAAATAATAAGAATTACCTATTTATATATGTCTGAAAGAAGAGTAAGAGTACGTTTTGCACCCAGTCCGACGGGTGCTTTGCATATTGGTGGCGTGCGCACCGCCTTGTATAATTATCTGTTTGCCAAGCAGCATGGCGGCGACTTGGTGTTCCGTATTGAGGATACCGATAGCAATCGCTTTGTACCAGGCGCAGAGGAATATATAATTGAGTCCTTCAAGTGGCTTGGCATTAAGTTTGACGAGGGAGTCAGCTTTGGTGGTGACAAAGGTCCTTATCGTCAAAGCGAGCGTCGCGACATCTACAAGAAATATGTTAAACAGTTACTCGATGCCGGCAAGGCATATATAGCCTTCGATACTCCAGAGGAGTTAGAGGCTAAGCGTGCTGAGATTCAGAATTTCCAGTACGACTGTCATACCCGCAGTCAGATGCGTAATTCGCTGACCCTTTCACAGGAGGAGGTTGATGCCTTGATAGCTGAAGGTAAGCAGTATGTGGTCCGTTTCAAGGTCGAGGCTGGTCAGGAGATCCTGGTTAATGACCTCATCCGTGGTGAGGTACGTGTCAAGAGCGACATCTGTGACGACAAGGTGCTCTATAAGAGTGCTGATGAGTTACCTACCTATCATTTGGCCAATATCGTCGATGACCACCTGATGGAGATCTCGCATGTGATTCGTGGTGAAGAGTGGCTGCCTTCAGCACCCCTACACGTTATGCTATACCGCGCCTTTGGCTGGGAGGACACCATGCCTCAGTTTGCGCACCTTCCGTTGCTGTTGAAGCCTGATGGCAAGGGCAAGCTGTCAAAGCGTGATGGCGACCGTCTGGGCTTCCCAGTGTTTCCATTGCTATGGAAGGATCCTAAAACGGGCGAGACCTCTCGTGGCTATCGTGAGGATGGCTACTTCCCGGAGGCTGTCATCAACTTTCTGGCGCTGCTTGGTTGGAATCCCGGTACGGAGCAGGAATTGTTTACGCTTGACGAGCTGGTGCCGCTGTTTGATATCTCAAAGTGCTCTAAGGCAGGTGCTAAGTTTGCCTATGATAAGGGTATTTGGTTCAACCATGAGTATATCCTGAAGAAGTCGGCAGAGGAGATAGCTCAGCAGTTCTTCCCCATTGTGAAGGAACATTGCCCCAATGAAACGCTGGAGCGCGTCACTGCTGTGACGGCGATGATGAAAGACCGCGTGAACTTTGTCAAGGAGTTGTGGCCCCTTTGTTCATTCTTCTTTGAAGCTCCCACTGCCTACGATGAGAAAACGGTGAATAAGCGCTGGAAGGAAGACTCTGCCGCAGTAATGACTGAACTCATGGGTGTCCTCGAGGGTATCGATGATTTCTCGCTGGAGAATCAGGAGCAGATTGTTCACGCTTGGGTGGAGCAGAAGGAATATAAACTGGGTAATGTAATGAATGCCTGGCGACTGACACTCGTTGGCGAGGGTAAGGGTCCTGGCATGTTTGATATCTCTGCCTTCTTGGGCAAAGAAGAGACACTGAAGCGCATGAAGCGTGCTATAGAAGTTTTAGGCTGATGTATAATATCGTCATTTTCCTCTATTTGTGTGGCGTAGCCATTGCCAGTATCTTCAATGAGAAGGTGCGCAAGATGTGGCGTGGTGAAAGGCAAGCTATTCGTACCATTAAGGAGAAAATGGACCCCAATGCCCAGTATGTTTGGTTCCATGCCGCTTCACTCGGTGAGTTTGAACAGGGACGCCCACTGATGGAGCAGCTGCGTCGTGAACATCCGGAATATAAGATTCTGCTGACGTTCTTCTCACCCTCCGGCTATGAGGTTCGTAAAAACTATGAGGGTGCTGACATTATTACTTATCTGCCACTTGATACCATTACGAATGCACGCCGTTTCCTACGGACTATCCGTCCCGTGATGGCGTTTTTCATCAAGTATGAGTTCTGGTATAACTACCTCCATATCCTGCGCCATCGTGGCATTCCCGTTTACAGCGTCAGCAGCATCTTCCGTCCAGGGCAGGTGTTCTTCCGCTGGTATGGCAAACAGTATAGCCGTGTGCTGAAGTGCTTCACCCATTTCTTCGTGCAGAATGAGGTCAGTCGTGAGCTGTTGTCAACGATAGGTATTGATAATGTCACTGTTGTAGGCGATACCCGCTTCGATCGTGTGTTGCAGATTAAGGCCGCTGCCAAGCAGTTGCCCATTGTTGAGCAGTTCAAAGGAAATAGTAAGTGCTTCATTGCCGGTTCTTCATGGCAACCTGATGAGGAAATCTTTATCTCCTGGTTTAAGAACCATCAGGATTGGAAACTTATCATTGCTCCGCACGTCATTGCAGAGGATCATCTGCAACAAATTGAGAAAATGCTGGGAGACCGTAAAGTGGTGCGTTATACAAAAGCAACTGTTGACAGTGTGGTTGATGCCGAGGTGTTAATTGTAGACTGCTTTGGTCTGCTAAGTAGCATCTACCACTATGCCGACGTTACCTATGTCGGTGGCGGCTTCGGTGTAGGCATCCACAACACGTTAGAGGCTGCCGTATGGGACGTTCCCGTATTCTTCGGTCCTAATAACCAACGCTTCCAGGAGGCACAGGGTCTGAAAAACTGTGGCGGCGGTTTGGAGATAAGCAATGCCGACGACTTCCGTCGTTATATGCTAGGCTTTGAAGAGCATCATGAACTGATGAAGGAATTGGGCGAGAAGGCAGGCGCTTATGTCGCCAGTCTTGCTGGAGCAACTCGGAAGATTCTGTCTTTTGTCAAATTGTAAATACTCAAATAGTATATAATCGTGGCTTTAATCAAATCATATCGCGGTCTGACACCTCGGTGGGGTAAAGACTGCTATTTCAGTGAGAATGCCACCATTGTGGGCGATGTTTCGATGGGCGATGAATGCTCGGTATGGTTCAATGCCGTCGTTCGTGGTGATGTGGCACCTATCACTATAGGCAATTGCTCCAATGTGCAGGATGGCTCATGCATCCATGTCACCCATGAGACGGGGCCTACGCATATTGGCAACTATGTCACCATCGGTCATAACGTTACCGTTCATGCCTGTACTATCCATGACCATGCTCTTATCGGTATGGGTGCTACCTTGCTCGATGGTTGCGAGGTAGGCGAGGGGGCCATTGTTGCTGCTGGCGCCTTGGTGTTGCAGAATACAAAGATTGGTCCCAACGAGATATGGGGTGGTGTACCTGCCAAGTATATCAAACCCACCCGTCCTGGTCAGACAGACAATGCCGAGCACTATGTGGCCTATTCCAAAATCTATATGGAAGAGAATCCGGAGTGTCGCTTCTAACCTCTCACTTCTTACCCCTCACCTCTAATACAATGTATTCCGAGTGTGTCCCTATGCGGAACATGCCCCCCCAGATTCCTATTCCACTGCTGACATAGTAGCGGGTGTTGCCGCGTTGGTGACTACCCCATGAACACTCATAGATGGCATCGGTAATCCAACTGATGGGCCATACCTGTCCGCGATGCGTGTGTCCGCTGAACTGGAAATCGATACCGGCCTTCTCTGCCTTTTCCAGATGATGAGGTTGGTGGTCGAGGAGAATAGAGAATCGTGACTCGTCAACAGCCACTGTCAGGTCGGCAATGGGTTTGCGGCGTTTGTTGGTGGCGTCATCGCGGCCAATGATGCAGAGGTCGCCCACGCAGACCATGCTGTCTCGTAGCAGGTGGATGCCCGCCTGCTGATAGAATTCCAGAGCACCGGGTTCTCCACTATAGTATTCGTGATTGCCTAGACATGCGTAGACGGGTGCTTCCAGCCGCTGGAACTCTTCGTAGATGCGCTGCTCTTTCAGAGGGCGTATGGATCCATCGATGATGTCGCCTGCAATGAGTATCATGTCAGGATGCTCGTCATTGATGATGTCTACCCAGCGATGTATCTCGTTGCGCTGGTTGTGGTAGCCTACGTGCAAGTCGCTCAATAGTACTGCCTTGACGGGCTTGGTAATCTTGCTTGAGGTGATGGTTAGCTCCTGGCGTACTTTGTGCTTGTAGTGCAGATGTCCATAGAGAAATAGGCCGAACATGAAGATGCTGATGCCTCCAGCCGTCCACCAGTTATTATATAATAAGGTACGCGGAACGAGGTGTGCCAGTCGTCCAAGGTCTAATACGAGGAACAGCATGAAGAGGTAGAGAAGGATGAAGATACTTGACGTACCGACAATGTAGACCATCGTTGCCAACGGCATGGGCATGCTGTCAGTAGAACGGCGGAATCCGCTGAAGAGCAACACAAATGATGCCACCATCAGCACAATGACTATCGTTTTAAAATACCACTTGGCGGGTAGCAGACACCAGATGTGCCACCCGATATAGGCCATTGCCAGTAGGGGCAGTAGCGTGAATAATAACATCCACATCATCTTCATTATTTATTTTTTTTGTTTGGTGCGGCAAAGGTATAGATTATTTCTCGATTCACCAAACGATGAAACAAAAAAATAGCCCGTCATCCCGACGGGCATACAATCCAATTACTATGAAAAAACTACTAACCTTAAATGATAAATCTATATGAACTTATCTTGTTGTTTTGATGATGCAAAGATAAACAGAAAACAGGACGTCCGCAAAAAGATTCAGCGAACGCCCTGTTTCTTATAGTGAATCACCGATTATAGGTAGTCATTGTCCTTTGACCAGTCCTCTACAGCGGGAATGATGCCCAGAGAGATGATCTCGTCGCGCATCTTCTGCAGGTGCTCGTAAGAAGCCTGCAGTGCTGCCATCTCCTCAGCTGTACCCTCGGGCTGTGTGAAGTGAACGCCATCCTTGTCGATAACGGTAGGCATAGCCATCATAACGTTCTTGAAGCCGTAAGCGTTGACATAGCAACCTGCGGGCCACTTGAAGGGCTCGCCACCCATGGCACCCTCAATCATCTTAACAGCCTGATATGCGGGGCTCTGGAATGAAGAACGACCACGGAGTTTGATGATGTTGCTACCACCCTGAGTTGTCATGTGCTTGATTTCAGCCCAACGCTCGGCAGAGAGGGGAAGCTCAGAGAGGGGTTTGCCGTCGATGAGTGCCTTGCTGGCAAATACAGCCATCTGCTCGCCGTGGCCACCGTAAGTATAAGCGTTAGTAACCTTGTCCTGACGAACGCCGAACTCCTGAGCCAACTGCTGCTGCAGACGAGTAGAGTCAAGAGCTGCCAGAGAAGTCAGCTGGTTGGGCTTCAGACCTGAATGAATCAGAGCTGTCAGAGCGGTAACGTCAGCGGGGTTGAAGATGACAACCACGTGCTTTACGTCGGGGCAGTACTTCTTGATGTTCTCGCCGAAGTCAGCGGCAATCTGGCAGTTGCCCTTCAGCAGGTCCTCACGGGTCATACCCTCCTTACGGGGAGCACCACCAGAAGAGATGATGTACTTAGCACCAATGAAAGCCTCCTTGGGGTCTACGGTGTAAGAGATGTTTGCACCGGGGAAGGCGCAGTGGCACATCTCATCATAGACACCATGAACACCTGGCTCATAGATGTCATACAAACAGATGTTAGGAGTAAGACCCAGCATCAGCACACTCTGTACCATGTTAGAACCGATCATGCCGCCGGCACCAACAATAACCAATTTCTCGTCAGTTAAAAATTTCATCTTTGTATCTATTTAATTGTTTATTTAATGTGCTGCAAAATTACTAAAAAGAACTCATATATTGTGGATTTTTATTATTAATCTGTGTTAATCATGTGATTTCATGCTGGTTATTTTGTACCTTTGTAATCTCGAAATTACAAAATGCTATGTTAATGACTGTTACCCAACGAATAGATGCCTTGCGCGAGGCGATGAAGCGCGAACATTTGGCTGCATTTATCTTTCCCAGTACGGACCCGCATCAGGGTGAATATGTACCCGATCATTGGAAGGGACGCGAATTTATCAGCGGCTTTAATGGTTCGGCAGGTACAGCGGTGGTTACTATGACGTCGGCTGCTTTATGGACCGACTCGCGTTACTTTATTGCTGCTGCAGAACAGTTGGAGGGTACAGAATACCAGTTGATGAAACTGAAGGTGGAGGGTACGCCGACTATTGCAGAGTGGCTGGGTAAAGAACTGGCTGATGCTGCGGATAAGTCTGTCGGCATTGACGGTATGACGGCATCGGTGAATACGGTTGAGGAACTGATAGTTGAGCTGCGTAAACAGGGCGGCTTGGTATTGCAGACGAATTTCGACGTGCTGAAACGCATCTGGGCGGATCGTCCTGCCATACCTGATAACAAAGTGGAGCTCCAACCCATAGAATTATCGGGCGAAGATGCTCAGAGCAAGTTGCTGGACATTCGTAAGGCCTTGCGTGAACAACATGCTGATGGTATGTTGATGGCTGCTCTTGATGACATTGCCTGGACACTGAACTTGCGTGGGTCGGATGTACATTGCAATCCTGTCTTTGTATCATACTTGCTGATAACGTCTACAAACGCCATCTTATATATAAATAAGGAGAAGCTGACCAGTGAAGTCTGCGATTATTTGGAAACTAATCGTGTCAGTATTGCTCCCTATGAGGACGTAGCCAAGGGGCTGGGCAACTATTTCGAATATAATATCCTGTTAGATCCTGACGAGGTGAACTATACGCTTTTTAAGAGTGTCAAGCGCGAAGTGGTGCGAGGTACGTCACCCGTACCTCTGATGAAAGCCGTGAAGAATAAGACGGAGCAGGAAGGATTCCGCAGGGCGATGGTGCGCGATGGCGTGGCAATGGTGAAGTTTCTGAAATGGTTGGAAGATAATCCTGGTCAGACGGAGATGAGCGTGTCTGGCAAGTTGGAACAGTTGCGTAGCGAACAGCCGCTTTACAGAGGTTTGTCGTTTGATACTATTGCCGCCTACGAACAGCATGGAGCCATCGTGCACTACGAAGCTACCCCCGAGAGTGATGTTCCCTTGAAGCCAGAAGGCTTTCTGCTGCTAGATAGCGGCGCACAGTATCAGGATGGTACGACGGATATTACACGCACCATCGCTATGGGCCCTCTGACAGACGAACAGAGAATGGTGTATACATTGGTGCTCAAGGGGCACATAGACCTGCAGATGCTGCACTTCCCTGATGGTGCCTCGGGTACACAAATCGATGCTATAGCCCGTCAGCCTCTATGGCAGCATAGTCTGAACTTTCTGCATGGTACGGGTCATGGCGTGGGGTGCTATCTAAACGTTCATGAAGGGCCACATCAGGTTAGAATGGAGTGGAAACCTGCAAAACTCCATGCCGGCATGACGGTGACCGATGAACCTGGCGTATATCTGGAGGGACGTTTTGGCGTACGCATTGAGAATACACTGTTGATTGTGCCTGCAGGTGAGTCGGAGTTTGGGAAGTTCTTGGGTTTTGAGACGTTGACACTCTGTCCGATTGACGTGCACCCCATCATTAAGGAAATGTTGACACCTGCAGAACGGATGTGGCTAAACGATTATCATGCGATGGTCTATCAACGGCTGAAAGAACATTTAAAGGAGGATGAAGTGGAGTGGTTGAAGTCAGTTACGACACCTATTTAATTAAAATACAGCGTTTAAACACAAAAAGTTGGCAAAAAACTTGGCAGTTAGATGAAATTGTAGTAACTTTGCACCCGCTTTTCGTGGCACCATGCCAGAATCGATAAGAAATTAACATTAACAAACATAATAATTAAAGCAAAAAGAACATGATTATTGTACCAGTAAAAGAAGGCGAGAACATCGAGAAGGCTCTCAAGAAGTTTAAGAGAAAGTTTGAGAAGACAGGTGTCGTTAAGGAACTCCGCTCACGTCAGCAGTTCGACAAACCATCTGTACTGAAGCGCCTGAAGATGGAACACGCAATTTACGTACAGAAGCTGCGCGCTACCGAAGAATAAAAAAGAACGTAGATTATTTGGTTGTTTCAAGATTTTTTCGTAACTTCGTTGCCGAATAGAGATGTAACGAGTTATGATAACTGAAGATTTCTTGAATTACTTGCGTTACGAACGGAATCGTTCGGAATTAACAGTGCGCAGGTACGAACAGAGTCTGAGGGACTTTGAGGCGTACTTCAAAAATCGAGAAGGTCAGCTCTCGTGGGAGTCGGTAGACTCGGACGTCATCCGTGACTGGATGGAGAGTATGATGGATAAAGGCGACATGGCATCGACGGTGAATAGCTCGTTGAGTGCCGTGCGTTCCTTTTTTCGTTTTGCTTTGTCCCGGAATATCGTTGTCCGCGACCCTTCCTACGCAGTAAGGGGTCCGAAAAAGCAAAAGCCCTTGCCACAGTTTGTGCGTGAAGAAGAAATGAACCGTCTGCTGGATACTCCGCAGATGTGGGAAGATGGATTTCCGGGCCTTCGCGCGCGTACAATAATAATATTATTTTATGAGACCGGCATTCGTCTTGCCGAACTAATTGGCCTTGACGTGTCCGATGTTGATTTCGCTGCTCACCAGATTAAGGTAACGGGTAAACGTAATAAGCAGCGCATTGTGCCTTTTTGCACCGAGCTGGAGAATGTTCTTCGTGAGTATATGGCGCAACGCAACGCTGTTTTCTCTGTCAGCGACGGCGCGCTGATATTAAGTGATAGAGGTGTTAGGATGAGACGCGATCAAGTAGGGACGATTGTCAAGCAGCACCTCTCGCTGGTGACTACGCTTAAGAAACGGTCTCCTCACGTGCTTCGTCATTCTTTTGCCACGGCTATGTTGAATAATGGAGCGGGGCTAGAGGATGTTCGATTGCTGCTGGGGCACGAAAGTGTGGCCACCACGCAGATTTACACCCATACCACCTTTGAACAATTAAAACGAGTATATGAGAATGCCCATCCAAGGGCTTAACCTAAATTTATTTACCCTTAAAAACAGGAGGTAACTATGGAAATTAAGATTCAGTCAATTCATTTTGACGCTACTGACAAGTTAGAGGCGTTTATCGAAAAGAAAGTCGCCAAGTTGGAAAAAGCTTTTGAGGATATCCAAAAAGTAGAGGTGCAGTGCAAACTGGTGAAGCCTGCCACGACACAGAACAAGGAGGTTAGTATGAGTGTGGCCGTTCCAGGAACGACACTTTTCGTTGAGAAGACAAGCGATACTTTTGAGGAAAGTACAGACCTTTGTGTGGACTCAATGAAGGTTCAACTGCAGAAATTCAAGGAAAAATTGCGTAATAGATAAAAAAAACCTCGAAAAGTTTTGGTAATTCCAAAATTATCCGTACCTTTGCATCCGCTTTCCGACATTAAGACTCCAATCGGGGAGCGGATGCTTAGAGCAAGCCTCTTTAGCTCAGTTGGCCAGAGCACGTGATTTGTAATCTCGGGGTCGTTGGTTCGAATCCG
>ODAJ014774990.1_pt1 | contig 11436 bp, 10 predicted proteins | sample 1539241 | NCBI WGS metagenome assembly ODAJ01 (sample SAMN02144231, study PRJEB22623) | gut metagenome | biome: sheep rumen | host: Ovis aries | place: New Zealand | reverse complement strand
TGAAGAGGATATGCAAATGCCAATGGCAGCAGAAGGAGATGATCAATAGGAGATTCACTTTGCCCAAGACAATGGTCATGGGTATTTTGTCTAGTATACAAAAACGATTTATAGGTTGCACGCCCTTTGTACATCGGCGATGTTACAACGTTACAACCTGTATTCCAAAAAACTGTATGTAAAAAACAGTAAGGGTTGAATGTCTGGAGCAGCAGAGGCATACGAGCTATGGAACTATCTCCAGACTCTTGTCAAGAAAGCTGCCCAGGCATTGGCTGATTGGGCGCATAGCACAGCATTAATCTTCAGTCGTGACGTGGAGCAAACCATCGGTCAAGGCATCATTGCCCAATGCCAGCTTAACAACCTCAATCCTTATGTCGAGTCCGACCGACAAAAGGCAGCGAACAGTATCGCTGATGTGGCTGATTCCTTAGTTGGTAGAATCGGCAAATTTCAGTGGGAAGTTGCCGTTGCCCGCATCGGTCAACTCGCCTCAGAAATGAGATTGTCAACAGGTGGTCAGTCCATTGGTGGCAGTAATGGTAATGCAGATGAATTAACGAACTGGGATGGAACCAAGAAGAATGGACTCGGGTGGTAAATGCTTGTTTTGGAAGGACGGGATTCGTTCTCTCGTCCTTTTTATATTGTTTTCTTCGAAATCATTTGGTATGTTGCAATATATTTGTTATATTTGCACACAAAACGCCTATAAATAATAGATTTCTACAAAAAAATGAAGGAATATACGCATTATAATCGCATTAAGTCGGTTCTAGCCGAGAAGAATAAGACTGGAACGTGGCTCTCAGAACAGATGGGCCGCAACTTGGGAACTGTTTCACGATGGATGACCAATAAGGTCCAGCCATCAGTAGAACAACTATACGACATCGCCAATCGTGGATGTGGGGGAGTTATTGGTTTCGTCATAGTAATAGATGAGAACTGTATTGGCAATGATTGATTACAATTGAGATTTAGAAAAATCACGGATATGATATACGAGTATATAGAATGGAATACCAATGACTTATTAGGTGATTATATCAATCAACATAATGGTCTCATTGAAACAATGGAGGCTAAAACAGAATATGATTTTCCCTTTTATTTGATATTTGGGGACGGCACAAAGGTAAAATGTTCAGATACATTATGTAGATTGTTTAGAGATTTACCAAGTGGTTCATCTGATAAAAAGGATTTCGATATTGTAATTCGAGGATATGAACATCTTATTACAGGAGAGAAGGGCGTCTTTGCTTTGCCTGTCTTTCATGATAAAACTATCACTTGCGATGAGTATGTGGCTCCTTGGAGAGATTCGTTTGGTGCTTTGTACAACTTTGATGGAACGATTTTAAAACAAGGGGCCAACGTTCAATCCTATGTGGTTAAGGATAGCACGACACAAATAGAAGCTAATGCATTTTGTAATTGTGATAATCTAGAACTCATAAAGATCGGTAGTTATGTTGATTCTATAGGTGAGTGCGCATTTGGCAATTGCCCCAATTTATCTACTATTATTATATCTGAGTACAATAAAATATATAAATCTGTGGATAATACTATAATAGATAAGCGAACTAGCACTATTATATGTGGTTGTAAGAATTCTACAATACCATCCAAGACGAAAGGTATTGGTAAGTCTTCCTTCTATGGTTGTAAACTTATTCGGAATATAGCAATTCCGGATTCTATTATTAAAATTGAAAATGAGGCATTTTATGGGTGTTCTTCGTTAGAACAGATATCTTTGCCTCATAGCATAAAGGAAATGGGTGAGAATGTATTCGTTGGCTGTAATTCTTTGGAGCGAATTGTATTAAATTCGGAGATAACTGGTATTGAACATAAAACTTTCACTCAATGTCCTAATTTAATAGTAATCGAGGTAAACTATACCTGCTACGATTATTACAAACAGCTCTTTTCATATACACCCATTATCAGTAAGTTAAAAATTAAAGAAACAGAACACAAAAATTACATATTCTCTTTTGCAATAATGGAGCAGGACGGAGATGTTGAGAGTCGTTTTTTCAAAATTGCCGTCAATGAAGAAGAAAATAACTATCTCATAGCTTTAGAAAAAGCAGTTAATGATGCAAAGGATGTTTACTTGGCGGAGATACTGAAATATCATAACATGCAAGTCACTTTTGATCTGAGAATATTGGAAGATGACATGTGGAACCTTTTAAATACGCAAGATGCAGAAAGGCTTGCTGACAAAATTATAGGACGGAATAGATTCAGAGGTAAAATATATCCTTCATGCCCAGGAAAAGGTTACTGAGGGGTTGTTATTCAAACACAAAGATTATAAAGGATAATCTCATTATATTGAATCTGTTGATTATGAAAATTGACGTATAATTATGGCTGAATTACATACATACAAATGCCGAAAGTGCGGGTTCGAGCAACATGCATCACCAGGTGGCGGTGATGTCTTGATGGATGGTGGTACTTACTCACATTTCATGTGTCCTCATTGCAAATCTATTGTAGATTTATTTTCCGACCCATTTGAACCAAATTTGGAAGAAAATGACCATCCTATTTGTCCAAGGTGTGGAAATGAAGATATTTATCCTTGGAATCCGTCTGATGGATATTGCCCTGAATGTGGTGGAAAATTGGAAGACATTGGTTTTTATTGTTTAATGGATTAAAGGAATCTAGATTGGAGATATTATGAAAGTTTTTTTGAAGAAAAAAGTATTCGTATTGAATATCATTTTAGCAATTTGTTCGTTAATGGGGTCATGTAAAAATCCAAGATTAGATGTTGCTGCAGTGGACAATGACTCTATTGCCATATCAAACATAGATAATTCTGAACAGCCCTCAAATCTTACACAAGAAGAAGCAATAGAAATGATTGAAAATTTAGATTGCCCTCAATGTGCAGGCAACGCAACTTATTATCCAGGTGATCGTAGGCAAATATATTTGTCTCTTCATGCAGAACACATCATAAACGACCCTTCACAACCAAGATGTGGAGTGACAGATGAAAAATTGAGTGAGGTTGCGAAGGCGATTCGAGAAGGAAATGAAAGAAAAAAGGAAAGAATAGAGAGAAATATGGAAATTATAAATGAAGGTTTACAATAAAGATCTATTCTACAGCAACCTAATAGGGAAGCGATTGCTGTCGTTCGCTTTTGAGAAGCCACTTGATGCCTCTCATTTGAAACCTATTGAGGATTTCTTGTTTGATGGGAAGGAACTGACACCTTTTAGCCAAGAATTGTTTACCTATCAGGAGGCAAGGGAGTGTGTGCTTGACTTCGACATCTATACAATGCAGGAAAACTACAAGAAGTTTCCAAACGTGGTGGATTTTCTCATGGATTGCTATAGATATGCTACACAAGAAGGTGTTATGGAGGCCTATAATAACATAGGTGTATATCTTGGAATGACAGACAGAATTGAGGAAGCTGTTCCTTGGTTTGAAGGTGCTGCAGATGCGGGATTGGTGACAGGATTGACAAACCTGATGGGTTATTATGGCACGAAGGAGGACTATGACATGCAATTCTATTATGTTGAAAAACTTGCATTGATTGGCAACCCCCTTGGTATGTATAACTATGCCTTGGCTTATCATTTTGGATATATGAAACGTCAGAAATCCATCGAAAAGGCTAAAGAGATGTATCAGCAAATGATGCCGTTGGTACTGAAGGATGATACTAAGGCAATGAAATACGAGGATTCTCTGATGTTGAATCTCAAAACATGGGCAAACTACAATTTAGCAAAAGTTCGTTTGTTGACAGAAGAACATAGTGAAGAAAACTTGAAGGATATTTTGGACCTGATGGAGCATACACCGTATGTCTGCTTGGACCAGCCAAGGAATGTAAAATTAAGAGAAGAAATTCGAAAAATGTTATGAGAAGATGGTTGCTATTTATTGTTGTCGTAACTTTGTTGGTATCTGCATGCGGACAGGACAAGAAGCAAAATTCTTTTGGCATTGACGTGTCGCATCATAATGGGAATATCAATTGGGAACAAGTTCCAGAAGATGTGGAGTTCGTCTATGTCAAGGCTACTGAAGGAGCGACTTACGTAGATCCAATGTACCAGCAAAACATTAAAGGAGCCAGAGCAAAAAAGCTTCGAGTGGGTGCATACCACTACTTTAGGATAACAAACTCAGTCCAAAAGCAGTTCAAGAACTATAAACTACATGTCAAGAAGAGTGATATAGAACTGATACCAATGGTTGACGTGGAGGAATGTAGGAAATGGTCAACTGTGCAACTTGTCAAATCGCATTATGGCAAGGCCCCTATGATTTACTCTGTAAATACTTTCTACAATAAATACTGTGCCCCCAAGTTTAACAACTACTATTTGATGATTGGCAGGTACGGAAATGAGGAACCTTTCATAAAAGGCAGAGGAGCGTATACGATATGGCAGAATTCCCAAACAGGAAGACTAGTTGGTATACCTAAGAATGTGGACATAGATATTTTTCGCAAGAATGCATCAGTAAGGGACATCCTGTTGAATGACTTAGTAGAGAAGTCTCCTTGAGTCATATCTTTCCCTCAACGAAGAGCCATAAACAGATTCTCAAACTTCCGTATGGACCACCTATACATGAGTCAGCTGGTGGGTGACGAGCGTTGTCACGATCGCTTGATATACGATGGACTTTAGGAGACCTCTATCAGTAAACAGATTGAATAAAACCTAAGCCGTTTATATATAGTACACCCCAAAGATGTGCGTGGTCACATTGTTAGCCATTGGCATACCAACGGGAACGGTATATACCTATCCGTAATATTTACCTCTGCATTTTTTTCGACAACCAATTCAATCGTGGTTGTTTCGAATAGCCAAAAACAAAGTATCAGCGACGCATTCATAATGTAATACTCCCTCCCTATCTTTTCACCGCTTCGTATCTCTCACAAGATCAACGTCTACGGCGTGGGGCGGATGCGGTTGCAAAGATACGAAGTTTCTCGAAATAGAATGCTGAAGACTCTTTTTGGCCTTTACACCTAATTAAATATATAGAAATCAATGATTTTTAGGCCAATTTGCTTTCTTTTTGTAGTAGAATTGAAATTAAATTTGTATATTTGCAACAGAAAGATGGGCTTCGTGAATATTCGGGGCTCATGGGGGATGTAGAATCTGGAGATGTCTATGTGTAAAAAGGAAAAAGTGGAAGAAAAAATGAGTCAGCCTATACTCACTCCAAAGTTATTGGAGAAAGGAGATGATTCTTACAAAGCTGTAGAAAGATTGAAGCAGAATCTAGATACAGATGGAGTCTACAATATAGGCGTAACTGGACCTTATGGTTCGGGAAAGAGTTCTGTTATCAAAACTCTTATAGCACATGATAATAACAAACACCATTTCCTTGAGTTATCGCTGGCTACATTAGACGATAAGGAAGCAGAAAAAGATGAGAAGAAAATTGAGGCAAATCTGCTTAAGCAGATGATTTACAGGGAAAAGAAAAGCACTTTGCCAAACTCGAGATTTAGAAGAGTACAATTCCAAAGTAAATTTTCGCTTTTTTTGAAGTCTATTTTTGCAATCGTCATTATTCTAGCGTTTGCTGTAGCTTATGAACCAGAATTCTTAAAGATCGATTCGCTGTGCTATACTTTGAACTTGGGGGATAAGAATATATGGTGGGATCTGTGCTCTGTTGGAATACTGCTGATAGCTCTTTTCTTGCTTATTCGTTACTTGGTGAGGACTTACGGGAGAAGTAAGCTAAGCAAATTGAATATCTCTGATGGGGAGATTGAGCTAAAAGAAGAAGACTCTGTGCTGAGTAAGCATTTGGCAGAAATCCTCTATTTTTTCCAAGAAACAAAATATGACGTTGTGATATTTGAAGACTTGGATAGGTTTGAAAATAAAAAGATATTCTTGAAACTGCGTGAAATGAATTATATTCTGAACAAGTCGAATGAACTGAACAGGGAAGTTCGGTTTATCTATGCTGTAAAGGATGATATGTTTAATGATTCTTCACGCACTAAGTTCTTTGACTATATCGTGCCGGTAATACCTGTTATGAACATGTGGAATGCCAGGGACCTTCTCAAAAAGGAATTAAAGAAAAGGGGGTTCGACGAAAATGAAATCAGCGATGACGACATGAAGGTGATAGCATTCTTCATAGATGATATGAGAATCTTAATCAACATCGCTAATGAATATGAGCAGTATAGAGAGAGGCTTGATAAAGACAATGATAAATTGCAGGCAAATAAACTATTGGCTACTATAGTTTACAAGAACTATTATCCTAAAGACTTTTCTGAACTTCATAATCAAAGAGGTAAAATCTATAAATGTATCCAGAAAAAGCAAAAGTTTGCTAGTTTTGCTATTGAGAAAGTATTAGGCGACAGAGAGAAATTGATTGACATAAGAGAGAAGAATATGCACCTGTCGCTCAAAGAACTTAGGACTGTGTATATGAACTATTTTGTAAGGCATTATGGACTTCAAATGGCTAATAGTATAAATGTCGATGGAACATCAAGATCACTCCAAAATTTTGTTGATGACGAGAATTTGTTTGATAAGTTGAGGTCTGTAACTTCTATAACATACAAAATTCCTAATAACTATTCTGAGCCAACAAAGAACGTAAATTTTAAAGACATTGAAGAAATAGCATCGCCTGATAGTTATTCTGATAGAGCAAAATCTATCAAGGATATTTCTAATGATATCGAGAAAGAACGCGCGGAACTTGAGAAAGAAAAGGCAAGAATAAGAAGTTACTCGCTTAAAGACCTCATCGTTAAGTTTAACCTTCTCAAAGAGAAAACTTATCTAAAAATTGGGCTCCCTCCAATGGCTGATATGTTTTTAAGCAGGGGACTGATAGCCGAGGACTATTATGACTATATGTCATATTTCTATGATGGAATGATTACCAATAGCGACAGAGCACTGCTGTTGGATATGGATAAATGCTTGCCTTTGGATTATAATCGTAGCATTGACAAGGTCGCTAATTTCGTGAATGAATTACCAGACTTTGTTTATAACAGTGATGCTATTTTGAATATAGCATTAGTGGATTATCTGGCAAGTGCGTCAGGTCGGTTTAAAAAGGAAGTAACCCTCATTATGGATCGTCTAAAGAAGGTTGGGGCTCCTCTAGACTTCCTGGTAGTTTATTATGAAAATGGCCATCACCAGGATTATATTTTCAGTTCTTATATGGAAGACTATGCTGAAGATGCATGGACGGCTATTATGGGCTGGAAGGAAGAAGAGGGTAAGCCCAGTATAAGAGAGAAGCTACTTGAAATATGGTTCAGGTATTGTAAGGCTAATGACATAAATGATGCACAGAAGATTTGGCTGAATAAGAACTATAGTTTTGTATCAGCACGAGAAGATAAAATAGCCAATATAGAGACTATCTTTAAAAGATGTAGGTTTGAGAAATTGAATAGCGAGAGTGAACATTTGCTGGCGATGGCAATGGATCAGGACTCGTTTGTGATTTCTGCCAAGAACTTGAGTATCCTTTACTGCTATGCAAAGCGAATGACAGGAGTCGGGCCAGATGTTATCATCTATGGTGACTTGATGACCATTGATCATAATGGTTTTAAGGAATATCTGTCTGACCATATTAATGAAGTGCTTAAAGTATGTACTAACGTGCATAAGGGTGAACTAGAAAACACCATCATAGAGTTGCTTAATAGAGAGGATATTGAAAATGATGTATTGAAGGCATATTTGCAGAGGCAGGTCAACTCTGTGACTTATCTGCATGATATTATTGATGAAAGGTTGACTATGGCAATGGAATGCCAAGTAGTGAAGGAAACCTGGGATAATGCATTGTTCTATTATAAGGCCAAAGGTCTTGATGATATCTTAATTCAATTCTTAGTCAAGAATGCAAAGGGGCTATCCGAGAATGAATGTGATCAGAATGATGACTCGACATATAGATTCTTCAAAGCTATTGTTGGTTCTAGAATGATTTCATTTGAAGAGTTTTCACAGCTCATTAAGTCTTTCGAGTTTTACCTAAAGGCTGCAGATTCTGATGTATGGGGTGAGTTGGAACCTGAAAGGCTAAAGGTTCTGATTGATGATGACGCCTTTGAATTTACGGATGAGATTTTGGTCAAGATGGCCAAGACAAAAGTTTATGGATATTTCTTGATACATAATAAAGAAGAACTGATGAAAGTTCTTACTGAGATTAAATACAAAACGGATACTACAAAAGAACTATTGTCAAGTGATAAGTTATCTTTATCAGAGAAACTACAAATAGTGGTGGCTTTGCCAGATGAAGTCTTGGATAGTGTTTTAGCTGACATGATTTGTGATTTATTGAGGCAACAGGTTATAGATATAGATGGTTTGAAACTGAAACAATTAGCGCAGTTGGCTACGCAGACCTCGAATAGGGTCTTCTATGCAACAAGATATATTGGTAAGAATTCAGACAACCAAACGAGGATCTTTGAGGTATTAGCACTCCTACCAAGCCCGCTGAATGAACTATTGACTAAGAATCATCCAAAGATAGAGAAGACTCAAGATAATGTGGATCTATTAAAACTATTGGAGAAATTGGGGTATATAAAAATAAAACCAGAATCAAAGGACGGCAGGGATTATTATAGGGCCTTTACAAAAACAAGTGCAATAGAATGAAGCAGGATCCAACATACGCCATAATAAGATATTTTGTTATGCTTGGGAAACGGACGCCTCCTAATGCGATAGCTATGCTCCCGCCTTTGTGTATGAGACATGAATTGTTGCAGAACTTAACCCGACTGCCGCATAACGTGTATCATTATCTGGAGGGTTACAACTATCTACAGCGTGTATTATGGTCAGGTGCCCAAAGTGGATTACATGTGGACTTCATTTTTAACGATTCTATCATGGAACCGTCGTTTGAGTTTACGCTGAGCAATGGACTGAACGTTTTTTTAGTATGTACAGATAATGATGACGAGTTGATAGAGATGAATATCAGTTTGTCACGTATATCTACGAAGAATAGTGTGTTTTGGATTGAACCAGAAAAGAAAGACGTATTTTTGATGCCCAGAGTTATAACTAGTTGGGAAGAATTCTGGGCATTATTGTTTGATTATGCGCAACCACTAATGGGAACAGTGAAAGAGCCATTGTGTGTTCCATTATGTGCCGGCAGTGTAATATTTCCCTATTTTAAGCCCGCTAATATTTCTTTTTTCACTTTGGCATCAGCCCTAGGAAATTGGGGATTGGGTACAATGATAAATGCTCAAAAAGAGAAAAAGCAGATAGAAGAAAAGATGCAAGAGGCTTTGGCAGACATGCAATCGTGGTCTAGACAAGAGATAAATGTTGATATTTTGGAACAACTTTATGGACTGTGTCAAGTTGCATATAAGACTGCTCCGACAAAAGAGCTTGGCTTCCGCGATCAAAACTATCCACCAATGATTATAGCGGCACCTTATACAACCAAAGACGTAAGAGACTTGTTTAAGTTGATGGCTCATGAAGAGAAAGATATGAAGGCGGTAGATAAGGTAGTGGAGCTAGAGCAAACGTCCAACTACTGTTATGATGTGAAAGCAGACGGATTAGACATATCATTCGATACAATGAACATGTATATTAAACTCTTTCATGCCAGCAGACTTGATTTTATTGATATTGTCGCCAATCTCCATTGTTCATTTCGTTTTTCACCCTATTTGCGACTGCCACTTGTCTGCAAGAGTGTAAACACGGAGTTGTCGATTGTCGGAGCTAAGAGGAATAGGCAACTCGCATACTCAAAAGACCGACAAGCTTATGATAAAGCGATACACAACGTGGGTAATGTCCTATCCAATAAGTTACTTGCCCCAAAGACAGTAAAGATGCTGGAGCAGATGCCAGCACAGATAGTTGCTTTGACAGATCTGCCAATAGAATGGATGGAGGTGGACGGGGTACCACTAGGCTTTAGTCATGATGTGTGTAGGATACCTGAGACGCCTGCATCGGGGATGTTAACGCATTATGGAGTTTCCAGATTTTATTCACATTATAAGATTCCAAAGGACATTCTAACAAAGACGCTTGTAGTATATGGTTGTAGGGAAGAAGCGTTTAAAGTATGGCAGGATAAGGCAGATGTGACTGCACAGACTTTAGGTGCTAAGACCGAAATATGCGAGAGTTTGAAGGAGTTCGAGGTTGCTGTTAAAAAGCATAAGCCAGAGCTATTGATCATTGATTCTCATGGAGGAACAGACTTGGCTATTCATCAGAGCTATATATATATGGGTGAAGAGAAAGTGTATCCAAAAGACATAGCTGAGCGGAAAATCTATGCTCAGATGGTATATATATCGGCATGCAATACTGCGCCATGCTATAATGATGTGAATACCGTAGCGAATGCATTCCTAGAAGTAGGGGCATCGGCTGTAACATCATCGTATCTACCTTTGGATGTTGGCGAGTCTTCACTGCTGTATATCCGCATTATGAATCAGTTGAATATAGCGGCCAAACAGAATATTCATCGTAATTGGCTGGCCTTTATTTCACATATTTTGAGAACATCGTATATTATGACACCACTCGTGGAATCAGTAAGAGAGGGGAAAAAGATAGATCCTATATTAACAGGGAAACTGAATACATTGTCTATGATTTTTGAGAACAGGGCGAAGTTTTATATGAAACTAAGGAATGGTGAGGAAGTCGTAGAAGGACTGAAGTATGATTACACTAAGGCTGTGCCTCACTATTTGATGTATACTACGATTGGAAGGGCAGACTTGATAGAGTTTGAATTGGCAGCGATGAAAAGACATGAAACGTTTGAGGAGATGTTGGATAATTAAGGAAGGATATAATATAGACAACAGTATGGGGTAGAGGAATGAGCTATAAACAAGGAACCTGTAGAATGGTTCTCTAAATCATTATGGCAACAACCAACAATAGATTATTGAAGAATAATGTTATTAAAATATGGACGAGAAAACAATAAAAGATACATTGCTGAAAGGTGAACGAGTGACACTTGAATGCAAGAAAGCGAAGGCTGAGGTGCCAAAATCTATATGGCAGACGTATTCGGCTTTTGCCAATACCATTGGCGGACTGATTCTTCTTGGCGTGGATGAAGACTTGCAGGAGAAGGACGTTAGTAAGCGATTCCAGATAATTGGGGTGGACGAACCAAGTAAGATTATTACTGACTTCTGGAATACGCTTAACAGCGACAAGGTGAATGAGAACATTCTCGTTGACAGCGATGTGGAGGTGGTGAATGTGAATGGAGCACAGATTGTTTGCGTCCATGTTCCCCAAGCAGACTGGATGGCAAAGCCTATCTATCTGAACGGCAATGTATATAAAGGTACGTATAGG
>ODAJ012094876.1_pt1 | contig 11437 bp, 8 predicted proteins | sample 1539241 | NCBI WGS metagenome assembly ODAJ01 (sample SAMN02144231, study PRJEB22623) | gut metagenome | biome: sheep rumen | host: Ovis aries | place: New Zealand | reverse complement strand
GGTTTTGTTATATAATCATCTGCCCCATGCTCTAAACCATTTAATTTATCAGCTATTTCAGATTTAGCAGTAAGCATGATAATTGGTGTTTTTATTTTTTGATTTCTTAAATATCTTAATATTTCAAATCCATTTTTCCCTGGAAGCATAACATCAAGTAGTATTAAATCATAGTTTTGAGTTAGTGCTTCATCTTCCCCTTCTTCTCCATCAGCTTTTATAGTTACATTAAACTTTTCATTTTTTAATGATTCTGATATTGCATCTGCTAAACTGTATTCATCTTCTATAATTAAAATATTCATTATAAATTCCATCCCTTTCTGGATTCGCTCAAAAGCACACATAGTTTGAAAAAGAATTAAAATCTTTTCAAACTAATTCCACCTTTTTATTTATTTGAAAAAAGTTTATATAGCCTTGTGGTGATAAACATTTATTTACCACCACACATTAATACTTAGTCTTTTTATTAAGCATCTTGGCTATTTTCAGCATTATTGTTTTCTTTTTTTTCTGACTTTTTCGCTTTTCTTTTTTCTTTTAGAGCTTGCTTTTCTTCATCTGTCATATTCTCATACTTTGCTTTTCTCTCTGCTTTTTTAGCTTCTCTTTCAGCCTTTAGCGCTTCTTTTTCTTCTTCAGTCATACTTTCATATTTTGCTTTTCTTTCTGCTTTTTTAGCTTCTTTTTCTTCATCTGATAAGTTTTCCCACTTGGTTTTCTTTTCAGATTTTCTTTTTTTACCTTTTCCTTCTTCAGAAGTTTTGTTGTCTGTACTTACAGAATTATTCTCATTTTTACTTTCTTGAGAAGCATTTACTACATAAGGAAAGCTAATCAGCAAAACTATTAATGCTGTAATTGCAAAAATTCCTATCTTTGCTATAGTATTTGCTTTTTTCAAATAAATCACCTCTTTTCTATTAGATTTAACCTATTTCTAGGTTATGGGGTAATTATAATTTGTAATTATTGAAAATAAATTGAATATTTAATTTTTACTATTTCTAAAAATTTTTATTTATGTATTCAACTATACTTATGTAGATTTCCATAAAAACAATTAATCGTTACTAGCTAGTCTTATAAATATATATTTTATCATTCCGTTTGGTGTCGCAATTTTCTTTTGTAAAATTATATAATAAATTATATAATTTTACAATATCTGTCAATTGCTCCAGGCGCCCTACGCTTCGCTTCGGTTGAACGCTTACGCACTCCATTCTAAAATATATATTTATAATCCTAGCTTTTAACGATTAATAAATCATTCGATACTATAATTTCTATTGAGTTACTAATGGTTTTGGAATTGTATCTACTTTAGTTCCATTTACAATTATTGTTCCTCCAGTAAATGTAGCTGTTCCATCATAATCAAATGTAGAATTTCCTTTAACATTAATTGTTCCTCCAGATACAATTATATCTCCATTTGCATCTATACCATCAGTATCTCCATCAGCCATTGTAATATTTATTTCTCCTCCAGTTATTTCAATTGTAACTTTATAGCTTTCGGATTTACTTCCTGCATTTATTCCATCTCCTGTAGCATTTATTGAAAGTTTTCCTCCATTTATTTGTATATAAGTTCCTTCAATTCCTTCAGCTCCATTTAAGAAAAGTGTTCCTTCATCTATTTGTACAACTGATGTCCCATGTATACAATCATCTGTGGCATTGATTTTAATACTTCCTTTGGCAATAAATACATATCCTTTAGTATCATCACTACTGTTTTCTGCATGTAATCCGTCTGTTCCAGCATTTATATTTATGTTTCCATCTGCTATTCTTATTGAATCATTTGCCCTTATTGCAACTGCAGATGATTTTATATTATATGTTCCTCCAGTTATTTTGATATCATCTTTTCCTGTAATACCATTTTGTGATGATTCTATATTTAAAGTTCCTTCTCCATTTAATGTAATATCTTGTTTTGAGAAGATTACAGCATTTATGTTGTTAGTATCATCTTTTACAAATGTTCCTGTTACTTTTAAAGTATTGCTTCCATTTGATGTAATAAATACTTTATCAGCTGTTTTAACATATATAACAGGCATTGTTTCATTTGTAATAGATGCATTTTCTAATACTATTTGAACTTTATCTATATCACCTGCTTCTACATATATTGTTACATTTTTTGCTGTTCCTGTAATAACATATAATCCTTCAGATGTTATATTTATGTTTTCTCCATCAGATACTGTATATTTTGTTGCATTTGTAGTATTAACATTTTGTTCTAAATCTTTAGTTGTAAATAACTCACTATTTTTATAAATCTTTGATACTGTTGTTATTGTATTATTGTTTTTTAATGTACTCAGTACAATAACTATTGTTATTAAAACTATCACTCCTATTATTAAAAACACTTTTTTCATATTTCATCACATTCCTTTCTTGTTTTTTAATATATATAATATAAAAAACAAACATTGAAATAATATTGAAAAAAGACAATGTTGGTTAATTTTGTTAAAATTGTCAAAAAATCTTGCAACATTGACTGTTGTGTCCTATTATAAAAATAGGTAACCTAAAAAATTGCTATATAAATATCTCTTATTTCTATGTTAGTTATTACTAACCTTCTTTTTTTCTCCATATCTTACTTTCTTTATTAATTTATATCAATTTATCAAAATCTCGTGCACTATATATTAAGTGTGTAATTTCAATTATGTTATTTCTCACGGTGTAAAAAATCGTAAAATTTTCCACATAAATTCTATACCAATTATATTTAGTATCCTCTTTACTTTTATATATTGCATAACTTTCAGGATTTTCACTTCTCTTTTGAATTGCTTTATGTATATTTTTTACTAGTTTTTGTGCAGCAATTTTGTTTTTTAATATAAATGTAATATAGTATATTATTTCGTTTAATTCATCACTAAATGATGGAAGATATCTTATTGTATATTTATTCTTCGCCATTTATCATCCTCCTAGCTTTTGAAAAAACTTCATCATCTGTTAGATAAACAGTGTCTGGATTATCTAATTCAATTTCTGTTTCTTTTAACATTTTATCTACATTTACACTTCCAAATTTTTCTTCTAATGTTTTATCTACTTGTATTTCGTCTAACATTTCTGCATATTTTTCCAAACTCAACACTACCATTGAACCATACCCATTTTTTGTTAAGTATACCGCTTCATTCTCTTTTAAAACTAAATCTTCTATCTCTGGATATTTATTTCTTAAATCTGATACAGGTCTAATATTAATCATAATTTGCACTCTCCTTAATTTTTATTATCATTATTTTATCATAATTCTATCATTTGCACAATCATTTTTACAAATTAATTATTAGTATAATTGGTATACATACTTATTTCGAATTTTTTATTTTTCTCAACCTCAAAGTATTTATCACAACAGTTATACTACTTAATACCATACTAACACTCGCTATCATTGGATTTATAGATATACCTATTGGTTTTAATACTCCAACTGCAATTGGTATCATCAAGCAATTATAAAAAAATGCCCAAAATAGATTTTGTTTAATAATCTTTACTGTTTTATTGCTTATATTTATCAAATCAAGTATACAGTTTAAATCATTCTTATTTAAAATAACATCTGCTGAATCCATTACAATATCTGTTCCATCATTTACACTTACACCTATATCAGAACATGCAAGTGCGATACTATCATTTATTCCATCTCCACACATCATAACAAATCTATTTTCTTCCTTTAGTTTCTTAATTGTATTTGCCTTGTCTTTTGGTAATACTTCTGCTATTACTTTATTTATTCCAATTGTTTGGGCTGTTCTTTCAGCTGTTTTACTATTATCGCCTGTTAGCATTATACTTTCAATATTTAGTTTATTTAAATTACTTATTAAGCTTTTCGCTTCTTTTCTTATAATATCATTTACTCCAATTAACCCTAAAACTTCTTTTTCATTTGCAATATAAACTATACTATTTCCATTTTCAGCAAGGCTTTGTTCATCTGTAAAATTATTATTTTTAATACTATATTTTTCTAAGATTTTATTATTTCCTATTATTATTTTTTCATTATTAATATACGCTACAATCCCCATTCCAGATATGTTTTCAAAGTTATCGACATTTAATAATGATATTTTTTTTTCTTTAGCATAATCTATAAATGCTTTTGATATTGGATGTGTAGACTTGCTCTCTATACTTCCTGCTAATTGTAATAATTTATTATTTTCAATATTACTATAATTAATTATCTCAGATATTTTTAATTTTCCATATGTTAAAGTTCCTGTTTTGTCAAATATAACAGTATCTATTTTTCTAGCGTTTTCAAGTATTTCACTTTTTTTAACTAGAATTCCATTTGTTGCACATATTCCTTCACTTATAACAATTGCAAGTGGAGTTGCTAAGCCTAAACTACATGGACAAGCTACAACTAATATAGTTACAAATGTTGTAATTGCATTTTCTAGATTTTGACCACTTATTAAATAACCTAAAAAAGCTATTATTGCAATTAAAATTACTATTGGAACAAAAACTCCCGAAACTTTATCTGCAATTTTTGCAATTGGAGCTTTTGTATTACTTGCTTCAACAACAAGTTTAACAATTTCTGATACAGTTGATTCTTTTCCTATTTTTTCTGCCTTATATTCTATATATCCATCAAAATCAATACTTCCAGCAAGTACTCTATCATCTTTTTCTTTTAGTTTAGGTTTACTTTCCCCTGTAATAAAAGATTCATCTACATGGGCTTTTCCTTCTAATATAATACCATCTACTGCAATCCTTTCTCCTGGCTTACATATTACAGTATCACCTTTATTAATTTCATCTAATGTAACAATAATTTCTATTCCATTTCTTTTTATTGTAGCTTTGTCTGGTGTAATTGTAACTAATTTACTTATTGCTTCTTTAGTTTTATCTTTACTTAAACCATCTATAAATCTTCCTAACTTAATATAATAAATTACTATTGCAGAAGATTCAAAATATAAATGCATTATTTTTTCATGGTTACCATTTAGTACTAAATACATATTATATAAACTATATAAAAAGCTTGTTAATACTCCTATTCCCACTAATGTATCCATATTAGGCGTTTTATGAATTAAATTTTTATATCCATTTTTTAAAATATCAAAACCATATATTAAAAATAATATTGTAATTATAAGAATTGCACTCATATAGTTTATTATATTTATATGCATATCAAACAAAGGAATTTGTGGTAATTTAACCATATTTCCCATAGATATATACATTAAAACAATTGCAAGAAATGTGTATATGGTAAATATATTTTTTTTAGTTTTATTCTTTTTATTTAAATCTATTTGTTTAAATTCTCCTAAGCTTTTAAACCCAGCTTTTTTAACAAATTCTTCAAGTTGAACTATATTTAATTTCTTCTCATTATAATTTATTGTAGCATTTGCCATAACCAAATTTACTACTGCATTTTCTATTCCATCTTGCTTATTTAAATATTTTTCTAAACCACTTGAACATGCACTACATGTCATACCATCAATAGATAAAACTATCTTTTTCATAACTATCATCATTTCTTTCTAAAATTAACTTATTACTAATGACAGTCAGCTAATATATACTAATTCATTTCTTCCGTTCTCCAAGTTGGCTTGAATTTGTGCCATAATAAAGTTTATTAACCATAATTACTACGAAAAAGCAATAAATACCTACTACAAGGGTCGAACTCATCCATTCATTAATATATATTAGCTAACTGTAATTAGTAAAAATACATTCTTATTTAATTATTTCAAATCCTAAATCTTCTATAGTTTCTTCAATAGTTTTTTTATCAACTGTATCATCACAAAATACATTTACATTTCCTGAAACATGATCTGCTGAAACTTTTTCTATTCCTTCAATGTTTTCTAAAGCATTTTTAACTCTATTTTCACAACCAGTGCACATCATACCTTTTATAATTAAATTTATTTCCTTCATAATTCAAATCCTTTCTTTCATACAGACTTTACTATACCTTTTGTGGTTATTATATCATTTTTAAAAATTTTAATCCAGCAATTATTTTCAAAAAAGGACCGTCCCCATTTGAAAAAAATTCCATTTATTGTAAATTTTTTCAAAAAAGGACCGTCCCCAAATGAAAATTATCTTTTGAATAGTGATTTTAGTATTTCATTTGCAACTTTTCTTCCCGCACTATTTAATGCAGCATTTGTTGTTCTTTCTACTTGTTTTCCAACCTTAAATTGCCATGAGTTTTTTCTTGCTTTTTCCGCTTCTTTTTCAAGCTCTTTTCTTTGTTTTTCCTCTTCTTTTGCAAGTCTTTCTTCTTCTTTTCTTTGCTTTTCTGCTTCTCTTTCAGCTTCCTTCTCTGCCTTTATTCTTTCTTTTTCTTCTGCTTCACGCATCTTTTGTTCTTCTTTTTCTTTTATAGCCTGTTCTTCAGCTTGTCTTTTTTCTTCCATTTCTTCACTTAATACTTCAAATGCAGAAACTCTATCTACAACAGTATCATACTTACCATTAAACTCACTTTTGGCTATTACCATTAGTCTAATTGAATCATCAATTGCACCCATCATACTTTGAGGTGGAAGTATTGTCGCTTTTTCTACAATGTTAGGCTCACCATTTTCATTCACAAAAGAAATTAACGCTTCCCCTGTTCCTAATGTCATTATTGCTTCTTCTGTATTAAATTCCGGATTTGCTCTAAATGAATCGGCAACAGCCTTTATTACTTTTTGTTCTGCTGGAGTATATGCTCTTAATGTATGTTGAACTTTATTTCCTAGTTGTGCCAAAATATCATCTGGAATATCCTTTGGAGATTGAGATATAAAATATAATCCAATTCCTTTTGATCGAATAAGTTTAACAATTTGTACCACTTGTGTTAACATATATTGTGGTAATTCATCAAATAATAAATGTGCTTCATCAAAGAAAAATACTAATTTAGGTTTATCTAAGTCTCCTACTTCTGGCATATTAGCATTTAAAGTATTTAATAACCATAATAAGAAACATGCATATAATGTTGGTTGTTTATAAAGTTCTACACTATGTAAAATATTTATATTTCCTAATCCATTACTATTTACTTTTATTAAGTCATTTATATCTATTGCAGGTTCTCCAAAGAAATGATTTCCACCTTGTTCTTCAAGCATAACTAAGCTTCTTTGAATTGTTCCTACACTCTGCGAAGCAATATTTCCATAACTTATTGTGTATTCTTTACTGTTTTCTGCAACATATTGAAGTAATAGTCTTAAATCTTTTAAATCTATAAGTTCATATCCATTTTCCCTTGCTATTTTAAATACAATTGCAAGTACTCCTTCTTGTGTTTCATTTAATCCAAGCATTCTTGAAAGTATTGTTGGTCCTACACTTTGTAAAGTTGTTCTTATTGGATGACCTGATTTTGCAAATACATCCCAAAATACTGTTGGAAAACCCTTATACCCAAAATCTTGAATTCCTATATTCTCAAGTCTTTCTTTTATTTTTTCATTTTCTTCTCCAGGCATACATGTACCTGCTAAATCTCCTTTTATATCTGCTAAAAACACTGGTACTCCCATACTTGAGAAGCTTTCTGCCATAACTTTAAGTGTTATTGTTTTTCCGCTTCCTGAAGCTCCTGTAATTAATCCATGTCTATTGGCTTTATTAGGAACTATAAATAATTCTTTTTCTTTATTTTTTCCTATAAGAATTTTATTATCTATATACATGTACATCTCCTCCTTTTACTTATATCCTGTCTTCTTAATAATTTTATTACTTATTTCTTTTACACTATCTGGAACTACATAATTTTCATCACCATATATTTCTTTATGTAATTGTAGTACATTGCTCTCTAATGTAATTGGTGGTCCGTAGAAATCTCCATTTTCCCATCCTTTAGTTTTATATGGCCATCCAAATGTATTAGTTATTTTTAATCTAGTAAATCCTAAAAGATCTTTTTTTGGAATGTTTGTCATTACTTCTGGAAGTAATTTATCTGCTAAATCACTCATCTCTTTTAAACTCAACTTTTTAATTTTATCACATGCAGTAGTTAAAACTTCTCTCATTCTTTCTGTTCTTTTATAATCCCAACCTTCTGTATATCTTATTCTACAATATGCCACTGCTTGAACTCCATTTAAATGTAAAAATCCAGGTTCTTTTATAAGAATCATTTCATCAGGTTTTTGAGCTACCCCTGCAGTATCTTTTATATAATTATTTATATATTTTAATTCATCAGCATCAACATCTATATCCACTCCACCAATTGCATCTATAATGTCTGATAATGAGCTAAAATTAACTTGTGCATATTCTGTTATATTTAAATCTAAATTCTTATTTATTGTTTTTAAAGAATTTTCTATACCATTATAATATGCTTGATTTATTTTATTTAAAAATGTTTTTCCATCTAATTCCATCTCTAAATATGTGTCTCTATATATTGAAAATATTGTTGCTTCCTTTGTTTCATTATTAATTACAGCAACCATAATACAATCTGTTCTATAATCTGTAGCATAATCATCATATCTAGAGTCATTTCCAAATAATGCTATTGTTCTATATCCTTTGTTTGGACCTTCATCAACTTCTATTTTTGCTTCTTCTTTTTCAACAGTATTCTCAATATTTGGATTAGTTTCTGTAGTGTCACTTTCTGCAGTATTTTCTATATTAGCTTTCTTTTCTGTTTTATTACTTTTGTATAAAAAAAATCCACCTACAGTTAGCAATCCTAATAAAATTAAAATAAATATTGTTAATAATACTTTTTTCATGATTAATCTCCTTATTCCTTTTATTTTCATATTATACTATATCATTTTTAATGCATTTTATCAATAAAAAAATTGTAAATTTCTAATCTTATGATTAGAAATTAATAGTATGATAAGTGATATATAAATAATCTAAGAAGTTTCGAATGTGATTGGAGAAGGGATAATCATTTCTTTAATATAAATTAATGAGGAAGCGCTGGCTTGCGAAGCAAGAGCAGTGAGAGGCTCGTTAATTTATATTTTAGAAATGATATAACTTCGTATTGAGCCGAGAAACTTTGAAGATTATTTATATATCACTTATAATACCATTATCTTGTATCATATTATGTTATACTGTTATACTGTTATACTTTACAAGAGCACTAGTATAAAATACTAGTGCTCCTTTTTATTGGATTTCTTCTAAGTACTCTGTAACATATGTTTTTCCACTTATAACTTCTGAACCAGTCGTAACTTGTGAATTTGTTTCTAAATCATCTATTGTTCCTGAATTACCAGCTGTTCTTCCTTTTATAATTCCATCATAAAAGTTTATAGTACCTAAATTTTTTAATCCATATGTTTCTCCTCTTATATCAGGTTTTGCAGTATTTATGCTTCCGTCTTTAGTTCCTAATGTTAAAATTCCATCGTTAGAAATCGCTTGTTGTTTTGTTCCTATTATAGTTCCTCCTGTTATTGATATAGTACCACCTGATAGGTTTTGAACTGTAGCTCTTTCTAATGTAGTAGTATTGTCTGATGGTGTTCCTGTTGATGAACCACTAAGATACGCATCTCCTGATATTTGTACTGTAGCTCCTCCATAGTTGTAAATAACTTGCTTTGAGCCTGTTCCTATTAGTCTTCCTCCATTTATATTAAGTCTTGCTCCTGATTGATTATTAATAATAGTATTATTATTTGATTGAATATTTCCATTTGAGATTGTTAAGGTTCCTTTATTTTCTATTATTACAGCTCCTTCACTATTACTTAAAGTATAATTTTGCAAATTCAACACTATGTTTTGGTTTGCCTTTATAGAAATAGCTTCAGATGTGTTTTTTAATAGTGTTACTGTTGTTGCAGTATTATTTGCTGAAACTGAGTCTATTGCTGCTTTCAAAGAAGTATAAGTTCTATTATTTACTTCAGCTACCTGAAGTTCTGTCCAGTGAGCATAAAATGTTACATCATTATTTATAATAGTATTAGATGTAACTTGTTCTCCACCTTCATGCAAAGTATACCATCCATTAAATATATACCCTTGTCTAGTTGGCTCTGGAAGATTTCCAACTGTCATTCCTGTCTCAATATATTTTGTATTTATACTTAAAGTTCCACCGTTTGGATTGAATGTTACTAAATTTAATCCTGTTGTTGAAGCTAAGTAAATAGTATCATATGCCTCTCCATTTATAGTTTCATTTAAATGTGTAATTCTATATCCTATTTCAATATTGGATATCTTTGTTTCATTATTAACAGCCTGTGTTTTTCCTTTTATTATTCCATTATAAAAACTATAATTAGAATCAGAATTCACTCCAATTGTAGCTCCTTGTATAACAGGTGTAGTAATATCTGGATTTCCATCTTCTGTTCCAATTACCATTGTACCAGCATTATTTACACCTTGAAATCCTAAAGATTCTATTGTTCCTCCAGTAATTGTTAACGTTCCTTGAGCTAAGTTTTGAACAGCAGCTCTTGGCTTCTTTGCATCTTGAGCACTTGCGGAACTTATATAAGCTGAACCAGTTATTAATACAGTTCCGTTGTCATTATAAAGAGCCTGTTTTCCACCTCTGTTTGTCATCTGAATTGTTCCACCACTAATAGTAAGATTCCCTGTTGATTTATTGTTAACAGCTCCGTCTGTTGTAGAAGATGAAACTAATTTTCCATTTGAAATTTTAACAGTTCCGTTATTTTCAAGTAAACAACCACTAGTAATAGTTATAGTATAATCTTGAAAATCAAAATTTATATTCTTACCACTTGCAACAGTAAGGTTTTCCCTAACATTTGTAAGTAACTTGACTGTAGTTTCAGTATTATTTGTTGGAACTGCACCTATAGCACTTTGTAGAGTATTGTAATATGTTCCATTAATCTCTGCAACCTTACCTTGTATCCATTTTGCATATAATGTGATATCTGTTGTAATTGGTGTTGTAAAATCAAAGTAAACATCATTTTCATCAGCCCATCCTAAAAAACCGTTTCCAGCTTTTATTGGATTTGCAGGTTTAACTACACATTCTCCATTTGGTACATTTACAACATTCGTAACTCCATCTATATCAAAAGTTACATTTACACTTTCTCTTTCTCCTTCAATTAATATATTTCCTGTAACATCTGGAATTGTAAGAGTTCCATTAGCATATGTATAATCTGTATCTTTAATTAATATTTTTCCTCCCATCCTAACAGAATCTATAGATGGAGGATTTGAAAATGTATATGTAAATGTATCCATATAATTAACAGTAGATGGATATGAAGATGAGTTTGGAATATACATATAAATTATATCTAGTTGTCTTCGTTCTCCTGCTGCACTTCCATTAATTGTTAGTTGAGTAGTATATAAA
>ODAJ011921890.1_pt1 | contig 11437 bp, 8 predicted proteins | sample 1539241 | NCBI WGS metagenome assembly ODAJ01 (sample SAMN02144231, study PRJEB22623) | gut metagenome | biome: sheep rumen | host: Ovis aries | place: New Zealand | reverse complement strand
TGTTTTATGGCATTATATATGCTTTCTTCCGTGTTTCGGTCAAAAAGCCTGTGTTCAACAAATTCATTGTACAGGCTTGTAAGACGTCTGCGAGCTGAATCCTCATTTTTCTCGGGTGTTTTTGACACAATAAGTGCGATACCGTCTTTATGGGGGAGAGCCTCAACCATAACAGGCGTATCGTTCATATGAAAATCTATTGTTTCCGAAGCCTTTTTCATTATTTCGCGTACCAGATTCTGCAATTTATCCGAGCGTTGAAGCAGATCACTAAAAGTGATATTCCTATCTTTCAAATCCTGATTAGACAGCAAAAATTTGATCTGATACTCATTTAATTTTTCTATTCTCATTTGATCACCGCCTAAAAATACTGTCGGAAAATATGATCCGTTTGTTTCTGTGTTAGTCTATATCTATTATAAATGAAAAAATCCAACTTGTAAAGAGGATAATATTAGTTTTTTGAGAAAAAATAATATGTTATATAAATTTTTATTGTTTTATAATAAAACTAATATTGTGCAATATCACCAATTTATTCCATAACTATTGAAAAGAAAATGAATATAATATATAAATATATTGTAAAACAGCATTTTTTAAATATTTTTCAACCCAAAATTAAACAAAAAAGTAAAAAATAGTTACAATAAAATTAGCTTGACTTTAAAACTGTTTTAAGGTAAAATAAATTTACTGTCAAACTGTATATTTTGGCAGCATATTATTAAATATGGCAAAAACTATTAATTAACAAAAGCATCCCGAAAAATGGGGGTTATACTTAATGGAGAAGGATGTAAAAAAAATAATAGAAAGCTGGTCAGGCGTAGAAGATGTCATACGTGATTTTTTGAAACGAGAAGAAAAACTGACGATATCAAAAAGCAACACAGGCATTTTATCGGGTCATCAGTTTGATGCACTTGTCACTATTGCATTTTTTGATGTACATAATGTCACAAAGATCGCTCGTATGATAGGCTGCAGCAAATCAGCCGCATCAATAATGATCTCAAAAATGATGCAAAAAAATCTCGTAAAAAAAACTTACGGGCATGATATCGGCGATAATCGCAGTATCTATATAGAAATAACCGAAGACGGCAAATCTGTTATAATGGATTTTATGAGAACACGGCTAACAGTTGTAAGTGATATTTATGATATGATGAGCAGTGAGCTGATACGTGAAGTGTATCTTGGTATGGATCATTTCTGCAAAATATACGAAAGCGAAGACAGTTTTTTGTTTGAATCAACAAAGAGTATTCTTTCTGAGCGGGATTTTTACGACGAGAAAAATGAGTTTATTTTAAAAGCTTCTCAATTTGCCGGCAGCCGTATAGCAAACGACAAAGTTTATGTTGAAGTCTCGTACGGTCTTGATGCGGACCTTACATTACAGCAGCTTGCCGTGCTGAAAGCAATACACTTTAACGGACAGAATACGGTCTCGAAACTTGTTAAAACTTTCGGAACAAGTGCAAGCACGGTATCTCTTAATGTTTCAAGGCTTGCAAAAGCAGGCTATGTCATAAAAGAATACGGTAAAACAAGCGACAACCGCGAAACAACGCTTTGTATAACAGATAAAGCAAAAGAAAAAATACTTATTATAGAAAACAAGTGTTTTGATATATTTATGGAGCAGTATCATCAGCTTGATGAAGAAAAAAAGGTGCTTCTTGAAGAAGGTATCAAGCATTTTGATAAAGCTGTAAAAATTATTAAATCGGAGGTAGAAACTATATGAAAAAGAAACTCAGGATCATTCCTTTATTATTGGCTGCAGCAATCTCGCTTTCGGCTTGTTCAAAAAAGGATGCCGATGAGGCAGCAGCACAGGCGCAGGAAAGTGCTATACCCGTAGAGGTAATGGAAGCCGTGCCGGGAAGTATAGACAAAAAACTTACTTATGTCGGCAAGGTCGCTGCAAACGATACTGTTAATGTAACATCCAAACTTTCGGGTCAGGTAAAGGAAGTTTATGTAAACGTCGGTGATACCGTAAAAAAAGGGCAGACTCTTTTGCTTATTGACGATAAAGATATAAGAGATCAGATCTCAACGACCGAAGCACAACTTAAAGTTTCCGAAGCAAGCGTTAACAGTGCCAAAACGAGTCTTGCACAGGTAAACAGCGGCGGTCAGACCGAAACACAGCGCCATACACTTGAAACTGCGGTAAAAAATGCACAGACAAATGTTAACGTATCTTTTATCAGTATGCAGAATGCGGAAAATTCATATTCCGATATTGAAAAGAAATACAATGACTATAAAACGATGCTTGCCGCAGGTGTTATTACTCAAAAGGATTTTGATGCCATAGAACTTGGCTATACACAGGCTAAAAACGCTCTTGAGCAGTCACAACTTGCATATAACACGGCAGTCACATCACTTGAACAGGCACAGACAAACCTTGACCTTTTCACAAACAAGACCCTCGAAGACAGCGAGGCTACTGCAAGAAACGGTGTCAAAACAGCAGAAGCAAGCAGAGATTCGGCTGCGGCAGGTCTTGAAGTGTTAAAAAGCAATTTAAACTATATTCGTGTAACAAGCCCGATCGACGGTGTTATCACACAGCGCAATATCGAACCTACCAATATGGTCAGCTCGGCAATGACACCCTTTGTTGTGGCAGATACCTCAAAGGTTACCGTTAATGTTGATGTAAGTGAAAGGATAATCAACCTTATAAATGTCGGAAACAGCATTGATGTAAATATTAATTCCGTTTACGACCATCCCGTTACGGGCGTAATCAAAACCATTGATCCGACTGCAAGCAACGGCGGTTCATTTACTGTCAAAATCGAGATAGATAACGCCGAAGGGTTGTTAAAGCCCGGTATGATCGCCCATGTTTCCTTTACGGAACAGGAAGCATCAAATGTTGTTATCGTTCCCCGAAACACCGTTATCGAAGATGACGAGGAGAATTATGTATTCGTTGTAAACGGCAACAGTGCAAAGAAAGTCAAAGTCACAACGGGTATCGACGACGGTAAGAATATTGAGATAAGCGGTGTTGATTTTGGTGATAATATCGTTGTTTCGGGTCAGACATATCTTAATGACGGCAGTGCAATAAGTATCATCGAAGCCGAAGAAGAAACCGAGACGGCAGCGTCCGCCGATAAGGAGGAATAAGCCGTATGAATTTATCAAAACTTTCAGTTAAGCGACCGGTAACTACGCTTATGTGCGTATTTATCGCCGTTGCTTTTGGTCTTATGTCCATGTTTAACCTCAGCATGGATATGATGCCTAATATGAATATTCCCATCGTGCTCGTCATTACAAGCTATGACGGCGCAGGTTCGGAGGAAATGAAGACACTTATCACCGAACCTATAGAAGAATCCGTAGCTACGATAAGCGGTCTTGATACACTTACAAGTACATCTTCGATGGGCAGCAGTATGGTAATGATACGTTTTGACTACAGTGTCAATATAGATGTAGCCGCACAGGATGTACGTGAAAAAGTCGATATGATCAAATCAACTCTGCCCGATGCGGCAAATGACCCTATGATCATGAAAATAGATATCAACTCCATGACAGGTAATATCTATATTATGGCTACGGCAGAAAATAAAAATATCAACGAACTTAAAAAACTTCTTGATGACAAGGTAGTTCCGCGTCTTGAAAGGCAAAACGGTGTTGCTTCGGTCTCTCTTATGGGCGGTAACGACAAGATAGTCGAGATCACGCTCAATCATGAAAAATTAAGGGCATACGGAATAACCGAAAGCACGATAAGCGGTCTGCTTATGTCAGAAAACATAAATACGCCTCTGGGCAGTGTTTATGAGGGCGATAAAAACCTTACGCTGCGTATCAAGGGTGAATTCCGCGACATTAAAGATATAGAGGATGTTATCATCCCCACAGGAAAAGGCGGCAACATATTTTTAAGTGATATTGCCACTGTAAAAGAAAAATATGATACAAGCAAAGCATTCACATATGCAAACGGCACCGAGAGTATAATGCTTTCCATATCAAAGAACTCGACGGCAAATACCGTTGATGTTTCAAAGGCTGTTTTCAGTGAAATGACCAATATTCAGGAAGAATTGCCCGATGTAAACTTTATTACTATTTCAAACCCTGCCGACTATATCCAGAATTCACTTTCAAGTGTTGGTCAATCGGCAATAGAAGGTGCGCTTTTTGCTATCATAGTACTCTTCCTTTTCCTTCGTGAATTGCGTTCGACCCTTATTGTTGCGGTATCTATGCCTGTTTCCATTATAACAACTTTTGCTGTAATGAGACTTGCAAATGTTAACTTCAACCTTATGAGTTTAGGTGGTCTTGCGCTTGGTATAGGTATGCTTGTTGATAACTCTATCGTTGTTATGGAGAGCATATTCGTTAAGCTTGAACAGGGCAAAGACAGGATAACCGCCGCTATCGAAGGCGGCAGCGAAGTTATCAACTCCGTTCTTGCGTCAACACTTACAACCGTAGCGGTATTCTTTCCCATAACGCTTGCAGGCGGTCAGGTGGCAGAGCTGTTCAATGATATGTGCCTTACTATCGTGTTCTCTCTTCTTTCTTCGCTGGTAGTATCGGTAACATTCGTGCCAATGGCTTGTTCTATTCTCCTTTCGCCCGAAGATGTAAAAGTTACCGAATCAAAAGGTATTATCGGCAAGCTTCTTGACGGCGTAAGTGCAATAATAACAGCTATCGAAAAAATCTATAAAAAAGTGCTTGTAAAGGCGCTTAATTTTAAAAAGGCAACCGTTGCCATAGCACTTTTGTTCGTTGTTCTTACGGGTGCAGTTATCCCGACAATGCATATGGAATTTATGCCAAATACCGATGAGGGTGAGATAACTATCGATGTTGATCTTCCTAAGGGTTCAAGAATTGCCGCTACGGAAAAGATCGCATGGCAGGTAGTTAACGCTATAGATGACGAGCCCGAAATAAAAGATATAGCTATGAATGCAGGCGGTACGGGTTCTATGGCAGCTCTTATGGGTTCAAGTGAAGACAGTGCCACAATAAGAATAACCTTGCGCAAGAAGTCCGAAGGACGTAAAGTGACAACCGATGAAGTTGCTTCGAATATGCGTAAAAAAATAGCCAATATTGCAGGTGCAGAAATTGAAGTCAATTCTTCGGGATCTTCAATGGGTTCCTATTCTTCAAGCGGTTTTCAGGTCAATATATTTGGTGATGACAGTGAACAGCTTGAAAATGTAAGCGAAGAACTTGTTGAGATCGTTAAAACCTTCAGAGGTGTAAGTGACGTTAAATCTTCAATTGAAGACAGCGCCCCCAATGCGACGATCCGTATAGATAAGCGCAAGGCAAACTCAATGGGCATCAGCGTTTCCTCACTTTCAAGCATTTTAAGAACCAATATCTCGGGTTCTAAGGCTACAACATATAGAATAAACGGTGATGAATACGATATAAAAATAGTTTCCGAAGACGGAAAAATAGATTACATTTCGGATGTTGAACAGATACTTGTTCCCACAAGTTCGGGCACAGCTATTCCATTGAGTGAGGTAAGCGAGATAATTGACGAGGACATCCCTGTGTCGATATCAAGAGAAAACCAGACAGATATGGTTTCGATAACGGCAAACCTTGACGGTGCCGCAATTTCCGAAATTGAAGACCAATTTAATGAAGCTATGCGTACATACAATATGCCTTCCGAAATTACATGGAAATTCGGCGGTATTTCGGAACGTATGCAAAAGGCTTTCTCCGGTCTGTATCTTGCATTGATAGTTGCGGTATTCTTGGTATATATGATAATGGCAGCGGAATTCGAGGCTTTCAGCTTCCCGTTTATTGTCATGTTCTCAATACCTATTGCTATCACAGGCGGTCTGTTCGGTACCTTTATTTCAAGAAGTGCTATCTCAGTAACAAGTCTTTTGGGTCTTATCATGCTTGCCGGTGTTGTTGTTAACAACGCTATAGTGCTTATCGACTACGGTAATTTACAGATAAGAGAAAACGGACTTTCTTACAAAGAAGCTATGCTTGTTGCAGGACCTATGCGTTTAAGACCTATTCTTATGTCAACACTTACAACAGTGCTTGGTATGATTCCTATGATGATATCGCAGGCTGATGGTGCTGAAACTATGCGCGGGCTTGCCGTTACGGTAGTATTCGGTCTTTCGCTTTCCACGCTTGTTACATTGCTTCTTATCCCTGCAATTTATGTAGCTTTCAATGAACGTATAGAGCGCAATAAAAAGCGCAGACAAGCGAAAAAAGAAAAAAGATTGGCAAAGAAAGCGGCAGCAGCAGAATAAAAAAATGCGAGTCCGTTTCAAAAGTCATTCGTGCAAATACTATTATCCGCAAGGCTATCGCAGCTTTGCGGATTTTTTTGTTTATACGGGTAAAGTTCCGAAGAAACTCACTCTTTTTACAGTCAATGCTCAAAAATTCAACAGATAATTAAAGTTTAAACTTAAAATAATTTGGTCTTGATTTATTGCAATAATTAGTGTATACTGAAAAAAAGATCATAAACTTTTATTTAAGAATTATTGGAGATCAACAGTATTATGCCTGACAGAATAAACGGAAAACGTTTTTTAAAGAATATTTGCAATATAAATAAATTGCCCGAATATACTTTCAAGGGTACTTCAGCGGAAGAATTCAGCTTATGGCAGGCAGATACTGTCAAAAAGCTTGAAAAGATATTATGCTTTGATAAAATAGCCGATTGTGAGCTAATATATGAAAAAGTTGAAGAAACAGATGGTTTGAAAACATCGGACGGTTTTGAATATAACAGAGTGCTTTGGAACGTCTGTACCGCAGAAGGGCTTATTATGCCTGTTTATATGCTTGTTCCACAAAATAACGGCAACGGTATTCCTGTAATAGCTGTGCATTGTCATGGTTCCGACGGAAAAAACGGTATGGTAGGTATGATCTCAGAAGAATTGTCTAAAAACAGTGCGCGTTTTACCTTTACATATGCGTTTGATATGCTGGAGAAGGGTTATACGGTTTTTTGTCCCGATATTCTCGGCTCGGGAAGCAGAAAATCAATAAGTATAAACAGACCAAAGGAAAGTGATTGCAGTGTTCTTAATTTTACTTTAATGGCTTTGGGTATGAACTTGCAGGGCGTTATTATCTGGGAATTGAAAAAGCTTATTGATTTTATACAAACAATGGATCTTGATATGGAAAAACTTGTTTGCGTAGGCTTTTCGGGCGGCGGACTTGAGACCCTTTGGCTTGCCGCTATGGACGATCGTGTAAAAACCGCTTACATAAGCGGATATTTCCACAGCCTTAAAATGACATTACTGCAAAGCAATTTCTGCGGCTGCAATTTTATCAATGATTTGTGGAGTATAATAGATCTTGATATTCTTGCGGAACTTGCAGCGCCTAAAAAGCTTTATATTGAAACGGGCAGGGAAGACAAGCTGAACGGAGATGATAATCTTAAAAACGTCTATCAACTTGTTGAAAACGTCAAAAACATCTACGAAAAATACTTCAATGCAGAAGATTTTAAGTTTGCTGTTTGCAACGGTGCCCACAGATGGTATGGTTATTTTCTGGATGAATTCTAAAAAGCGGAGTTTCTGTAAAAAACTCCGCTTTTTGTGTGTCAAAATATACTTATTAAATATTTATAATAAATATTTATACCTCAAATAAAGAAAAAATATCTTAAACAAAATATCTTATTGATTTTTAAAGATACTCTTCTTTATTGATCGAGTATCTCAGAAGTTCTCTAATAAAATTAACCGCAAATGTCACCTGTTTGTCATCGAGTGCATCGCAAATAGTGGCGAGTTCTTCCCGAGGATCATCATCCTCATACTCTGGGTCAGACATAGTTATATTACGCTTGCCGCAGCCTCGTCCGCCGATAAGTTCATCCATTGACAAACCTAAATAATCAGCCAATTTTTTGTAATTCTCGAGGCTTGTCCCTCTTACGCCGCGCTCAATGCTGTCGATCGTTTGTACGGAACATTCAAGAATATTTGCAAGGTCTTTTTTTGTCAACCTGAAATGTTTGCGCTCAAGCCTGATATTATTGCCGACCTGTTTTAAAAATTCCGATTCTGCCATAATATCACCCGTTAATTTGCTGATCAGTTAATATTTAATTTTCATACGCATTAGTTCTCATTTTTTTGTTTTTTTGTTTTATTGCATATCTGCCAGATATTCTTCATATCCGATGCTTTCAAGCTTTGCGGATTTGTTTTCAACTTCGGTTTTCATATTAAGACGATAGTTCTTTAACTTTTCGCTTAAATTGCTGTCGAATGCCGCAAGTATCTGTACAGCCAACAAACCTGCATTTTTGCCTGCGTTGATAGCTACCGTTGCAACAGGTATGCCGCCCGGCATCTGAACGATAGAATAAAGTGAATCAACACCGCTTAATGCACGGGTTTTAATAGGTACACCAATTACGGGCAGGGTAGATATAGCCGCTGTCATACCCGGCAAATGTGCTGCACCGCCTGCGCCCGCTATAATGACCTTTAAACCGCGCTCTGAAGCTGTTTCCGCATATTCATACATTTTTTTCGGTGTTCTGTGCGCCGAAACAACGCTTATCTCATAATCAACGCCAAATTCCTCAAGCATCTTTGCGGCATCCTGCATAACAGGCAGATCCGAATCACTGCCCATGATTATTCCAACTTCAGCCATTGTCCTCATCCTCCTTTATAGTGATCTTATTATAAGCTTCTTCCGCAAGGGAAAGCGCTTTTTCGGTGGTATCTGCGCAAACGGTTATATGCCCCATTTTACGCTTTGGTTTAGTCTGGCTTTTGCCATAGATATGTACAAAAGCTCCCTGCACTGAAAGTGCGTCATAAATGCCATATACGCGAGCTTTGCCGCTGCTTTCGGGCGCACCCAGAAGATTGACCATAACAGTAGGCCGTATCAGTGCTGTATCGCCAAGCGGAAGCCCCGAAACGGCACGGATATGGTTTTCAAACTGGCTGGTCACACAGCCCTCGATAGTGTAATGTCCCGAATTATGCGGACGCGGTGCTATCTCATTTATAAGCACATCATCATCCTTTGTTATAAACAGTTCAACACAGAACATACCGATACCCTGAAAAACTTCCATTACTTTTTTTGCACAGTCCGAAGCTTTTTTTACAGTATTATCGGGAATATCGGCTGGAACGATAGTTTCGTGGAGTATGCTGTCCTTATGTATATTGTTGCCGACGGGATAAATAACGACCTGACCGTTCAGCCCACGGCAGGCAAGAATGGAAGTTTCCGTCTTAAAATCAACCATTTTTTCTGCCATGAGAGGCAAATTTCCGCCGCCAAGCTCACGATATTTTTCTTCCGTTTCCGCTTTGGAATCAACAACGGCATTTCCTTTGCCGTCATAGCCGCCCGTGCAGGTTTTAAGCATATACGGATAGCCGTATTTTTCGCCTGCCGAATACATATCTTCAATACCCTTGATTTCCATAAACTCGGGTATCGGAAGATCGTGTTCTGCAAGTGTCTGCTTCTGTGTCAGTTTGTTTTGTATTATTTTAAGACTTTTTGCCGTAGGATATATCTTGTATCCCTCATTTTCGAGTTCAAGCAGTATATCCGTATTGATATGCTCAAATTCATATGTTATAACATCGCATTTTTCCGCAAGCTGTCTGATGGCATTCTTGTCTTCAAAATCCGCAATTATATGATCGTCCGTTACAGTATCAGCGGGACAATCGGGAGTAGGGTCAAGAATAATAAGATAAAAGCCCATTTTTTTTGCTTCAAGAGCCATCATCTGCCCAAGCTGACCTCCACCGATAATGCCGATTTTTTTGCCTAAATAGTTTATTTTATCGTTCATTTTGCGCTTATCTGACCTTTCGTTTGTTTGATTGCATAAAACTTAATTATTTGCTTCGGCAGGAAACAAAACGCTGCCGTTCAGCGTCTTTTGCAGTATCCATGCCGCATCTTCCGCCGTCAGTTCGGTGTTGCCTGTTACATTTGCTGCCTTAAGCTGTAAGGGAGAAAGAATTACCGCAGCTTTATTAAGTATATACTGTAGAAGTATAGTGGAATCCGCCGCCTCAATAACACCGTTTCCGTCTACATCACCGAGTTTTATATCATATAGATCACTGTCCTTTGTGATTATAAGATATTGCGGTACAGTTATTCCGTTTCCGCCTATACGTGCGGCATAAACGCCGTTATCAAGCGAAAGGGCATAAACAAGGGTAAAATCTTTATCCTTTATTTCTTTTTGATCAATATATTTTATATCGTCAAAATCACAGCTTCCCGTGCGAATTGGACAAATGACAACAGTTACAAACTGTTCTTTTTCAAGTTCGGTAACAGAACCTGTTATACTCAACACACCATCCTGGCTTATCTTGGCACTTGAAAGGTGTACATCCGCCGCAAAAACAGGCAGGCAGAAACAAAACTGTATAATAATAAATATAAGAATTTTTTTAAATATTCTCAAGTTAATTCCTCCGGTCAAGAGTTTATCGGTTTTTAAAGAAATCCAAAGCTGATGTATCGCCGGAAAGATTTGTTTTAACAGGCGAAAGGCTGGTACGTAAAGTTTCGTTAGTGCGGTATTCGTCAAGCTTATCGGATATTTTCATCTTATTGTCAACAAAAGTTACAAGATAAAAATCTCCGTTTCCGTTTTCATCGGTACAACCGAGAATACCGTCATGACTTTCATAAAAACGTGCAAATTGAGCAAAATCGCCAACATTATCTATACGTACAGCCGTGCCTTGCTGAACAGAATAGGTATACATAGCATTTTCTTTGTTTGAGCCGCGGTTAACGATAAGTTCGGGTATCATATCACCGTTTATATCATATATAATGTAGTTATTGCAGTTTTCTGTTATCAGCAGATTGTGATAAGCGCTGCGGCAGCCGTTGAAATTAAGATCAAGCAGGCTTTGATAGAGAGTATAATATGCACTGCTCAGTTCGCCGCTTGTTGCAAACTGTTTATCGGCAGAGGCAATAGCGCTGTCAAGCTCTTCAAGCTGTTTATTTACATCATTTGCTATGGGAGAGAGTTTAACTGTATTATAGACCTCATCCGCAAAGTTCAAAAGGTTTTCAAGGCTCTGAGGATCGACATCCGTATTTATACGCGATTTAAAATCCTCAATAGCGGCATTGAGATAATCAACATTGTTTTCCGCATCCATAAACAGGATATTATCGCGTGTAAGGAGTTCTTCGGCTTCTTTAATGGTAATATCAAATTTATCCTTTGCCGAAGTGCTGCATTGACCGATCTCGGTGCCGACTTCTGTCTCGTTATAAAGCTTGCGTGCTTCATTGGTCAGCTCTGTAAGATCGTTGAGCATTTCTTTATCCACAACAAAGCTGAATAAAGCTATTTCTGAACTTTTGC
>ODAJ014733025.1_pt1 | contig 11440 bp, 6 predicted proteins | sample 1539241 | NCBI WGS metagenome assembly ODAJ01 (sample SAMN02144231, study PRJEB22623) | gut metagenome | biome: sheep rumen | host: Ovis aries | place: New Zealand | reverse complement strand
CCCCCCCCGCCAGTGGCAGGTTTGCCTCATAGCGCGCCAGCACCTTCTTTCCGAATAGCTGGAAGCGATAAGCCGCTGCTACCGTGGGCATGATGTTCAAGTGGGCACGTGCCTGAGCGGGGTTGTTGGAATTAGATGTGTTATAGATAAATCCCAATGAGGCATTCAGTACTCCACCTGCCTGCAGACGTAACTTCCCGTCCATCAGCTGCCAGCTATATAACTTTCCCCAATAGAGGTTATAGGCACCCTCCAGCTCGCTTTTCTTGTTAACACGATCCTTGACGGTGGAGAGGTTTGCCTCATGCTCCACGATGGTTGACCATCGGCTTGCCGTGCGTTGCCGCTCTGTGTGTGATAGATAGCTTGCTCCAAAGCCCTTGAAGTGTTCCGCCGACAGATAGGTGTCGAGCACATTCGTGCCACCAATGCCTATCATCTGACTATTGGTGATCACCTTTATACTATCGTCAGACTGGGCATTGCAAATGAGAAATGAGAAATGAGTAATGAGTAATGCCAATGAATAATGAAGAATAGTACTATGCCAAAAAGAGCTTTTGGCATTTCTTATTCTTCGGCCTAAAGGTACGAAGCGACCAAGGTCGAGTTTTTCCATTTCAATATTACTCGTCTTCATCGGGGAAGAAATTAATGGTAAGCTGACCCGTCAACTCGTCTATCACCTGTTGCTGACTCTTACCTGCATCGGGATCCAGGTTTTCCTCTTCCTCTTCATTGTCTGCGTTTTCCGTGCTTTTAGTTGGCTCAGGGAATCGCAGTTGCTCCAGCTCTTCTATCTTTTCCAGCTGGAAGGTGGTGAGTCGCTTACCCTTGGCCTTGAATCCTTTGACGGAGATAAACTGCTCAGCGTCAATCTCTTCTGCGCCTCGGAATGCGTCATTGCCACCATAGGTTATCTGCAGGCGGGGGTAGAACGTGTCGGTGAGCAGCAACTGCAGTGAGTTGGCATTCTCGCCGATGAAATTCTGCTTGCGTTTGGTAGCCTCCATGAGGAATCGTTTGATGTACGGATATCCTTGATTGTCAGCGTCAAAGAGTACGCAGGTCCATACCTTATCGGCTGCATATTTCTCGATGCGCTGGATGTTGTCCTCGAAGTGGTTGTTGGGATCGTAGTTGGTGAGGTAATAGTCACCATTCTTGAGGATGACCAATATCTGGTCGCCGTCAAAGAATTCGCCCAGCAGTTGTCCGTGCTCATCGTAGTTCAGGCGGTTCACGTCGGGGTCGTACCAAACCTTGCGGCCTCCCAGTGTGGAGTGTCCTCGGCTCTTCATGCCGATGCGGTGTATCTGATACTTCGTCAGCAGATTACCCTTTGCACTACGTCCTTTAATCATCACCTCGGAGAAGTCTTTGTCGAAGAACACCTTCTTCATCTTGGGTGCTGGGTCTAGTGTTACCTTGATAACCTCTGCCTCGCCATTGGGATTAGATGTGAAATAGACCACCCGCGAGCCCTTGGTGCCAGCCGTGATGTCGTATTCACGGTCGCGAGTGACAGACGATACGTTGAAGCGCTTGATGTAGTAGTAACCTTTGGGACCGTCACGATAGACGGCATTGTAGATGGTGCGCTGGTCGTTCTTCTTGAACACATCCACCCAGATAATGTTCTTGCCTACGAACAGCTTGTCGGCAACGCGCACAATTTTGAACTTACCGTCTTTATAGAAAATAATCAGGTCGTCGATATCTGAGCAATTGCACACGAACTCGTCCTTCTTCAGGCTAGTACCGATGAAGCCGTCCTGCCGGTTGATGTACAGTTTCTGGTTGGCTTCCACCACCTTGGTAGCCTCGATGGTGTCGAAGTTGCGTATCTCAGTCAGTCGCGGATGGTCCTTGCCATACTTGTCCTTCAGGAACTGGAACCACTGTGCCGTCACCTCCACGAGGTTGGCCAAGTCGCGGTCTATCTCCTCTATCTCGGCCTTGATGCGTGCCATCAGCTCGTCGGCCTTGTCCTTGTTGAACTTCAGGATGCGCTGCATCTTGATTTCCAGCAATTTCAGAATGTCGTCTTTGGTGACCTCTCGAATCAGTTGCGGGTAGAAGGGAGTCAGTCGCTCGTCGATATGTTCGCAAACGGCATCAATGGTGGGTGCCTGTTCAAATTTCTTGTCTTTATAGATACGCTCCTCGATGAATATCTTCTCCAGCGAGTAGAAATGCAGCTGCTCCATCAGCTCACCCTTTCGGATTTCCAGTTCCTGGCGTATCAGGTCCTTGGTGCGGTCTGTGGAATGGCGAAGCACGTCACTCACCGTGAGGAATTGCGGTTTGTTGTCCTCAATCACACAACAGTTTGGTGATATGTTGATTTCGCAGTCGGAGAAGGCGTAGAGAGCATCCAACGTCTTGTCGCTCGACACACCGGGAGCCAGTTGCACCTGTATCTCCACCTTTGAGGCGGTAAGGTCCTCCACATGGCGGGCCTTGATCTTCCCTTTGTCAATAGCCTTTAGGATGGAGTCTATGATGGTCTCTGTAGTCTTCGAGAACGGAATCTCGCGGATTACCAGTGTCTTGTTGTCCAGTTTCTCTATCTTGGCACGTATCTTCAGCGAACCACCTCGCTGTCCGTCGTTATATTTCGAGACGTCGATGGAACCGCCGGTGGGAAAATCTGGATAGAGGTGGAACTCCTCGCCGTGCAGATAGGCGATAGCGGCGTCGCACAACTCCACGAAGTTATGGGGAAGAATCTTCGACGACAATCCTACGGCAATACCCTCTGCCCCCTGTGCCAACAGCAGCGGGAATTTGACGGGAAGTGTGATAGGCTCCTTGTTCCGGCCATCGTACGACATCTGCCATTCCGTAGTCTTTGGGTTGAACACGGTGTCCAGCGCAAACTTGCTGAGGCGCGCCTCGATATATCGTGGAGCAGCAGCCCTGTTGCCTGTCAGGATGTTACCCCAGTTTCCCTGCGTGTCTATCAGCAGGTCCTTCTGGCCCATCTGCACCAATGCGTCACCGATAGAGGCGTCACCGTGGGGGTGAAACTGCATGGTGTGTCCCACGATGTTGGCCACCTTGTTGTATCGTCCGTCGTCCATGCGCTTCATCGAATGCAGGATACGGCGTTGCACGGGCTTCAGTCCGTCCTCGATATGTGGGACGGCACGCTCCAGGATGACATACGATGCATAATCCAGAAACCAGTTCTGATACATGCCGCTCAGGTGGTGTACTGCTGCTGCATCGAAGCGGTTTACGGGTGTATAGTCTGAATGCGCCTCGGCACCTTCGGTGTTCTCAGTGCCTTCTGTACCTTCTGTGCTTTCTTCGCTCTCAGAAATCGGGTCTTTTATTTCGTCGTCCATTTTTATGTAGTTATCGGGAAAAATTCGTGCAAATATACGAAAAATCTTCGATTCGTGCAAATTTTGAGCCAAGCTTTTCTCATATTTCAAAAAATAATAGTATCTTTGCAAGCAGAGACGATGAACTAAGAACAGTTTATTTTCGAGGATATTACCTTCACATAACTATAAATATTAGCATTATGAAACAGACTATTATTCTCGGCAACATCATTACGGTTGATGAAAAAAGGCCTTTTGCCAAGGCTGCAGTAGTTAAGAACGGCATATTCTCATATATCGGAGACGTAGAGGAAGCAAAGAAACTTGCTGGTGCCGACGCAAAGGTGCTGGACTATGGCAACAACTTTATCTATCCAGGTTTCATTGAGTCCCACTGTCACGGCAGCTTTGCCGGAGAACGTGCTATCGGACAGGCGAACTTGATGGCGGCAGGCTTAACAAATTATCCGAAATATCGAGAGATTATCAAAGAATTTATTGCGAAGAATCCGCAACGTGACTTCTACGTAGCAGCCGGTTGGGTTGAAAATGAAGAATACGTCACCAAGTCATTTCTGGACGAGATTTGTTCTGACAAACCGCTCTTTATGCAAACAGGCGGCGGACACTCTATGCTACTCAATACAAAGGCGTTGGAATGGGCAGGCGTTGATGCTGAGTATGCCAAGAAATGGGGTTATGACTTGGTTCATGTAGATGAGAATGGTGAACCTGACGGCTATCTCTGTGAAGGTCCTTTGTTCGAAATCGTACCGAAGTTGCCTACTACGGTGAGAGACATCAAGGATTATCTGCTCTCTTGGCAGGAGTTTGCGTTCAGCAAAGGTTATACTGCCGTTGGTGATGCTGGTGCGGAAGTTATACATCGCGCTGCTCCCCAGGCATACTATGAGCTTGAGCAAGAAGGTAAGCTGAAGCTGCGCACCTATGCATGGATGTATGTAACTGATAATGCCGATGCAAAGACAGAGATAGCCCGCATCGCTGCTCAGCGTGCAGAGATGAGTGGTGAATATTTCCATATCATCGGAGCAAAGGCGTTCCTCGACGGTGTGACAGAGGCTCATACAGGTTGGCAGAACCAGGATTACCTTGACACACCTGGCTATCACGGCGCAGAGCGCTACAACGACCACGACAAGATGGTGCAGCTGATTGCAGAGGCCAACAAGGAAGGTATGTCCGTACACGTTCACTCTGAAGGTGGTGGTGCTACACACTATATGTTGGGATGTATCGAGGATGCCGAAAAGATTACTGGCAATAAGGACCAGCGTAACGTTCTGGCTCATCTGCACTTCGTGACCGATGAGGATGTCCGTCGTATGGCAGAAACAGGTTCGGTAGCAGCAGTTCCACCATTGTGGACACCAGCCGTTCCAGGCGTTTATGACCAGGAAATTACATATGTAGGTAAAGAATTGGCAGATCAGGCTTATCCTATCAAGTCATTCTATGATGCTGGAGCCAACGTAGTGTTCCACTCCGACTATCCTGTATCTCCGATGATGGACATCAAGTTCAGCATTTATACGGCAGAGAAGCGTAATGTTCCAGCAGGATTCATGGGAATTGACGGTGTCAAACCTCGTAATCTCAAGGAGGCTATCACCCGCGAGCAGTCGCTGCGTGCTATGACCATCAACGTTGCACGCCAGTTCCATCAGGAGCATCGTCTGGGTTCTATCGAGGTCGATAAGATTGCCAACATGACAGTATTCGACTGCGACTTCCTGCATGACGACATCGAGAAGGTGGCACAGGCTAATATCGTAGCCACCATCGTGGACGGCGAAGAAGTCTTTAAAGCATAAAAGAGTACGATAGCGGACGACATAAAGCGGAGCAACCATTTTGGTTACTCCGTTTTTCACTTTTGACATTTAATTTAAAGAAATCAGGGTATCTTTTGGGAACCGAAGGCGTATTAATTTCAAATGGTAAAGGTGTGAAGCGACCAAAGGTAGTGCGGAAGAGGAAAAAAGGGGCGCTCCCTTTTTCTCTTTTTTTTCTTTGTGTTTTGCGAAAAACTTCGTATCTTTGCACTCATCTATCGAAATACAACAGAAATAACTAAAAAATAATGCTATGAGTGCGATTGAAGAGAAATTGATGGCTAAGTACGGTGAGAACAAGCCGATTGCCGACCATAATTATGATGCATCGCTGGCCACCAAGTGTGTGAATGGCATCTTCGTGGGCAAAAAGGTGGAGAACATCATTTCCTATAAGGGTATTCCTTTTGTGGGTCAGCAGCCCGTGGGCAACATGCGTTGGAAAGCTCCTGTGGATGTTACGCCGAACGACGGGGTCTATGAGGCCTATTATTACGGAAAGAGCCCTGTTCAGGCACCGGGCGACCCTGCAGCCCTTTATCCTATGGGTGAGGACTGCTTGTATCTGAACTTGTGGAAGTCGGACGATGATGGTGCAAAGAAGCCGGTCATCGTGTGGATTTACGGTGGCGCTTTTGAGGTCGGCGGAACGACTGACCCTCAGTATGACTGTCATAAGCTCGTGAAAGAGAACCCCGACGTGATTGTTGTGACTATCACGTACAGGGTCAGCTTCTTCGGTTTCCTGCATCTGTCGCACCTGTCGGACGGTAACGACTATCAGGATGCTGCCAATCTGGGACTCATGGACCAGATTAAGGCGCTGAAGTGGGTTCACGAGAATATTGCAGCCTTCGGCGGTGATCCCGATAATGTGACCATCTGGGGCGAGTCTGCTGGAGGTGGAAGTTGTACGCTACTTCCGCTGGTCAAGGGCTCTCATCAGTATTTCAAGCGTGTCATCTCACAGAGTGGTGCTCCTGGTCAGACGAGATCACCGGAGCAGGCCATTGCCGTTACGGATAAGTTGATGGAAAAACTCGGCTGCAAGACCGTTTCCGACCTTATAAAGGTCAGTGCAGAGAAGATTGCGGAAGTGTGGACGGACCTGTTCGGATTTTATCAGACACTCGGTATGCCTACGTTTCCGGAGAGGGACGGCCGCTTCCTGCCACTGGACACGTGGGAGGCATACGCCAACGGAGCGGCAAAGGACATAGCGTTCCTGCAGGGCTGCAACAAGGACGAGATGAACACCTTCCTGGGAGCAACCGGTGTGGATGTCTGGAACGCATGGGCCAAGAACCGCATGGAGGGCGAACTGGCGCGTTTGACGGACAAGGAGAGGGAACAGGTGATGAGCTGGTGTAATGACATCAAGGGCGAAAGCTACGAACCTTCCGTCCAGCTGTTCAGTCAGATTATGTTTGTCGCACCGCAAATCAGACTGTCCGAGCTGCAGACCCAGGCAGGTGGCAAGTCATATACCTACTACTACAGGGTGGAATCGTCTCAGCCATTCATCAAAGCCGGTCATGCCTCAGAGTTGTCAGTGGTGTTTGCCCATCCGGAACTCGACGACTTCACGGGAAGATTGTATGACGAGACATTCTGCAAGACCGTGCGTAAGATGTGGATACAGTTTGCCAAGACGGGCAATCCGTCGCTTACTGCCGACCAGTCTCCTGACGGTAAAGCCAAGGAGTGGCCACTGTACGACCTTGAGGACAAGAAGGTGATGGTGCTCGACGAGAACGACATCCATACAGCCAAGGAATCCGAGCTAAAGATAGTGGATTGGGAGAGAACTTATTTCCTGACCAAGTATTATATGCCTTAACTGTTTATATCGATTCATTAATTTAAAACGACAAAATAAGATGGTACAAGATTTATATGTTTTGATGATTACAGCAGCTGTAGTCAGTATTCTGTTTAAGTTGTTAAAGCAGCCTGTGGTTCTGGGTTACATTGTTGCAGGTGTATTAGTCGGTCCTCATCTGTTTGGTAAGTCCCTTGTGAATCCAGACAACGTGAAGCAATGGGGCGACATCGGTGTGCTGTTTGTGTTGTTCTGCATCGGTCTGGAGTTCCGTCTGAAGAATCTTATCAGTAGCGGCAAAGTGGCGGCAATAGGCGCTTTGACAATCATTGTGGGCATGATGGCGCTGGGCTACCTTGTGGGATGGGATGCTAAGTTTGATATGGTCAACTCACTCTTCCTGGCAGGCATGCTTTGTATGTCGAGCACCACTATCGTGATGAAGGCCATCGACGAGGCAGGCATGAGCAAAGAGCGTTTCGTCAAGGGAGCGACCAGCATCCTTATCGTGGAGGATGTGGTGGCAGTGGTCCTGATGGTATTGCTCTCAAGTATTGCCATCCGTCATCAGTTCGAAGGTGCCGAATTAGCCGGCAAAGTTGTTGATTTGGCCATTACGCTGGCTGGATGGTTCGTCTGCGGAATACTGATTATACCGACGCTGATACGCATGTTAAAAAAACATTTGAACGACGAGACGCTTATCATCCTCGCCTTGGGTCTGTGCCTGGGTATGGTGCTGACGGCAGAAGAAGCAGGGTTCAGTAGTGCACTCGGTGCTTTCGTGATGGGTTCTATCCTTGCCGAGACAGTAGAGTCGCATCGTATCGAAAAACTGATGACACCGCTGAAGAATGTCTTTGCAGCTATCTTCTTCATCTCTGTAGGTACGATGATTGATCCGGCTTCATTGGCGGAATACTGGATGAGTGTTGTCTATGTCAGTCTGATAATTATCATCGGAATGATTGTCTTTGCCACCTTGGGTTGCTGGTGGGGCGGTCAGACAATGCGTGACTCCATGCTTACCAGCTTCTCGTTTGTGCAGATAGGTGAGTTCTCGTTCATCATCGCTGGGCTGGGTACCAGCTTGGGTGTTCTCAATCCTATCATTTATCCAATCATCGTGGCAGCCAGTGTGGTGACAACCTTCCTCACACCTTATATCATGAAGGCTGCCCTGCCCTGCTATACGTTCCTTTATAATCACGCTTCAGAGGGCCTGCGTGCTAAGATTGATAAGCGTGAGCAGCAGGTAGTAGCTGCAGAGGCAGAAAAGAATAAGCCATCCGACGATAAGAATTCATTGGCAGACAAGGCGCGTCATGCCGTCAGACATACCTTTATCACAAAGCATCTTGTCAATCTGTTTATCAAGAACATGAGTGCTCATGATGAATCGAAAAAATAAGAAATAATAATACAAAAAAAACAAACTATGGATGCTCAAGAGATTAGAGACGCGCTGCACGGTATGTATGGCGGCGAGAACAAACAGATTACCGATGGCAATTACGACAAGTCGTTGGCTGTCAAGTGTATTAACGGAACTTTCGTAGGTCGGAAGAATGATAATATCATCGTCTATAGGGGTATTCCCTATGTAGGTAAGCAACCTGTGGGTGACCTGCGCTGGAAGGCTCCTGTGGATGCTGTTCCCAACGATGGTATCTATGAGGCATATTACAATGCGAAGAGCAGCTACGGTAACCCGTCGTTTGAGGTAGGTTCACTCTATTACCTGAGTGAAGACAGCCTGTACCTCAACGTCTTTAAGGCTGATGAGGCAACAACAGAGAAGAAGCCCGTTATGGTATGGATTCACGGCGGTGCTTTTGAGTCAGGCGGTACCATCGACCCGATGTTCGACAGCGTCAATTTCATGAAGGAGAATCCCGATGTCATCGTTGTTACGATTGCCTACAGACTTGGCGTGATGGGCTTCCTGCATCTGTCGCACCTGTCGGACGGTAAGGAATATACCGACTCACAGAACCTAGGACTCCTGGACCAGCAGAAAGCGCTGAAGTGGGTACACGAGAATATTGCGGCCTTTGGCGGCGACCCCGACAATGTGACTATCTTCGGTGAATCAGCCGGTGCTGCCAGCTGTACCTTGCAGCCGTTGGTTCCGGGCTCCCAAAAATATTTCAAGCGACTCATTGCCGAGAGTGGTTCCGTCAACCAGACGAGATCTCCGGAAGAAGGTATCGAGGGCACCAACAAACTGATGGAAGCGCTCGGTTGCAAGACTGTTGCCGATCTCCTGAAGGTCGATGGCGACAAGCTTCTGGAAACAGCTACAGCAGTCAACTTTGCACACCAGATGCCCGAAAGAGATGGAAAGTATCTGCCCACCGACACCTTTGAGGCTTACGCCAACGGTGCAGCGAAAGATTTGGAGATTCTGGTAGGTTGCAACAAGGACGAGATGAATTTCTTCGTGTCCAGCTTCGGCAAGGAAGGCTGGGATAAATGGATTGCAGGACGCAAGCAAGAGAAATATGCCAAGTTGCCAGCTGACGAGAAAGCACTGGTCGATAGCTTTATGAACGATGTGAAGGGTGCCTACTTCCAGCCAGACAGTAGCCTCATGAGCCAGAGCTGGTTTAATGTGCCTATCATCAAGTTGTCTGAATGCCAGACGAAGGCTGGTGGTAAGGCATTCACCTATTACTTTACGCCTGAGTCGCCTGACCCCATCATGAAGTGCGGACATGCCATCGAGCTGGCTGTTGTGTTCAATCATCCCGAGATGACCGCCGACACGGGCAGAGCTTTCGACGAGACCTTCTGCAAGACTATGCGAAAAATGTGGGTACAGTTCGCCAAGACAGGTAATCCGTCGCTCAGTGCCGAGATTTCTCCTGACGGCAAAGCCAAGGAGTGGCCACTCTACGACCTTGAGAACAAGAGGGTGATGTTGCTCGACGAGTTCGACATCCATCCGGCAAAAGAAGCAGATGTGAAGATAGTAGATTGGGAGAGGACCTATTTCCTGACCAAGTATTATATGCTGTAACATACGAAACTCAAATAGTAAAAAAACAAATAAAAAATGAAAAAGAAAAGTATTTTGAACTGGAAGGTTGCGTTGGCTGCTCTGGCTGTAACCTTAACCGCATGTGGTCCTGAGATTCCCCAGCCCACGAACTCATCGTTCGAGACGATGGTAGTGAAAAAAACGAATATTGAACTGCCTTATAAGTTCAGTGCCAAGATGAAAGGCCAGAACGACGTAACGGTGACACCACAGGTGAGTGGGCAGTTGGTGAAAATCTGCGTATCTGAAGGTCAGCAGGTGAAGAAGGGACAAGCCCTCTTTATGATTGACTCGCGCAATGCGCAGTTGGAACTGGAGGCTGCTCAGGCTAACCTGCAGGCTGCCTTGGCACAGGAGAACTCTGCTAAGCTGGAGTATGAGTCTAACAAGAACCTGTTTGACAAGAAAATTGTGAGCAGCTATATGCTGAACAACTCGGAGAACTCGTACAAGCAGGCTCAGGCTTCTGTGGCTCAGGCCCGTGCTGCCGTTAACCGTGCTAAGGTGAACCTGGGCTTCTGCACCATCACCGCCAATGTCTCTGGTATTATCGGTGAGATTCCCGTGCGTGTCGGCGACCAAGTATCACCAATGACCCTGCTGACTATGCTGAGCGGCAATACCACGATGCAGGCCGAATTCTCGGTGACGGAATCTGTTGTAGAGACTATGGTACAGGAAGGCATGAAGGCTTCGGATGTAGATAAATTTATCGCCAAGCTGCCAGAGGTAACGTTTGTCATGAAGAATGGTACGGAGTATCCTCACAAGGGTCGCGTTGTCAGCCTGACGGGTGTGGTAAATGCAGAAACGGGTTCGCTGACCAGCAAGGTGTCGTTCCCCAACCCCGACGGTCATCTGTACTCCGGCATACAGGGTACTATCGTGATGCCAATGGCCGAGAAGGGCGTGATTTTAGTTCCACAATATGCTGTGGTGCGCCTGCAGGACAAGGCACAGGTATATAAGGTTCAGGCCGACAGCACGGCTACGGCAGTCGAGGTGAAGACAGAAGACACCGGCAACGGCAAGGACTTCATCGTGACCAGCGGTCTGAACGAGGGCGACCAGATAGTGACTACTGGTGCCAACAATGTGACAGAAGGCATGAAGGTACTTTTTAAAGAGGAAAAGAAGTAAATCAATTGATAATTGACAATTGATAATTATGAAGAACAATATATTTATTAACAGATACGTGATGGCGTGTGCCATCTCGATAGTGATAGCACTGGTAGGCTACATATCTATGAGCACGCTGCCAGTAGAGCAATATCCGGACATCGCACCGCCTACGGTTTCGGTCACCACCAGCTATACCGGTGCCGATGAGAAGACGGTCATGACTTCAGTCATCCAGCCTCTCGAAGAAGCCATCAACGGT
>ODAJ012169324.1_pt1 | contig 11440 bp, 9 predicted proteins | sample 1539241 | NCBI WGS metagenome assembly ODAJ01 (sample SAMN02144231, study PRJEB22623) | gut metagenome | biome: sheep rumen | host: Ovis aries | place: New Zealand | reverse complement strand
CAACTCCCGCCTCCGCCGCCGCGTCCTGGAGAACTTCTCCTACCTGGGCCTCAAGGTGGACTACGAGGCGAACGTCGCCTTCGGCGAGGATGCCATCATCACCACGGAGGATTCCAAGGTGAAGGCCGCCCTCATCTGCACGAACGAGGAGCTGGTGATCGCCCGTGACACCATGCACATCGCCCTCCAGAACCAAGACTAATCCATAACACCGATATGATCCAGAATTTCAACGACCTCTTCGTCGAGCTCAAGGCGAAGAACATCTGCAAGAAGATGGTGGCAGCGTGGGCTGTCGACGAGCATACCATCGAGGCGGCCTCCCTGGCCACCGACATGGGCTTTGTGAAGTGCGTCCTCGTCGGTGACGAAGACCTCATCAAGAAGGTCTGCGCCGACAACAACATCGACGTGGCCAAGTTCGAGATCGTGGACATCAAGGACGAGCTGAAGGCGGTTGCCCAGGCCGTGAAGATGGTCCATGACGGCGAAGGCGAAGTCCTGATGAAGGGCCTCTGCTCCACCGACAAGTTCCTCCGCGCCATCCTGAACAAGGAGACCGGCCTCCTGCCCCCGAAGGGCGTCCTGAGCCACGTGGGCGTGATCGAGAACCCGAACTACCACAAGCTCGTCTTCATCTCCGACATGGCCGTGATTCCGCTCCCGGACTTCCGCCAGAAGGTCAAGCTCGCCGGCTACCTCGTCAGCACCGCGAAGTCCTTCGGCATCGCGAAGCCGAAGATCGCCTTCATCGCCGCGTCTGAGCAGATGCTCGATTCCATGCCCGCCTGCATCGAGGGCGCCATGCTCGCCAAGATGTGCGACCGCGGCCAGATCAAGGGCTGCATCGGGGACGGCCCGCTCGCCCTGGATGTCGCCATCGACCAGGAATCCGTGGAGATCAAGAAGCTCGTCAGCCCGGTGGCCGGCGACGCCGACTGCCTCCTCTTCCCGAACATCGAGTCCGCCAATGTCTTCTGGAAGACGAACTCCAAGCTCGCCGTGGGCGTCCGCCAGGCCGGCTTCCTCGTGGGCGTGAAGGTGCCTTGCATCCTCGCTTCCCGCGCCGACTCCGTGGACGTGAAGCTCAACTCCATCGCCTCCGCGGTGATGAGCGTGAAGTAATCCCGTCCCATGGGTTCACACCGCCGAAAATGGGGCTGGTGGCTGGTAGCGGCGATCGCCGTGGCCGTAGCCGCCAGCCTTTTTCTTCTCCGGAGGGCGGCCGCTCCGCAGGCGTCGGCTCCGGCGGCCTCTTCGGCCGGTTCTTCCGGGGCTGGCTCTCCGGGGGCCGGCTCTCCTGGGGCAGTCGTCCGTGACACCGTGTATGTGGAAGTCGGCGGGGAGTCGGTCCCGATTGTCCGGGAACGGCCTGTGGAAGCGGGTGAGTCTCACCGGGATGCGCCCGCTGCTTCCGGCGCTCCCGCTGCTTCCGACGCTCCGGATGCTTCTGATGCGCTTGGCGCTTCCGATACGCCCGCAGCGGCTGCGGAGACCGTCGTCGCCGTTCCCGTGGAGGATCTCAACGGCCTCATCCGCAGCAAGAGCGGCAAGGACGTCACCATCTCCGCGCAGGCCCCCGACCGGATCACCCTCACCTATGCCGGGAAAGTCGACATCCCCGTGCTCGGGGAGCAGGGGATGAATTTCTCGGCCACTTTCCGCGTCGTCGAGGTCAAGGGCGACCGGCTGGTCCTCCAGCTCGACTCCGGCGCGGCGATGAACGCGGCCGCCGACGCCGTGGCCCCCTACGTCCTGAAGCGCCTCCCCGCCGGTCTGGTCGAGTCCTTCTCGGGCGGTCGCGCCGTCATCAACCTCTCCGCCATCCCGTCTGTGAGAAAGCAGCTGCAGTCCCTGGACATCGTCGGCTTCTCCATCGACTCCGACGAAATCCGCCTGCTTACGGTGGAAAAATAGCGCGGAAGAGGCTTGGTGGGGATAACGTCCCGGTTTTGAGGACGTCACCCGCAAATATCGACCAAAATGACGGTGACGTCCATGATTTCGGGACGTCACCCGCACCCGGGAATCTATTCCAGATCGATCTTCTTCAACCGCTTGCGGTCGTAAACCTTCTTGGAACGGTGTACGGCGGACCACAGGGACACGGGCTTGCCGTGCTCCGCGATCTCTTCCATGCGCGCCGCCCTCCGCTGCGCCAGCATGTAATCCGTCTGCGTGAACCGCAGTTTCTTCGGGCTCTTCTTGGGTTTCATGGGATGAAGGACTGTTTCGGACAAAAGTACGGTTAATTTGGGGTATTTCCTAGGGTCAAACGGAATCCATCAACCGAGCGGCCTGCTCGTAGGTCAGGCCGCAGACACGGGCGATCTGGTTGACATGGGCGCTGAAGCGGAAGTGGAGCTGGCGGACAAATTCCACTTGCTCATCCCTGGTAAGTTGGGAGAACTTCCGTTTGCCAAACAAGCTCTGGCACAGGTCCGGAACGGCGGCCAGGATGACCTGGTCCCGGAAAGCCGGGAGGTTGTCATCGGCCTCCAACCGCTTCTTGGCCTTGGAGGAATTCGTCAGGAACCAATTCATCCGCTGGGGAGTCCGGAAAAAGGCTTGGACGGCTTCGACATCGACATAGTTCTGCGGCGGGATGTAGCCATCGGCACCGATCAGCCAGTTGTCCGGAAGCGATTCGACATCCGTATGCAGCAAGCGTTTGCATGCCCGCTTGGAAAACGATCCCAACGGCCGTCCATCCGGTTTTCTCTGGTCGAAGAACAGACAACCGGTCCCCCAGGGATACTGGCTCGGATGGGAGCAGATGTTGGCTGCGACACAGTTCATTTCCACATAGGCGATTGCCTTTTCCGGATCTTCGTCATATGGGGAAATAAAGTCGATCTGCACACCGTTTCCCCGAAGAAATTCCTTGACCCCATATTTTCTCCGTAAATACAGGGAGTACCGATGCTTGAAGCCTTCGATGAACGCCTCGGCATCTTTCTTCGATTCCGCCTTCACGACAAAATGAACATGGTTGGACATCAGAGTGAACGAAAGAACGACGACCCGGCTTGCATGCGCCTGGATGGCGACGAAATTCATCCCCACCTTGTAATCTTCCTCATCCCGAAACCAGAGCCCCGCTTTCAGATGTTCCGTAGTAATCAGCCACAACTTCCTCATAATCCTTCTCAATCACCATCTCGTCCGGAGAACCCGGAATGGCTTTCCACAAAGATAGGCATAAGTCCATGGATTCCAAGGGCTATCGACACATTTTGCAGAACTATTTTTCGAGGACGGCGGGGGCTGACGGAAGAAGAAAACGCAGGTGACGTCCCAAAACATGGACGTCACCTGCAATACAGACGTTATTTGCAGGTGCCGTCCCCAAAACCGGGACGTTACCCGCACCTAGACTTCCGGAAGGATGCCTACCGAACTTCCGTCAGGGCGCCGGTGACGGAGTCGATGATGAAGCCGCGGACAACCACGTCCTGCGGGACCAGAGGGTGGTTCACTATGGCATCGACAGTCCGGCGCACGGAGGCCTCCGTGTCATGGAAGCCTTCGAGCCAGTCGGCGACGCCTTTGGATTCCCATTCCGCGAGCGTTTCGGGGGAGATGCCGCGTTCCAGCATGTGCGGCTTGAATTCGTTGTAGCTCATGTGGCAGGCGCCGCAGGTGGAGTGATGGACCACCATCACCTCCTGCACCCCCAGCTCGTAGATGCCCACGAGCAGCGACCGGATGGCCGAATCCGTATCCGACAGCACCAGCCCGCCGGCGTTCTTGATGATCTTCGCATCGCCGTTCCGGAGCCCCAGCGCCTTCGGCAGCAGCTCCGTCAGCCGCGTGTCCATGCACGTAAGAACCGCCAGCTTCTTGGCCGGAAACTTGTCGGTCTCATAGGGTTCGTACTCCTTGTTGGCCACGAATCGGGCGTTGTAGGTGAGGATTTGGTCGATCATGGTTTCAGTGTTTTTACAAAGGTAGGGTTTTTCGAGGAAACAAAGAGATCTTTTATCTTATGATTGGACCCTCCTCAATACACCCTTTTAATCCACATCTCCAAAAACCTGTCCTCCAGCGAGTAGGTCTTGACCCGGCCTTCCTGCTCATAAGTCAGAATCTGACTGTCCAGTAGAGTTGCGATGGCGTATTGGACGGAACTGGGCGACTTCAACGCATTCTTCTTGATAAAGGCGACGGAGGTGACTCCGGTCGCCTTTCCTGCCTTTGCGATGGCCACTAAGGTCTCTTTCTGCCCGTAGTTGAGCTGGCTCAGCTGGCCGGCGAAGGCGTGGGACTTTTCTTCCAGGAGGGCGTCCAGGACAAACAATACGTCGTTCTCGTCCACCGTCTTTTCCGGGGCGACGGTGGCGAAGACGTGGTGCAGGAGGTTATGGACATAGTAAGTATGCCCCTCGAAAAGGTCGTAGGCCAGCTGCGCGGCGCCGGAGAGGATCTCCCGCCCGGCCTCGCGGAACTTGGCGCAAATGAATGCCACGTACTTCTCCCGGGCGATTCTGTCCAGATAAAGCTGCTCCGTGCTGTTGTAAAACGGTTTTGCCGCGGAGTGGAACATGTTCTCGAGGATGTGGCGGTTGCTGCCGGCGAAGATGAAGCGGCAGTTGTTCATCGTCTGGACGTGGGAGCGGAGGAGCGCTTCCACGTTCTTTTCCGGGTAGCGGTCGATCTGCTGGAATTCGTCAATGGCAAAGATGCAGGGGAGATCGGCCTTCTCCAAGTAGGCGAAGATCTCCCCGAGCGTGAGTTCGGGGGCTTGGATGTCGCCGAGCTTGACGTCGAAGGAGGGGACTCCCGAAACCGGGTCGTAGGTGAAACTTCCTGTCAATGAACGCAGTACGGACAGGAATCGGTTCAGTACGGCCTTCCCCTTGGGGACAAGCACGGAATAGATTTCCTTGCTTAGGAACAGGACGAATTCGTGCAGGCTGGTTGTTGGATAGATGTCCACGTAGAAGGTATGATAATGCCCTTTGATTTCCGGACGCTCGTAGAAATGGCGGATCAGTTGGGTTTTGCCCATCCTCCGAGGGGATGTGAGCAGCACGTTCGCTTGGTTGGTGACCGTTCGGACCAGCCAGTCCGTCTCCGTCTCCCGGTCGCAGAAGTAGGCCGGGGGAATGATGCCTGTGATATAGAAAGGGTTCATCGCTCTTCTTTTTCCGCGAAGATAGCGGAATCGGAGCAATTATACAAATTCTATAATAGAAATTCTATAATTCTAACGCCCGCTTATTGCAGCCATTTCTCCACAAACCTCCTCACCTCCTCCTTCAATGCCTCCGCCGCCGGGGAGTCGAGGATTTCGATCTTATCGGCGAGCATGAGGTAGAACCAGCGGAGGGGGCCGAGGCCGTGGACGGTGGTGGAGAGGATCCAGTGGGTGTCATCTTCCTGCCAAAGTTCGGTCTCGGGGAGATGGCGGGCGCCGGCGAAGTGCTCGACCAGGTAGTTGTAGGCCATCACGTCCAGCCGGAGGCGGACGGGATAGTCGTGGTCCTTGTCCACCCAGCTGAAGACATCGGCCTGGCAGGGCTTGAAGTCGTGGTTGTATTCCGGGTCGGGGACGTCGGTGTCCACCTCGTCGATGCGGGATAGGTTGAACTGCTTGAAGTTGCGGTCCTCCAGGTCGAAGCACCACACTTTCTCGTCGTCATAGAAGAGGTTGATGGGCACGACGAGCCGGTCGCGGACCTCGCCGCTGTTGCCGCTCGCGTACCCGCGGAGGTACACCTTGTGTTTCTTGTCGATAGCTTCCTGCAGCCGGACCAGGTGGGAGATGTTCCGGTCCACGCGCTTGAGGCTCATCAGGCGACGGCGCTTGCCTTCCTCCGTCATCGGCAGCGTCTGGTTGCCGTCGCGGACATAGGCGGTGCCGTCGGCCCAGGTGCGGTCTTTATAAAGGTAGGCGATCTCGTATTCCGCCGGTTTCACGGAGATGCGGATGGCATCCGCGTCCTCGGTGGGCTCGATGGTGATGTTGTCCTGCAGGGTGTCCTTGAAATAGACCTTCTTCTCCTGCTGGAGGAAGAGGACGAAATGGTCGATGGAATCGGCCTTCGGGACCGGGTGCCCGAGCAACCGCTGGCCGCGCGCCTTGACCCGTTCGTAGTTGGCGATAAACCAGTCCATGTCGGCGTCCAGGCCGCGGCCGGGCATGGTAATGGGATCGCCGGAATCGTTCACGCCCAGGAACAGGACGCCGCCGTTGGCGTTCAGGAAGCCGCACACGGCTTCGAACACCTGGCCGCGGCCCTGGTACTCCAGGTCGGGCCCGCGGCCGTCGTTCCGCATTACGTAGGAGGACTTGAACTCCACCTCGTTCCCTTCGCCCAGGCCGTACTTGCCCGTGACGCGGGCACCGGAGGCGCGGAAAGCGTCCTCCACGCCCAGCAGGGCGCAGATCCGCTTGCGCAGGGCGTCGGGTTTGACGGGGACGATATCGGGTTCCTCTCGGGCGGTCTTGGCGGCTGTGAGCAGGTGCGCGATCCGCCCGGCGATGCCGGGCTCGCCGACGAAGGCCTCCGGGACGGCTCCGGGATACAGGCAGGCGACTTCCGCAGGGGCATTGTCCAGGGCGCGGACCGTTTTCCCCTGGGCATACAGGAGCTTCCGCTGGAGGATGTCGGCCCGCTGGGCCAGCTGGTCCGCCAGGGCCTGGTTCTGTACGGCCTCGGCCAGGAAACGGGCGGCCAGGAGGGTACGGTACCGTTCCAGGGCGCCGACGGCCGGGGCATCCGCCAGCGCCAGCGCTAGTTTCAGCACGCGCTCCGCGCCGTCCGGCTTGCCATCGGCGACCGCAGGGGCCTCGACCCGGATGAAGTCATCCAGGAGCTTGTTCTCGTCGAAAGGCAGGACGGTGTTGCCGGGAGTGCCGATTTCGTCCACGTCCACATTGATAAAGAAATCATCCTGGCGGAATTGGACATTGACCACGTAAAGAACGGCCTCGTCGTCGGGTTTCAGCCCTTCCTTGAGCCGCGAAATGCCGAAGAAACCGCAAGCGGTCATCCAGAGGATGCGCTGCCGGTCCTCATCGACATACAGGACGCGCCCCTGGAAGAAGAGTCTGTTCCGACGCGCGCGCTCTGCACCTTGGATAGCGAACGCCTTGTAGGCTTCCCGGATGGAGATCCCCAGGCCGTCATCGTCGGATTCCACGCGGGCGCCCGCGATGAAATCATTGCCGTACAGATACGGGACGAGGTCCAGGACATCAGTTCCGGTGACCAGCTCGTCATTGAAGAGCGCCATCTCCTCCGCTTCTTCCCCGACCAGTTTGCACCAGAGATGTCCGTCGTTGTCTTCGCGGATACCCGTAATGGTTACCCGGTCGCCCTCCGAAAGCGTTTTCCGCCGGGGGATGATGCGCCGCTGGGCTTGCACGAATTCCTCGGCAAAACCGGCGAGCAGGTCCGCTTCGTCCCGGTCCGCCGCCTTCAGGCGCTCTTCCTTGACGTTCCGGGTGGCGACTTCCACCTTTCCGTCCGCCACGGCGAAGGCGACGGAACGGTTTTCCGTCAGATCGGTCGTGGAAATGGTGACAATTCCGTCCTTGCAGGACACGAATCCTTTCCCGGCATAGGAGAAAGGGGAGATGGGTCTGTTCCGTCGGTAGTTCATAAAGCAAAGATAGGGAAAATATTCACCCCTTTTATCCCTTTTTCGCCACAAAAACCGGACACTCGCCACTCTTTTATGGCGGAACGCGCGGGCGTGGGTAATTTTGTGGAAACCTAAACTGAAAACGGGAAGACATGAAAGGAAAGGTACTGGCCATCAACACGGGGTCGACATCGACCAAGGTGGGGTATTATGTGGACGGAAACACCGTCCTGGTCCGGAATCTGGAACTCAGCGCCCAGGAGGTACTGCGGTTCGACAGCGTGTTGGAACAGGGAGACCTGCGGCGGAGCATCGTGATGGATTTCCTCCGGGATGCGGGTGTGGGCCTCGGCGACATCGACATCGTGATGGCGCGCGGTGGCTTGTTCGCCCCGGCCGTGACCGGCGTGTACGGGGTCAATGCCGATATGCGCGAAGTGCTCCTCTCCGGCCGCGACGGCATCCATCCCTGCAACCTGTCGGCCGTGATTGCCGATGACATCGCCGCTGAGGTGACCGCCTTCCGACGCGAGCGCGGCATCGGCGGTCCCGCCTGCATGGCCTACGTCGCGGACCCGCCGATGGCGGACGAGATGCTCCCGGAGTGCCGCGTCGGCGGTCTCCCCGATTTTCCGCGCCGCGCCTTCTTCCATGCCCTGAATTCCCGTGCCGTCGTCCGCCGGTATCTTCGCGAACATGGGCACACCACCAACGACATCACGGCGATTGTGGCCCATATGGGCGGCGGCATCACCGTCACCCTGCACCGGAACGGGAAGGTCATCGACACGAACAACGGCCTGGGCGGCGACGGCCCCTTCACGCCGGAACGCGCCGGCTCCTGCCCGGCTTTCCCCCTCATCGAGATGTGTTTCCGCAGCGGCCTGTCCGAACGGGAAGTCAAGCACCGCGTGCTGGGCCGGGGCGGCGCCGTCGCCTTCTTCGGCACCAACGACCTCCGCGAGCTGGAGCGCCGCGCCGCCGACGACCCGAAGGTGGACACCTGGCTCAACGCCTTCGGTCTGAACGTCGCCAAATACATCGCCTCCCTCGCCACCACCGTGGACGGAAAGGTCGATGTCATCCTCCTCACCGGCGGCATCGCCAAGGACAGCCGCATCGTCTCCGACATCCGCCGCCGCACGGCCTTCATCGCCCCCACCGAGGTCTATCCCGGCGAGAACGAGCTCGACTCCCTCGCCGAAAACGGCTACCTCATCCTCGCCGGCGAAGCGAAAATCCACCGTTACGACAAGGAACGTCTGCTCGACGAATAGACTTAATATCAACTACTTAATAGCAGAGAGGTGCACCCGCAGGTGCACCTCTCGAACGTTATGTCGCTCTGCATCAAGCAGATAGCTGTGAGCCCTTACTTCACCTCGAAGTCGAGCGCCTGCAGGTCCGCGTCGGCGGAGGAGGAGCCGTAGAGGATCTGGTACTTGCCGGGCTTGATGGCGACACCGTCGTTGCCGTCATAGTAGGCGAAGGCGTCCGGGGCGATGTCGATGGTGACGCTCTCGGTCTTGCCCGGGTCGATGGACACGCGCTGGAAGCCCTTCAGGGCCTTGATCGGCGCATCGGGATTGTCGAGGGCCTTGACATAGACCTGGACGACCTCGGTGCCGGCGCGGTTGCCGGTGTTCTGGACGGGAACGGTGACCTTCACGCCCTTGCCGGCCTTGACGGAGGACTTGGAGAGCTTGCCCTGGCCATAGGCGAAGGTGGTGTAGCTCAGACCGAAGCCGAACGGATACTGGGGCGTGCCCTTGAAGTAGCGGTAGGTGCGGCCTTCCATGTTGTAGTCCAGGAAGTCGGGCAGCTGGTCGGTGGAGGCGTAGAAGGTGACGGGGAGCTTGCCGGAAGGGTTGCAGTCGCCGTTCAGGACTTCGCCGACGGCCTGGGCGCCGCCCTCACCGCCGTACCAGGCCTGGAGAATGGCGTCGCAGTCGTCCACGATGGGCGCGAAGGCCAGGGCGGAACCGGAGCAGTTCACCAGGATGACCGGCTTGCCGGTGGCGCGTAGGCCCTTCAGCAGGCACTGCTGGACGGCCGGGACTTCGATGTCGGCCTTGTCGCCGCCTTCACCCTCGAGGGCCGGGGAGATGCCGCCGACCATGATCCAGGCGTCCACGTCGCCGAACTGCTTCGCAAGGGCCTCGACGTCCGGGAGGTTGCGCTCGCACAGTTGTGCGCTGAACATCGCGAACGGGGAAGCGCCCTTCACGTATTCGATCTTCACGTCATAGGTCTTGCCGGCCACGACGGGGAGTTCCTTGTATTCGACCTGGCGGCGACGGCCGAAGCCGAAACCGCGGCGGCCGGCGCCGGCCGCCGGCGTCTTCTGCTCGTCCACGACCTTGCCGTTCACGATGAACTTGTAGGTGTTGTCGCTGTTGACGACGTACTTGAGATTGCCGGTGAACGGGGAGGTCCACTTGCCGCTGGCGCGGACGGAAATGTTGTCCGTGTTCACGCCGTCGGCGAAACCGTAACCACCGAAGGTGCTGAAGTTCAGTTCCTTGTAGTTGCCCTTGGCGGCCGGTTCGCCCTTGAATTCCGTGTTGTTGAAGAACTCCACGAGGAGGCCCTGTCCGTCGTTGAAGTCGCCGAGGTGGTTGATGGTGTTGTACTCATCCACGAGCTCGCAGGCCTTGTCATAGACCACTTCCGTGTTCGGGAAGGCGTTGCGGATGCCGGTGAGGATGGAGAACTTGTGCGCGTCGATCGGCGTGCCGCCGTAGTTGCCGTTCATCAGGTCCACGTCGTCGGCGTTCGGGCCCACGACGGCGATGCGCTTGATGTCCTTGGAGAGCGGCAGGATGCCGTTGTTCTTGAGGAGGACCATGCTTTCGCGGGCGGCCTCGACGGCCAGCTGGTGGTGCTCCTCACTGGAGATCACTTCCGGCTTGAGGTCCTTCCAAGGGGACATCTCGTCCGGGTCGAACATGCCCAGCTCGAAGCGGCCGCGGAGGACCGGGATGAGGGCGTGGTCGAGGTCTTCGACGGTGATCAGGCCCTGTTCGAGGGCGTCGCCGAGGTTGCGGAAGGTACGGCCGCACTCGAGGTCGGTGCCGTGCTTGAGGGCGTCGGCGGCGGCGTGCACCGGATCCGGATGGGTCATGTGCTGGCCGCGGTTGAAGTAGTTGTTGATGGCGTCGCAGTCGGTGACCACCAGGCCGTCATAGCCCCACTTGTCGCGGAGGATGTCCACGAGCAGGCGGTCGCTCATCGTGCAGGGAACGCCTTCGTAGCGCTGGTAGGCGCCCATCACTTCGCGGACGTCACCCTCGACCACCAGGGTCTTGAAGGCGGGGAGGTAGGTTTCCCAGAGGTCGCGCATCGACACGGACACGTCCATGCTGTGGCGGAGGGATTCCGGGCCGCTGTGCACGGCGTAGTGCTTGGCGCAGGCGTGGGTCTTATAGTACTTGCCCGTCTTCTGCTGCATGCCCAGGACCGTCTGGAGGCCGATGACCGAGGTCAGGTACGGGTCCTCGCCCGGGGTCTCCTGGCCGCGTCCCCAGCGCGGGTCGCGGAAGATGTTGATGTTCGGGCACCAGAAGGACAGTTCCGGGTTACCGGGGTAGTACCGGGCCTGGTCGTCCACGTTCCATTCCCGCTGGGAACGGTTCCAGTTGGCGCGCGCCTCGTCGGAGACGGTGGAATAGACCTTATAGACCTGCTCCGGGTCGAAGGCGGCGGCCATGCCGATGGGCTGCGGATACACGGTGTAGCCGTCGGCGCGGATGCCGTGGCAGGCCTCGCTCCACCAGTTGTAGGCCGGGATGCCGAGGCTGTCCACGGAAATGGACTTGTTCATCAGCAGGCCGATCTTCTCCTCCGG
>ODAJ012126627.1_pt1 | contig 11440 bp, 7 predicted proteins | sample 1539241 | NCBI WGS metagenome assembly ODAJ01 (sample SAMN02144231, study PRJEB22623) | gut metagenome | biome: sheep rumen | host: Ovis aries | place: New Zealand | reverse complement strand
GGCAAGTCACGCTCTACCATTAATGAGCATATTCTTCATATATACGAGGAAGGAAATTAGAAGGAATGACGTGAAGATAGCCAAGAACTGTCTTTCGGCTGATGAGTTGAAGAAATCATCCTGATGAAGAGCACTCAAAGTCCCAGTCGTCTATTTTGAAGTAGAGATCCTGCTCGGTGGGATCGAAGTCCTCCCAATAGTAGAAGAAGTCCTGCGCCTGGGGAGGCAATTCTCCCTGCCCCTCGCGGAAGAGGCGCTGCGTGGCCTGCTCCTGCATGGCCTCCCTACGCATGGTCAGGAAATAGTCGCGCCAATAGTCCGAATCAACGTCAAACTTCTCGTATCTGAAGGATTCGTACCACCCGTCGCCAGCCCAGTATTCCCAGCAGTTGCGTCCCTGCGGGTTATTGAAGCCGTAGCGACGGTCAATGTCATCGATACGCCGGCCCAGCAGTTCACACCATCCATTGGAGATAACATCCTGCAGACAGACATAATCGGGGTTGAACCACACGCCCAGCCAGTCTGCATAGTCCTTGTCGTGTATCTGTTCAATGCCGAAAGCCCACAGATGTTTAGCCCACTGGGGATGGCCGGCCTCGGCGCAAAGGTCACCCAAGGTCATAGCTTTGCAGGCTTTACGCCCGCAGGTGGAGGCACACCTGATGGGGTGTATCTCGCGGTTCACTACTGCACGCAACAGGTCTGGTTGCATGTACTGCACACCACGAACGGGTGAACAGCTGCACACCCGCTCATGAAAGAATCTTTTTCTCATTCTCTTTTTTGTAAGTAAAACGTAACTGAAAAGCAACATGTCGGCACTTTTCTGAAGTCAAGACGGCACTTTTCTGACAGGAAGGTGCCGACTTGACGGTACAAAGTGCAATAACCGTCGTTATTGCCTGCTGAAAGGGAACTTGAACGTTCTCTGCAAAGGTACGAAATTTTTCTTGGTTTTGCAAGAGAAACAGCCCAAAAAAGTGACAACGGAAGTGTTAAACTTTCGTCAGGCGCTGAAGCCTATCTGACGGCGGGGTTTCAGTTCGATGGTGCGGGGGTTGAACTTCTCGAAGGCCTTTCGGATGTCAGCGACCTCTATGGTCTGGTAGAGTGCGGCCGTTACAGGCCCGTCGTGAGCCGTCACACGGTCGGCCAGCGCGGGAATGATGCCGTTGCTGATGTACTGCTCCACCCAGCGTGCATTACCGAAGTTACGCGTGCGCTGCTGCAGGGTCAGCTCAATGGTGGAGAGCAGTTCCTTGGCAGCCTCATCGGTGAGCACGTAGTCCTCGCGTTTCAGCAGGCGGCAGGCAATGTCCATGAGCTGCTGAGCGTCATAGTCCTGAAAGCGGAACTTGTAAGGGAAGCGCCCCATGAGCCCGGGATTGGTCTGGAGCATGCCGTCCATTTCCTTCTCGTACCCTGCCAGAATGATGAGCATGTCCGGGTCGGGCTGTGTCAGCACGGTGAGCAGCGAGTCGATGACCCGTCCTCCGAAGTCCTTGCGGTCATTGGCTCCGTCGTAGAGCGTGTAGGCCTCGTCAATGAAGAGCACGTTACCGCGAGCCTCTTCGAGCACGGCCTTCATGTTCTCCTCGGTCTCACCGATGTAACGCCCCACGAGGCGCGTGCGGTCAACGGCGACGACATCGCCCTTGGAAAGCAGTCCGAGCGAGTGATATACCTTGCCTAACTGCCGCGCTACGGTCGTCTTGCCCGTCCCGGGATTGCCGGTGAAGATGGCATGGAAGACGTTTTTGCCTCGTGTCTTCAGACCTAAGCGTTTCCGTTCGATGCTGAAGCGGGTCTGGTTGGCCACGGTGATGATGCTCTGCTTGACGTCGTCAAGTCCCACCATAGCGTTCAGCTCACGTATGCTCTCCTCGAAGTCGGTCTGTCCCTCGGTCAGGCGGCCAAGGTTCAGGTCCCCGGGCTCCAGCGTGTCAACCTGGAAACTGGCAAGGTTGTTGATAGTACGCTGAATAAAGCGAGGACAGACGTCTTCTGCCACGAAGCGCCGCACGTCAGCCAGCGTCCAGCCGGAGAGCCGGCCCAGCCCGTGGGCTTTCAGCACGGCCAGTGCCAGGCGGTGGGAGGCTAACGAAGACAGTTCGAGCCCCGCCTCAATGACTGCGCCGTTGAAGGCCTGCACCATTTCGAAGGCGGTGTAAGGCTGTTGCTCTAAGCGGTTTTCGCGCGGGAAGAAGTCGTTCAGCGAGGGGAACACCTCCAGCACGTTGTCCACTTCCTGTTTCAGTCCGCACAGCCAGAGGCAGCTGCGCTTGTCCTGTCGCACTTTCTCGACGATGCGCCTGACGATGACCTTGCCGCCCGTAGAGAGCAGCGAGCCGACGTTGGTCAGGCAGTACGCGGCATAGTCAGGCTGGTCCAGTCGTTCATTCAGAGACTCGTAGGGGTTGCCGCGGGTGACATCATAGAGTGTCTGGCAGTCCAGGCAGACGAGCATCTCGCCCCGCCCCACCGTCTTGTGGAAGAACTGCAGGGTTTTGTCGTCCAGGTCCCTGTTGACCGTGCTGATGAGGTAGTTCCTGTTCTCCTTGACGGGTGGACGGGAAAGTCCCTCCCGATAGATGTTGAAGAGGTCTATCTGCGCATTCTCCATCGCTTTGCGCCGCAGCATGGCCGTTCCTGGCTGGCTCGCCATCAGGGTCCAGCCGCCGTGCTTACCCTCCAGACTGCAGGTTACGATGTCTGCCAGTCCTAACGGCTCTTCTTCTTTCATGGCCGAGAGCCTGAAGTGTCCGCGCTTGGTGAGGGTCAGCGGAACCTGCAGCAGCACGTCGTTCATCCAGCGAAGATACAGGGTGTATTTGCCGGGTAGCCAGACACGACACGACTGCATGGCATACACGAGTGTGGGCCACTCGAAGTCCGACTGCGCAGCGTCCAAGCTGCTGCACATAGGGAAGAAGTCGTCAGCGTAGATGTTGCATTGACACTCGCTGAAATCTTCTGCATCGAAGGGAGCGTTTTTCATGATGATGGTGACAGTAACGCCACCAATAGTGTAATGAGACTTGTGTTCTGATGCTAATGAAACTTCTATCTTATCGATATTGTACATAAAAAAGTTGGAAGTAAAGTAATAAAAACATCTGAAAACGATTGCTCAGTAAAGAGCGCAAGAGTCATTAGGGCCAAGCCGTAAGGCCCGCCCTTGGTATCATAGAAATTCAAAAAGGTGTAGAATCTCTATCACATAGTTGCACGTAATTGTATCAAAATGTCAAAGAACGCCCTTCAGAGTAGTCAACGCTAACGCTCATGTCAACGTCAACAGCTAACAGCCATCAGCTAACCGCCAATAGCTCATTGACTAAATTTCTGTTGGTTTCTTTTTTCATTACGTTTATTTAAATGTGATAGGTTTATTCTCCATTTTGGGGCTGCAAAAGTATAAAAATAATGGTTACATTGTTCTTCTGAGTATATGATTTAACATTTATTTAACAGTTAAGTCCCTCATTATACCTGCTTTCACGACCCTTGACATGTCGTCAAAGGTACTTGCGCTCGACAATGCAAAATCAAAAAACTTCGTGTTTTGTTTTGCATTGTTCTCACTTATTCGTACCTTTGCAGGCAAAGAAAGGAACAGCCATACAGCAACGCCTGATGAAAAAACTGCGCAACACATTAGGAACATTGGCGGCCATCGTGGTAGCATTTGCCGTGGCCGACATTGGGGGCGCGGCCTATTTGCTGGGCTATTCGCTGAATCCTGACCCCGAAAGGACGGACACGGCACAACACCTGAGGCAACTGTACGACCTCTACCCCGAGGTAAGGGGATGGGTGGACAGCCTGCAACGCGTTGGGGCGCTGCGCGACACGTTTGTGACGGCGGCCAACGGTGAGCGACAGCATGCCTACTACATCAGCAACGGCAGCCAGCGCACAGCGGTGGTGCTGCACGGATGGCGCGACAATGCCCTGAAGTTCCTTTATCTGGCACGGCTCTATGACCGCCTTCTGGGCTACAACGTGGTCATGCCCGAACTGCACGCCCACGGGCTGAGTAACGGCGAGACCATACAGATGGGGTGGCTGGACCGCAAGGACGTAAGGCGCTGGATGGAGCTGTTCAGGACTGACACCATGGTGGTGCACGGCGTGTCGATGGGTGCCGCTACGGCCATGATGCTGTCTGGCGACGAGCCGCCTGCGGGCATCAGCGACTTGCGCATAGTGGAGGACTGCGGCTACACCAGCGTAGATGACGAGTTCAGGGGCGAGCTGCACAACCAGTTCGGACTGCCGCCCTTTCCGCTGCTGCCCACGGCGAGCCTGCTCTGCCGGCTACTGAACGGCTGGGACTTCGAGGAGGCATCGGCACTACGGCAGGTTGAGAAGTCGCAACTGCCCATGCTGTTCATTCATGGAGACAGCGACACCTTCGTTCCCATGGAGATGGTCTATAGGCTCTACGACGCCAAGCCTGGAAAGAAAGAGCTGTGGGTGACCCGAGGCAGCGGGCACGCCCAGTCGTACCTGGACCACAGAGAAGAGTACGTAAGGCACGTGGCTGACTTCCTGAACCGCAGCTTCCAATAACGAAACAATCACTATTATTCACCAAACATAATAAACTACTAAAATGAAGTATCTACTCAAATCAATGTTTACAACAAGGAAAATGATGGGGGCCCTGCTACTGCTGACGGGAGCCCTGTCGGCAACGGCCAACGACATTCACGTGGCCACGACCGGAAGCGATGACAACGCAGGAACTGAGTCGGCACCGCTGCTGACCATCCATAAGGCAATGGAAATGGTGCAGCCTGGCGACCGCGTGCTGGTGCACGAAGGAACCTACTACATCACGGAGCGCATCAAGATACCGGCGCTCAGCACCACGCCCGACATGCGCTGCGAGCTGCGCGCATGGCCCGAGGATGCCGTGGGCAAGGTCATCATTGACGGCAGCCGCATGCAGCCCGCCACGGAGAACGACTTCAAGATGGCGCGCTGCATCTACGTGAACCACGAGGCCAACTACTGGACGTTCTACGGACTGACGCTGCAGTACGCCAAGGACAACGGCATGAAGATGGAGGGGTCGTACAACACGGTGGAGCGCTGCACCTTCCGCTACAACAACGACACGGGGCTGCAAATCGGCATGTTCAAGGACTTCTCGATAGAGGAGACCAAGTCGTTCCCCATCAGCGGAAAACCGGTGTTTAACCCCAACTTCAGCTACTGCCGGTACAACAAGGTCATCAACTGCGACTCGTACGAGAATGCGGACCTGAAGTCCTTCAGCGGTTCTGACGACGGCGGCGATGCCGACGGCTTTGCCGTGAAGCTGTTCCCCGGACCGGGAACGGAGTTCCACGGGTGCCGCGCATGGAACAACTCCGACGACAACTGGGACCTCTACATGACCTACCACCCCGTGGTCATTGACCACTGCTGGGCCTGGCATGCCGGCTACTACACCGAGGGCGGCACGCTCAAGGAGGGCAAGAACGGCAACGGATTCAAGCTGGGCGGCGGCGGTTCGGCCGGCGGCGCAAACTTCGACCACTCTGTGGGTGCCCATGTGGTCACCAACTGCGTGGCCTTCGAGAACCTGCACAAGGGCTTCGACCAGAACAATGCCTACGAGGGCATGTACATCTTCAACTGCGTGGCCTGGGGCAACGAGTTCAACTACCGATTCCCCACGGAGTTCAAGTTCGGCATGATGGACATTCACAACTGCATAGGCTGGGGAGCCACGGCCACGAAGAGCGGACACAAGATTGGCAACCACGAGTTCCTGTCGCCCGACAAGGACGGCTACCAGGACCCCACGGCCGGCACTACCTACAACTCCTGGACGACCATTGACGGCTGCAGCCCCATCAAGGAGAGCTACAAGCCTGACGGCGGCGACTATACACCCGCCACACAAGACCACAGCGGGGAGTTCCTGTCACTGAGCGTTGCCGACTTCATGGCTGAACGTGAAGCTGACGGCTCACTGCCCGAAAACAACTTCGCACGCCTGAAGCCGAACAGCATCTTCAAGGACATGGGAATGCCCGTCGTGGGATTCACGCCAGAGCGCAAGATGACCGAAAGCCAGTGTCTTTCGTACATTGAGGGCCTCAACGAGTACATAACGGCCGACGACATCTACATACCCTACAACGACGAAGCGCCCGACTTTGGTGCCTACGAGCTGGACGGCGTACCGGCCGACATCACCGTGCCCGAGAAGGCCACCATCGCTTGCACAACGGCAAACTCGATGCAGGAGGTGACCACCGGACAGCCCATTGAGGACATAGTCTATGAACTGGGCGGCGCCGCCACGGGAGCCACGGTGACGGGGCTGGCCGAGGGACTAAGCTACGAGCTGAGCGGAATGACGCTCACCATCAGCGGCACACCCGTGGAGAGCTGCACCTACACCGTCACCGTGACGGGCGGACCGCGCGACGTGGTGACGACGGGCACGATAACCTGCGTCGATCCCTACCGCGTGCTGACGGGCGACTGGTATCACTTCCAGGACGCGTGGGACGCAATGCCCGGCGACCTCGAGGGCGTCATAGAGCTCATTGCCGGCGGCAGCAACACCACCAGTTTCGATCCCGAGAAGACGGAGTCGGACGGCTCGGTGCCCGCAGGCTGTACAAAGGGTGGCATAGACATGGGCAAGAACAACGGCGGCATACGCTGGACGCTCAGCCATGGCGTGCTGCAGCTGAAGGTGAACCTGCACTTCACGGGCGACCGCACCTACAAGATCAACTGGACCAACGACGACGGAACGACGGGCAGCTTCACCACCCAGAAGATGAAGAAGCAGACGCTGACGGCGTGGGACCTCATAGCCCAGGCCGGACTCTCGGAGACTCAGGGCAAGAAAATTCGCCAGATAGAGCTGCTCAACACGTCGTCGAGCGGCGGAGCGCGCGTCTATGACATGTACGTCCGCGTGCCTGACGCATCGGCAACAGCCATCGCCCCCCAACACCCAACACCCAACACCCATCACCCAACACCTAACACCCGCAAATACATGCAGGACGGACAGCTCGTCATTGAGCACAACGGGCTACGCTACGACGCGGTGGGACGACGGCTGAACAGATAAAGGTTTGAGATTTGAGGTTTGAGGTTTGAGGTCAAATCTCAATCCTCAAATCTCAATCCTCAAATCTCAAAGGTCTAAGGCCAAAGGTCGATGCACAATTAAATCGAAAATCAGTAAATCGTAAATCTCTAAGGTCTATATGAAGAAGGAACTCTCGGCACTCATCGTACTGACCGCACTGACAGCCTGCGGCGGACGCCCATCACCCAACAGCCAACACCCAACACCCAACACCCAACACCCAACAGCCCCCAGCATGGAGGAGCTGATGCTGCCCGACACGAGCTACGCCTCGGTAGAGGAAGTGAAGTACGTCGTGGAGCACGAGGACTCGCTGCCCCACCCGCTCAAGGACTTCGACGACCGCTACCGGCAAGCCGAAAGACGCGTCATGGCCTTCCGGGCAAACCTCCTGCGCAACGCCGACTTTGGCGGCACCGTCAAGGGCACACCTCGGGAAATCAAGATAGCCTGGGAGTTTACGACTGACTACGACAAGACGAAGACACGCTTCGGCGTGTGGGGCGGCGGCTCGGGCTGGACGGGGCAGCCGCTCTACGTGCGCTGGACCGAGGAGGAGATGGACGCCTTCCGCCAGCAGTCGCCCGCACTGACCAAGGACTTCGGCCAGGAGGAAATCATCGTGGGCTCGCTCTGCGGAAAGGGCTACTTCCTGAACTACCAGACGGGCAAGCCCTCACGCCGACCGCTCGACTTAGGCAATGTGGTGAAGGGCACCCCCTCGCTGGACCCTGAGCTGAAGAACCTCTACGTAGGCCAGGGCGTGCCCCGACGGGAGGGACCCTTCGGCTGTCAGGTGTTCGACCTCTTGAAGCACGAGCGCACCTTCTTCTTCGGCCCCGACCGTCAGGCCTGGCGCGGCTGGAACGCCTTCGACTCGTCGCCCATCGTGGCCGGCGGCTTCCTGTTCTGGCCGGGCGAGAATGGCAGCCTCTATAAATACGAGCGGCAGCAGGGCAGGCTCAGGCGCGTCAGCGTCATGCGCTACCGCGTGCGCGGTGCAGCACCGGGCATTGAGTCGAGCCTCTGCGTCTATAGGAACTACGGTTTCTTCTCTGACAACCACGGCAACGTGATGGCCGTCAACCTGAACACCATGCGCCCCGTGTGGTACTACTACAACCACGACGACTCCGACGGTACCATGGTGTGCCGCGAAGAAGAAGGCACGCCTTACCTATATACGGCGTGCGAGGTAGATAAGCAGGGAACGAAAGGCATGAGCCACTTTGTGAAGCTGAACGCGCTGACGGGCCAGCGGGTGTGGGAGCGGCAGATAGCCTGCCAACGCCTCAACCTGCCCGGCAAGACGCTCGACGGCGGCATGTACGCCAGTCCGCTCGTGGGCATGGGCGACTGTGCCGACATGCTGTTTGCACAAGTGTGCCGCAACGGAGCCTCGAAGGCCGTAGGCGAACTGACGGCACTGAGCACCCGCGACGGCAGCATACTCTACACCGTGCCCTACGGTGTCTTTGCCTGGTCGTCGCCCGTGCCTTTCCTCAACGAGAGGAACGAGCTCTTCGTGCTGGCCGGCGATGCCTCGGGCACGCTCCGCCTCATCCGTGGCAAGACGGGCGATGTGGTCTGCAAACTCGCCGTAGGCGCCAACTTCGAGTCGTCACCGGTCGTCGTCGGCAACACCGCAGTAGTAGGCTGCCGAGGCCGGTCAATCTATAAGTTCTTGATAGAATAGGGCTTATAGGGCTTATAGGGCCTATAAGCCCCATTACCCCTACTGCGCCTTCTTCAGATATTCCTCCCAGTTCACCTCGTCAATGTAGGGCTGCAGGTGCTGGGCCCATATCTCGTAGCCCGGACGCGAGAGGTGAAGCCCATCGACGCTCAGGTAGCGAATGAGCACGTTCTTCGCCCTGCCGCCGCCACGAGCCGTCAGGTAGGGGAAGATGTTGATAAACTGTATGCCCTGCTCCTCGCAGTACTGACGCAGCAGTTCGTTGGTCACGGGAATGTCGTCGGTACGTCCCACCAGGTTCTTCCAGCGTCCGAAGCCCTCGTTGATGGGCAGCAGACTCTGCACGTAGAGCGTGGTTTCAGGTGCGCCGGAACGGATGGAGTCGATGACACCCTTCACCTTATAAAACACCTGCTCGGCCGTCAGGTGGTGACTCATGTCGTTCGTGCCGCACATCAGGAAAATGGCCTTGGGCTTGTAGGGCAGAATCTGTACCAGCCTGCTGGTAATGCCAAGTGCATCGTCGCCCGAAATGCCTCGGTTCACCACGTTGGGCGCACGCAGCAGCGTTTTCCAGTCGCCAAAGTTGATGGCGTTTTCCGTCAGGCTGTTGCCCAACATGACTATCTTCGTCGAGTCAATGTCGTCAAGGCGCTCAAACAGTTCAACACGTTCGTTATAATGTTGGGTCGAACGATAGGTGACACGCTGCGCCGTTGCGTTAGTAACACCTAACACCCAACACCCAACACCTAACACCCAACACCCAACACCTAACATCCAACACCTAACACCTAACACCCAACACCTAACACCTAACACCCAACACCTAACACCCAAAAGCCTAAAATTCTTCTTCATTGCTTCTTATAATGCTTTTCTATATAGCGGTGAACCCAATCTACGAAGGGCTGGGTCTTACGCTTGTTATACCTGATGCCTCCCGCCCAGATGCGGCAGGCCTTGTCTATATCGTTCTCAGGACAATACTTCGACATGATGAGCTTGAACATCTCCTTCGACTTCTCGATGCTGAAGCGGTCGTCCAGACTGAAGCGCTCCGTGCTGCCACGCTGTTTCAGTATGTCGTTACACTCTTTCACCAGGACGGGCGCTATCTGCAAGGCTCCCACGTAGATACCGCACACGGCACGGGCGTTGCCCTTGCTCTCGTGCATGATGATGGCCTCCATGACGGGTTCCCAGTCGAACTCCCCGACGGCCGTAGTGTCTCGCTGCTGGGCCAGCACGGGCAGTGCGGCCAGCAGGGCGATGACGGATAATAGGATTTGTCTAATCATAGGCTTGATGTGTTTTTAGTTAAAACTGGAAATAGATAAACGGCTGTATGGTACTGCTCTTGGTCTGAATGACAAGGTAGATGACCACCACCAGAGCCAGACACTCCAGCATGATGCCACCACGCTCAAGGAGGGCAATGGGGCGCTCCTTCCACTGACGCGGAACGAAGTGAATGGCATAACCAATAAGGATGAGGGCCATAACGTAGCTGTAGCCGCTGACGACGCCCGGCAGCAGCTCCCAGTGCATGTTGAAGAGCATCTGCTCGATCATGAGCAGGCTCTTGTCGAACGAAACGTTACGGAAAAATATAAACGTGAAGCAGACGAAGTGGAACGTCAGCACGACGGCCAGCACACGCTTCAGTCCGTGCGAGACGTAGTGCTTGTCGTGGTGCAGCACCTCGCTGCGCAGGAACTTATGGCAGGCCAGGGCCAGTCCGTGCATGCCGCCCCACGCCACGAAGTTCAGATTGGCGCCGTGCCACAGTCCGCCAATGAGCATGGTGACGAAGAGGTTGATGTACGTGCGCAGCTTGCCCTTGCGGTTGCCACCCATGGAGATGTAGATGTAGTCGCGTATCCAGGTAGAGAACGACATGTGCCAGCGGTGCCAGAACTCGGAGACGCTGGCACTGACGTAGGGCGTGTTAAAGTTTTGCGGGAAGGTGAAGCCCAGCAGCAGTGCTATGCCTATGGCCATGTCGCTATAGCCGCTGAAGTCGCAGTATATCTGCAGCGTGTAGCCGTAAATGCCCAACAGGTTCTCCACGCCCGAATAGAGGCCAGGGTCCTCAAACACCCTATCAACGAAGTTCAGACTGATGTAGTCGCTGATGACGCACTTCTTGACCAGACCCACGCTGATAAACCACACACCACGGGCCATCATCTCGCTCGTCACCTGCGGCACACGGCGTATCTGGGGCAGGAAGTCGCGCGCCCTGACAATGGGGCCCGCCACTAACTGCGGGAAGAACGACACGTAGAAAGCGTAGTCGAGCAGCGAGCCCACGGGCTTCAGCTGACCACGGTAAATGTCGATGGTGTAGCTCAGGCTCTGGAATGTAAAGAAGCTGATGCCCACTGGCAGGAAGATGTCTAACGGCTGGAAGTTACTGCCTATGCAGTCGGCTATCATTTGCCCGAAGAAGTTGGTATATTTGAAGTAGCCTAACAGGCCGAGGTCTATCAGCAGGCTGAGCACCAGCAGGAACACCTCCCACCTCGTACCTCGCACCTCGCTCTCCATACCTCGCACCTCGCACCTCGTACCTCGCACCTCGCTCTCCGTACCTCGCACCTCGC
>ODAJ012183796.1_pt1 | contig 11445 bp, 5 predicted proteins | sample 1539241 | NCBI WGS metagenome assembly ODAJ01 (sample SAMN02144231, study PRJEB22623) | gut metagenome | biome: sheep rumen | host: Ovis aries | place: New Zealand | reverse complement strand
GAACGACCCCCATACCAGCCAGGGCTGATCCTGGTTGTCGATGACGAAGTTAGGGTCGATGGCATTCCAGTTGTCACGCCCTTCACGGGATGCCACGATACAGCCCTCATCCTCCCACACGGGGAAGTTCAGCGAGCGGTTGGAGAGCAGTCCGATGGCCGATCCGTTCTTGCCGAAGGTGGAACAACTGTATGCGAGCCACCATTTGCCGTGATAGTTGATCACGTCGGGAGCCCATACATGGAGGCGGAAACCTGGTACGGAGTCCATTGTCCACTTGGGGATGACGCTCATGACAGGATCTGACTTCACCGTCCAGGTCTTGCGGTCCTTGGAGGTCATGTGCTGGATACCCATGCCTGTGGCAAAGATATGATAGGTACTGTCTGCGTATGCCATCACAGGGTCGTGTACCATTGGCGTGTCTGTCTGGAAGTCCGCTCTCTGGAAGTGGCGAGGCTGGGCACCCGCCTGAGTAGAGACAAAGAGGACTACCAGCGACCACAATAATGTTTTCGCTTTCATATAATAATAAATAATGTGTTAAGGAGAAAGTAAAGGGGGCGGGCTTCGCGAAGTCCGCCCCCAATGAAAATATTAACTAACTAATTATATATGTAGGATGCTTTTTCATTCTACTCAAATACCAGATGGCAGCCGTCAACCGTCAAGTGCATGTCGAGGTTGTCACCATCGATTGGAGCAATGCCAGTGTAATCCTGCGTGAAGGTACGGCCGTCGTTGCCAACCATCACAATCCTGACATCAGCAGAACCTCCATTGTTGGTCACAGAGACAGTCACCAGAGCATCGTCCATAGCCTGGAGCCATGTAGCCCAGTCACCACCATTGTCGCAAACAGGTGTGCAGGCAGCATAACTGTCGCCCCAACCATAGTTGTCGGCACGTACCACAGCATACTCACTGTCATCCGCACGAGTCAGCACCACACAGAAGTTGTTCCAGTTGTTCTGGAGGTTAGAATAGTTGCGGAAACGCTGGGTGACAGTCCTGCCAACGGGAACATTAAAGTCTAGTGAATGTGCCCCCCAGAAGGGTGTTGAGTTATCCTCTGCACCAAGCACTGAATCATATTCGATATGGCTGTTGTCGACAGTGATGTTGAAGTAGCAGTTGTTAGGATCAACGGTATTGATACCCGAATATGACTGTGTGTAGATTTTACCATCGTTACCATACATTACAGCCATGATATTAGCAGTACCGTCGCCTTTATTGGTGATAGCCAGGACGACCTGTGCACCGTCCATGGCAGCAAGCCATGTACCCCAGTCACCCTGTGGGCCGGACGCTGTGCAAGCAGCATAACCGTCGCCCCATCCATAGTTGTCGGCACGTACCACTGCATACTCGGTAGCCTGGTCTTCGCTGCAGAGCACCACGCAGAAGTTGTTCCAGTTGTTTGCACCACTGGTATAGTTGGTGAATGTGCTGATGACTGTCTCATTCGGGTTCACCTTGATGTTCTCAGAGTGAGCACCCCAGAACGGAGTCGAGTTGTCGGTAGCACCAACGGAATTATACATCTTGTCGACCACCTCGAACTCAGCCGTTCCGATGACAGGAGCAGCAGCGCCCTCGCCCTTGAAAGTCTTGGCGTAAGCAGCGATAAGGGTCTTCTTACCGAGGTTGTTGATGTCGGGAACAGCCTGGATAGCCAGATCCTCAAACTTCACGGTTGTAGAGACTTCCTGCTCGAACTTAATCGTAGCGGTGACATTAGCGAATGCCTCCTCAAGAGTGGTTCCCTGGAGCACCTTCTTGGGCACACCATTCAGTTCCAGAGCGATAGGCTGCTTGTCCTCCTTAGAGGTGAAGCCTCCGATAGGCTCGATGGTAGAACCAAGGAAGTTGATGCTGGATCCCTCAGGTACGAGGAAGCAGCGGATGGTCGTATTAGAAGCATCGGCGTTGAGGTTCTCCAACGGTGTCTTCTGCATATAAGTCTTGGTCACGGTACCATTGGTCATGGTTACTTCCAGGCCACCGTTTGTACGGTCAACGGTCAGTGTCACCTTACCGCCGAGTTGGTCAACACCAGCGTCGGTATCACTTCCGAATTCCAGTGTACTCGTTGCCAGACTGCGGTCGATAAAGTCACCCCACTCAGAGTTACCACTCGGCTGATAGTCATAGCGGATAGCACCATACTCCCTATAGTTGGCTGCACCACGGTCCTCGTCATTAGTGATGATCATGGCGTAGTTCTTATAGGTGTTGGTGGCATTGGGGTTGATGCTCAGGTTGAACTGAGCCACCCACTTCTGTCCCTCAGGAATCTGATAGTACTTAGAGAAGACTGCCCACCAGCCAGTGGAGAAGTCTGCAGCACCGACTTGATATACATCCTCCTGAAGACCTTCGATCTCTTCGTCGCCTCCCTGGTTGGCTGCCTTATCGGCAGCGATTTCGTCAACCCTTGAGGAAATCCAGTCCGGAGAAGCGATGCTATACAGGTCACCGCCTTCACAGCCCGTCAGCGTCAGAAGGCCTAAGGCTGCTGAACAGAATACTGTTGCTAATTTATTGTATTTCATATTCTTATTCGTTTTTAATTTTTCACTTTTTCTCTTTTTCATTAGAGGTTCACCACGGGATGGACAGTACCATAGAGTTTGTCAGCATTGCTGGTGCTGCTGTTGGCAGAGTTACCCACGAGGTTGGGGTTGTCGTTCAGAGTACCCTGATAGATGGGGAAGAACTCATGACCCTGGATCCAACTATCGTATGAAGACTTCAACTCAGGATCACTGCCTACCTCTGAATAACTGACGGCCTCCTTCACCCTTGTCCTGTCGTTGGTACGACGGAAGGTGCCATGCTGCTTGATCTGAGCCAGACGGCCAGCGTCATAGAAGAATCCCCAGCGGATGAGGTCGAAGCCACGGCCCCACTCACAACCGAACTCCTTCGGACGCTCTACGTTGGCAATCTGCTCGAAGAGTTTGTCGGCATTGCCAGAGAAGTCAGCGAGGTTCAGGTTAGCCAGACCGGCACGGTTGCGCACCTGGTTGATCCAGTCGATAGCCTGCTGTGTAGGACCGCTCACCTCGTTCTCACACTCTGCGGCACGGAGCAGCACGTCTGAGTAACGCATCATACGGAGGTTGATACCACAGTGCAGACCTGTCACCACCTTGTCATAGAGGCCTGTGCGCAGGTTGGTGTTCTTGGCGATAGGCAGGCCACCATAGTTATTATTGGTTACCCAAGGAGCATCAGCAGTCATAGGCAGGGTATAGCAGACATTGCCATACTCGAAGCCGTCCCACTCAGGCTCGTAGGTTCCGATGGTCCAGTAGAGGCGGGGGTCAAGCGAGCCACTGGTGGTACGCTCCTTCTTGAAGAGTTCATAGAGCCAGGGAGAAGCAGAGAGGTCTGCCCAGCCACCGGCATCGCCAGGACCGTAGTTAGACTCGACAGCATGTCCCTGAGTAGCATTCGGGCTGGTGTTCACCGGAGTCCACTCATCGTCGGTACCCTGAGAACCGTAGTCCAGATACTGGATCTCGAAGAGACTCTCGTCGTTGTTCTCGTATGCAGAACCTTCACGGAAGTTGTCACCGTAGTTGGCCATCAGTCTATAGGTACCATACTGACCATTGATGATAGCCTTCAGCACGGTCAGAGCCTCGCTGTACTTGTGGCGCATCATCAGGGCACGGGCATAGTATCCGGCAGCGGCACCACTGGTAGCACGGCCCTTGGCCCACTGACCGCCGGCATCACGTGTAGGCAGCAGCGTCATGGCCTCTGCCAAGTCCTTCTCCACCTGGTCCCATACTTCGTCGTAGGTGCTGTTCGTACCATACAGGCCGTCAAGACTTGAATAGGTAGCATAGTCGGTGATCAGGATCGGGTTCTGATAGTAACCGGCCAGGTTATAGTAAGCCAGGCCACGGATAAACAGCATCTGTCCCTTGATGTGCTTCATCTTGTCAGAGAGGGCGTTGTTGTCCTCGCCGCAACGAGAGAGCGTATAGTTACATACATTAATCGTATAGTACCAGTCGCGCCATGACCACTGTCCGATCTCGTCAGTGAAGGGGGCGTTCAGATCGTCGAAAGGCATATACCATACCTGTGAAGAGTTCCACACCTCATCACCACGGCACACATCGAGTGTATAGCCGACACGGGCGTAGGTTCCTTCCATTCGAATGTGGTTGTAAGCAGCAATCACATTCTCCTCCAGATCATCGGCAGAGTAGCCGAATGTAGCAGTCGTCTGCTGGTTGGGGTTTGACACTTCCAACTTGTCCTCACACGACGTGAGTGTGCCAAGACCCAGCAGAAGAGCAAAGGATATTCTATATAATTTCATATTGTATTTCTTTTATTATTGTAATACTGTATAATCTGTGGCTTAGAAGGTGAAGTTCAGACCAGCCATGAAACTGCGTGCCGTGGGGTACGAGCAATAGTTGTAACCCGGGGTAAAGGTACCACCGGCATAGTCGACGTTGTAACCCTTATAACCAGTTATCGTGAGGAGGTTCTGGGCCGACACATAGACGCGGACACCAGTCACATAGTTAGCAAACCACTTGTTAGGCAGGTTGCAACCAAGTTCGACGTTGGCAATCTTCCAATAAGCGGCATTCTGGATCTGACGGCTGCAGAACAGGTCGTTCCAAGCCAGTGTAGCACTATTAGAAAGGTACGTGCGAGGAATGCTGCTCACGTAGGTAGAGCCGTCCCACTGGTTGGCATTGAGGATATCAACGCTCTTGTTACCGTAGCCATAACTGCTGTTCAGCGTGTTATAGAGGTAGTCAGTCACATGATAGCCGAGGGCACCGAAGGTAGAGATGCTCAGGTCGAAGATGCTGTACTCTAAGTGTGCGCTCAGACCGAAGTTCACTGAAGGCAGACCACTGCCGAGCACGGTCTGGTCGTCACCGTTGATCTGACCGTCACCGTTGATATCGCGATAGTAGCAGTCACCCACCTGTGCACCAGGCTGGTATTCAGCAAGGCCCTGGGCCTGTGCGATGGCATTCAGTTCGTCCAGTTGTGCCTGATCGCGGATGATGCCCTGATAGTCCCAGCCATAGAAGCGACCGACTTCCTGGCCTACCTCTGTGATATAAGAACCAGTAATGTACTTCTCAGTGCCGAAACCAAGTGAGGTCACCTTGTTCTTCAGGGTGCTCAGGTTAGCGCTGATCTCATGCTTCAGGGCGTGGTCGCGGTTGCGATAGGTCAGAGAGAACTCGAAACCGCTGTTCTCCAACGATGCTGCATTCATGGTCACAGACGTGTTGGCCACACCTGCATTGGCAGGAACGGGAACATTGTAGAGCAGATCCTCAGACTTGTTCTTATACCACTCAGCGGTGAACTCGATACGGTTGTTGAAGAAAGCGAGGTCAAGACCGATGTTATAGGTCTTTCTCTTCTCCCATGTGAGGTTCTCGTTCACGAAGGTCGAAACGGCAGAACCCGTGATAGGCTGGTTGCCGAAACTGTAGGTCATGTTGTTACGAGCCATCGTGGCGTTGATAGCATAGTCGCCCACGGCTGCCTCATAACCGAGTTCACCATAACTGGCGCGGACCTTGAACATGTTCACGATGTCGCGGTCGATGGGGAAGAACTTCTCCTTATCGAAACGCCAGCCAAGAGAGATAGAGGTGAAGGTATCCCAGCGGATGTCCTTAGACAGACGGGAACTGCCGTCACGACGTACGATACCAGAGATCAGGTACTTGCCGTCGAAGTCGTAGTTCAGACGAGCCAGGTAAGAAGCCAGGGTGTGCTTGTACTCATAACTGTCAGCACTCCAAGAGGTAGCGTTCTGCAACTGCAGGAAGTAAGGCTCAGACAGGTTGACACCCGTAGCAGACATCGTATTGGTGTTCTCCTGCTGGAAGGTCTGACCAGCCACGAGGTTCACGTGGTGCAGGCCCATCGTGCCGTCCCAGGTCAGCGTATTCTCGATCAGGGCATCGGTATACTTGCGGTGAGCCTTGGTCAGACGCTCGTTCTCCTTGGCCAGATACACACGGTTACTCTGAATCCAGGCAGGAATCCAGGTCTTGTCATTAGCACTGGTCGTGCTGTAAGAAAGGTTCAGTCTGTAGGTCAGGGTGTGGTTCTTGCTCTTCACACCAACCATATCAAGCAGGTCGACGTCTGCAGAAGCCGTACCCACGAAACGGTCGACGATCGTGTTACGGGTCAGCATCTTGTTGATCAGCAGCGGGTTCATGGCTGAGATATCACCGTGAACGGTATCGTAGTACACACCGTAGCCGTAAGCATCATATTTGTAGCCGCTGGCAGAACCCACCTTATCGTCGAGCACCCATGTCGACTCGTCGTAGGCCTTGATGGTCGGCTGCATGTTCAGCACACCGCCCAGCACGTTACCGAGGTTACCATACAGACCCTGCACATACTCATTGGCATTAGACACAGCGAGGTTGTCCTGGTCAGAGTGAGAGTATACGAAACTGGTGCGGAACTTGATGAACTTCACATCCATCGTATTGTTCACACGGGCCGTGTAACGCTCAAAGTTAGGACCAGCGCCCTCGAGTGTTCCCTTCTGCTTATAGTAGTCAAGACTAATATTATAGGTATTATTAACACCACCACCGCTCAGGTTCACACTGTGGTTCTGACGGATACCGGTCTTGAAGGCCTCGTCGAGCCAGTCGGTATTGGTGTCATCCTGGAAGTGATAGTAACCGTCACTACCCTTCGTGTAACCACCAGGGGCAGGGATACCGGCATTCTCTGCAGCGATACCCAGATAGCGGCTGTACTGCTCTGCATTGGTCAGGTCGTAGACACCCTTCTGGATCTGGTCGACACCGAAGTAGCCCTTGTAGTCCACCTTCAGCGGCTGCTCCTTCTTACCACCCTTGGTCGTGATGATCACCACACCGTTAGCAGCACGAGAACCGTAGATGGCACCGGCTGATGCGTCTTTCAGCACCTGGATGGTCTCGATATCGTTTGGAGAGAAGTCGCGGATAGAGGTACCCATGGGCACACCGTCGATCACATACAGAGGAGCGGTGCTACCGAAACTACCGATACCACGGATACGAACCAATGGGTCGGCACCCGGCTGACCGTCAGAGGTGATCTGCACACCAGCCACCTTACCTTCGAGCATCGAGGAAATGTTCGAGTGCGACACACGCTTCAGTTCGTCGGCATTCACGATAGACACAGAACCCGTCAGGTCGGCCTTCTTCTGAACACCATAACCCACGACGACTACTTGCTCAAGCATCATAGCGTCGCTCTCCATCTGAATCTGCTCAATAATGGCACGACCGCGGACAGCGATCTCGCGATCCTTGTAACCTACATAACTCACGACAAGCGTGCCGTTAGCAGGAGCATCGATAGAGAAATTACCGTCAAAGTCGGTAATCACACCCGTCTGTGCGTTCTTTACCTTTACGGTCGCACCAATGAGCGCTTCTCCATCCTGATCCACAACCTGACCGCTGACCTTGATGGTCTGGTCCTGCTGCACTGATGCGTTTGCCTCCACTGGACAGACGGTCAGTCCACCCAGAACGCCGAGACTTAGCATCACAGAAAATACTAGTTGTTTTCTCATTGTTAATTGATTTTAGTTTGAAAAAATTATTTTATATTAGTGAATTATGCCGCAAAATTACATAAATTTGACTTAAATCAAGTGGACGAAACGATTTTTTGGGTGGACAAAACGGTTTTAGTGTCTAAAACGCTCAATTTTTACACTTTTCATCCTCTTATCACACTATCGAGGCACAAAAAGCCGAGAACTATGGCTGAGGCGCCTCGTCAGCCCTTGCCTGTAATAATTGTTAATTCTTCGTCGTGATTTGTAAGATGTTAGGAAAAAGCAGTATCTTTGCAAATATGTACTCGACGAAGAGACGACATACGGCTATCATGCCGGCAACTGTGGCATCATCGTCACACGAGGGCCGCCGACGGTCTGACTCCCGCAGGTTTTTACACACATATTTATATACATACTAATTCATAACACAGAATGAAAGCCAGATATATCATTCTGCCATTATTGTGTATCTGCACAACGATGGCAGCCCAAGAAAGTATAAAGACGCACCGCCATACAGAGCACTCGACACACGAACACCTCGACAGCACGGATGGACATCTCGACAGCACGGATGTCTTCTTCCGCCATCTGAATCTGAACGAAATAATGGTGACGGGCGTTACAGGCGACACAAAACTGAAGCACGCTACAGCCCCCGTAAGCATCGTAACACCCCAGATACTCAGGGCTACGGCCTCGACCAACATCATCGATGCCATCAGCCATCAGCCTGGCATCAGTCAACTGACGACAGGTGGCAGCATCTCGAAGCCCATTATCCGAGGCCTGGGTTACAACCGCGTGGTAGTGATGAGTGAAGGCGTGCGACAGGAGGGTCAGCAATGGGGCGACGAGCATGGTGTGGAAGTTGACGGCAGTAGCGTGGGCTCAGTGGAAATCCTGAAAGGACCTGCCTCACTGATGTATGGATCGGATGCGATGGCTGGCGTGGTGATCCTCCATGCACAGCCAACACCCGCAGAAGGCGAGATACGTGCAAACGTAAGTTCGGAGTATCAGACCAACAACGGCCTCTTCGGATACCACCTGTCGATGGCAGGCCATCAAAAAGGCTTTGTGTGGGATGCCCACTATAGCGACAAGATGGCCCATGCATATAAGAACAAGTACGACGGCTACGTGCCAGGCTCACAGTTTCGTGAACGTGCCGGCAGGCTGATGCTGGGAGTGAATAAGGCGTGGGGCCATTCGAGGCTGGCCTGGACGGCCTATCACCTGACGCCAGGTATCATAGAAGGAGAACGCGATCCGGAGACTGGCGAACTGGAGCATGAAGAGGGATTCACTGGCCATGGCTATGGTAAGTCGCTACCCTTCCAACAAGTGAAACATTACAAACTGGTCTGGGATAATTCTTTGAACCTCTCATCGGGCTATCTGAAAGCCATCATAGGCTATCAGCAGAACCGCCGTCAGGAGTTCGAGGAATCATCAGACGAATATGAGTTATATTTCAAACTGCACACACTCACATACGATCTGCGCTATGTGACTAACGAATGGGATGGTTGGAAGTTGTCTGCTGGCGTAGGCGGCATGTATCAGAAGTCGGACAATGAGGGTGAGGAATATCTGATTCCCGACTACCGGCTCTTCGACTTCGGCATCTATGCCACAGCCACGAAAGCCATAGGCGGACGATGGACACTGAACGGCGGTGTTCGCTATGACCACCGCAGGCTTCATGGCAACGAGTTAATGGAAGACGACGAGATGCGATTTACAGATTTCTCGCGCCACTTCAACGGCCTAACGGGTAGCATCGGCGCGGTCTGCAATATCAATGAGCAATTCAACCTACGACTGAACCTTGCACGTGGCTTCCGCACACCAAACATGAGTGAACTGGCTTCGAATGGTGTTCATGAGGGCTCTGTCCGTTATGAGTTAGGCAACCAGCAGTTGAAGGCTGAGTATAGCCTGCAGGCAGACCTCGGCCTCGACTATACCTCGAGATATGTTTCTGCCCAGGTGGCACTCTTTGCCAACCGCATCGACAACTACATCTTCACCCATCGACTGAGCCAGGAGATCGAAGAGGGATATCTGACCTATGCCTATACGCAGGGCGATGCCAGACTGCTAGGCTTCGAGGCGGGTGTTGACTTCCACCCCATCCATTCCGTCCATTTCTCAAACACCTTCTCGTATGTCGATGCACAACTGATGCATGCCAGCGAGGACACAAAGTACCTCCCGTTTACGCCCGCCCCCCACTGGACGTCGGAACTGAAATGGGAACTCTTCCACCACTCGCACACCACCATCAATCATCGCCATTCGACAGATGCCGTCCACCGCTCGCTACTCAACAACCTATATGTGGCTGTCGGCCTGGACTGCTACCTGAAACAGACGCACATCTACAGGGCTGACGACACAGAAACCGAGACCCCAGGCTATGCGCTGCTCAGTCTCTCAGCAGGAACCGACATTCAGGTAAAAGGCAGGAAGGTGGCCGAACTATACGTTACGGCCGACAACCTGCTTGACAAGGCCTACCAGAACCACTTGAGCAGACTGAAATATGCAGACGAGAATACAGTCACTGGCCGTCGTGGAGTCTTCAACATGGGACGTAACATCACCTTCAAACTGGTGATACCGATACAGATAATCCCATAAGACATCACACGCACAATTCCTAATAATTCTCAAAATTTGCAAGCATATTGCAAGTTTTGAGAACTATTTATTTAATTTTGTACTCACATTTATGAAGAAGGCCATGATCTATGTGGTGGTGGAAGAACTGATTCCCGAAGCCTCCAGCGGTCAGCATTCGAACCTCAGCACCATCGGCTTCGCCATTGGCTTCGTCCTCATGATGGTACTCGACGTCGTAATGGGATAGTCAGGAAGTGAAACGAATCATGAAACTTTGAACGAACAACAAAAAAGAAACATTACAATATGAAGATCATAGACGAACAACTTATCAGTGGCGTGGCGGAAGAAGCCAAGAAGTCACCACGCCTGAGGATGAACTACAATTTCCATCAGAGTCTGGATGAGAAATGCCATCGTTTTCTCAATGCCATGGAACCTGGAACATTCATTCCCGTACATCACCATCCAGACAAGGATGAGACCTTTGTGATTCTGAAGGGAAGGGTCAGGGTAACAACCTACGATGACAAAGGCGGGATTCTGGCTACTTGTGTGATCTCACAGGATAGCGGCACGTATGGCGTGGATATCCCCAAAAATGTTTGGCACGGATTAGAGTGCCTAGAGCCCAGTGTACTCTTGGAATGCAAGGCCGGCCCCTTCGTGGAACATCAGGTCGACGGCATCCTGGAGATCAAGAGTGGAAAAGACCTTTTCCTGGCCGGCGGTTGTTTCTGGGGAACAGAACATTACTTCAAGCAGATTGAGGGAGTGCTGGAGACAGCGGTTGGATTTGCTAACGGACACACGGCAGACCCAACGTATCAAGAAGTCTATACCGACACGACAGGATATGCCGAGACCGTACATATCAAGTATAATCCTGATGTCGTGAGCCTTGAATTCCTGTTGCAGATGTTCTTCAAGGCCATCGACCCTACAAGCCTGAACAAGCAAGGGCATGACGAGGGTACCCGCTATCGCACTGGCGTCTATTACACCGACGCCGAAGACTTGCCCGTTATCGAGAGAGTGTTCGCCAAAGAACAGCAACTCTACGACCAGCCCTTGGTCGTAGAGAAACTGCCATTGGAGAATTTCTATACTGCTGAAGAGTACCACCAGGACTATCTCGACAAGAACCCCACGGGCTATTGTCATCTGCCCCAGTCACTCTTTGAGTTTGCGAAACACGCTAAAGATTCAGCATCTTT
>ODAJ011690791.1_pt1 | contig 11447 bp, 8 predicted proteins | sample 1539241 | NCBI WGS metagenome assembly ODAJ01 (sample SAMN02144231, study PRJEB22623) | gut metagenome | biome: sheep rumen | host: Ovis aries | place: New Zealand | reverse complement strand
GATAACTACTCTGCCTTTCTGAAAATGGCGAATAGCCTTGTTTCTGATATATGGTTCTGCAATCTGGCGCATTTCAATAGCAGTCTGTACTCGTACATCAGCGCCGAGCTGTTCAAGAGCATCACAAAGAGCAAGCGAATTCATTGCAGTTGCAAGCATACCGATATGGTCAGCTCTTGTTCTGTCCATATGTTCGCTTGTTCTTCCTCTCCAGAAGTTTCCGCCGCCGACTACAATTCCAACCTCAACTCCTAAATCGGCAACCTCTTTTACTGCCTTGCAGATTTTGATGACAGTATCGTTGTCGATGCCTGTTCCCTTTTCGCCGGCAAGCACCTCGCCGCTTAATTTAAGTAATATTCTTTTATATGCTATACTCATTTTTAACCTCCGAGGATAATATATAATTCTCCTCTATATAATAATATAAATAATAAATAATGTAAATAGAATATATGGTTAAAATTTAGTTACAAAATAAAAAGCGAAATGAAGTACTATTGTACCGCATTTCGCTTAAAACTATCCGATTGGAATAATAGGTGTGTCATGACCTTTTGTTGTGTCAGACGTTGATGAGTCAGTTGTAGACTCATCCTCCTGCTTCTTTGCATTGTAAGCTCTCTTAAGAAGAGCATAATCCTTTGCATTAATATAACTGTTGTTATCAAGATTCAAGAGATAACCGAGAGTAAATTCAGACGGATTATGATTAATGTAGCTCGTTCTCCACAGAGCCATAACGGTATCAGGAGTTCTTGTGGCAACATTATTACACCTTGAGCAAGTGTAAGTCAGATTTCCGCCATCATCAAGTCCCGTATAGGAATAATCATGTCCCGGTGCAGCGATTGTATTAGTTCTTGTTTCACCGCAGATTGAACAGGTATCACGAGTAACCCTTGCAACGACGCAGGTGCCTTCAGTAATTACTCTCGTCGAATAATATCCTTCAATCCACTCGTTGTGAACGAGCTCAGCGCTTTCGGTACGACCGCATCTTGAGCAGGTTGGTGTTTTCATTGCGTGCCCGGGCTTTCCGTCTATTTCAACCATTACATCCTGATAATCGTGGCCGAGTGCTTTAAGTACAATCTCGTAATTCTCACCGCAGGTAGCACACGTCGCGGTTGCAAGTCCGTCAGACGTACACGACGCCTCAGTTACAACAGTATAGGTTCCCTCTTCAGGAGTGTGTCCTGTTGCAGGAATAACATTTCTCTGGGACGACGAACAGCGTGAGCATTTAAGAAAATCATATCCGTCAGCGGTACATGAAGGCGCAACAGAATTTTCTTCATCCTTTACATAGTCATGGCCGAGCGCAGATGTTCTTTCCTGCTTTGTAAGCGTGCAGTTATTACAAGCATAATATGTTGCACCGGCAGTAGTACAGGTAGGCTCAGTTGTGGAGGTCACATACCAGTCGTGCTGTCCGTTTGCAGGTAAGGTTACTGTTCGTGTTTCATTACATCCGTCAACGGTGCAGACGTCTCTTCCGACGCCGTCAATTACGCATCTCGGTGCAATAATTGTTTCTGTGTCGTAGAAGCCTTCCATCCATTCAACATGTGTAGCCTCAACGGTCTGTTCTTCGCAGATACTGCACTTATAAATCTTATAGGTATGACCGTCTTCCTCAGTATTATCGAATTCATCAATTAAAATATTGTCATGTTGGGTTGCAGGGATTTCCTGTGTTACCGTTTCGCCGCAGATTGTGCATACGCCCTGCTGACTTCCGGCCTTTGTGCAGTCAGGCTCCGAAACAACAGTCCAGCTTTCAACATTATGATTTCCGGCAGGAGAAATGTGTCTTTCGGTTTTCTGACAGCTTTCAACGTTGCAGGTATATGTTTCTATACCCGGTCTTGTGCAGGTAGCAGTGTTAGTGTAGTCATAATAACCTTCAACATAATTAACATGTTCGGTTTCTTCTTTAATATCATGGCATACTGAACACTCATATGTTCTGTAAATATGCCCGTCACAGTCCGACTTGCTTTCGTCGGTTTTGTCAACCTCGTCAATAATTTCATAGGAATGGCCCGTTGCAGGTATATCGGACGATGAAACAGTAAAGCCACAGGTGTCGCAAACCTGCGTTGACGTGCCTATTTCGGTACAAGTCGGCTCAACTGTAATAACCTCATGAGTGCTTTCATGTTCGCAATCATCAAGAGATAAAAATTTATAGTTCTTCGTTTCGGCATAAGTCTGCGTTGTGGAGCCACTGTGACCGTAGAAGGTAATCGACTGCTCAGAACCATTAAAAGGATCCTCACCGATTATGCCCTGAAACTCTGTATTTGGATTATGAACCGTCACAGTTGTAAGATGAGTACAGTCAGCAAAAGACCTTGTTCCTATAGCTGTTACGTTATCCGGAATTTCAATAGTTACAATTCTCGTGTTAAAGAAAGTATATGCGGAAATAGTCGTTATTGTAGATGAGAAGTTTACATACTTAAGACCTGAATCACGGAAGGTCTGAACGCCTGTTGAGGTCATACCCTCACCGAAGTTTACGGTTTCGAGATTTGAGCAGTCCTGAAAAACAGAAATACCAAGCGTTGTTATTGTTCCCGGTAAGGTTACTGTTTTTAGGGCGGTACAACCGCGAAACGCCATATCGTCAATCGTTTCAAGCCCTTCGGGGAAAGTTAAATCGGTTAACGCAGTACACTCTCTGAATGCGCCGTAATTAGCAGTTCCTCCTCCGATTTTTTTAAGCGATGTCGGAAGCGACAATGAGGTAAGGCTTGTGCAGTTATAGAAATTAAGCTGACCGATTTCGGTAATTCCTTCTTCAACCACGATGGCAGTAAGCTCCGACTTAAAATCGTACCAAGGTGCTCTTTTAAGAGATGTTAATCCATAATTGTTTGTTGCACCCGAGCCTGAAATAGTCAGAGTTTTTGTTGACGAATTATATGAATAACTTGCCTTTGTGCCGCAGGAGCCGCTTGTTTTTGAAGCACCGATACCGACAATATCTGCGCCTGCAAGAATGCTCAATATAAGCACAAGAGCTAAAACCATAGATAATATTCTTTTATTCACAGTATCACTTCCCATAATACATAGTTTTCCACTTATAATATAACATATTTTTAATAATTTTTCAATAATAAAATAAGGCAGTCAAGGAAATACCTTGAAGCTGCCTTATAATTCCTTTGTAAAAATATTTTTTATATTTGAAAGGAATATTCTGTACCACTTTCTTTTCTTCTTCATTTTTACTACGGGCGGAGAAATGTAAAAACGGTTTTTGTTATCGTTTTTGTAAAGAGCATTATCATTAAAAGTATCCAGCACGACTCTTATAAGTACTTTAACAGAAAAAAGAGCATCTCAATCGAGATGCTCTTCGTATACGGGATTTAGCCGTTAATCTGCTTTGCGATTTCCTCGGCAAAGTTTTCTTCTCTCTTCTCGAGACCGTCGCCCTTGAGCATACGGATAAAGCCGTTAACCTTGATTTCAGTGCCAAGCTCCTTAGCAACCGAATCAACATAACCCTTTACTGAACCCTTGAAAAGATCAGAACGAACGAACTCCTGCTCTAAAAGGCAGATTTCCTTAATCTGCTTTGTGAATCTACCGTGAACAAGACCTGTGAAAATCTTGTTGTCAACGATTTCAGCCTTGTGTGAAACTGCGATTTCAGCGAGCTTTTCAAATGCTTCCTTTGAAATGAAGTTAGTGAAATTCTTTCTCTGCTTATTGTCAAGACCTTCATATGTTGTGCAGTCTTCATCAGCCCACTTCTTGCCCTCGATAGCCTCTTTGATAAGAGAAGTAAGGATAGGCATAGGAAGTGAATCCGGTTTATTAAGAGCGCTGTCAACAGTGATTGAACGCATTTTTTCAAGCTCGTCAGCAGGAACCGAAGCTTCCTCAAGATATGAAGGATTCATAGCGGCAATCTGCATAGCAACGTTCTTGCTCATTGCCTTGAACTCATCAGTATCAGCCTTGGACTCGTCAGCAACATCAAAGCCAACCATAACGCCGACTGAACCGCCGCCGTGGATATATGTCTGTGCGATACCATCCATACACTCAAAACGACGAATCTTCATATTCTCACCGATAGCAAGAACAAGGTCATTAAGAGTTTCTGTTACTGTTCTGCCTGTACCGTCATACTCTGTATTGCAGAGAGTTTCAACATCAGCCGGATTTGTTGCAATAATTGTTCTTGCAACACCCTCAACAAAAGACATAAACTTCTCATTCTTTGCAACGAAGTCAGTTTCTGAGTTAACCTCAACAACTACGCCCTTCTTTGCCTGTGCATCGTAATAAGGAAGAACAACACCCTCGGCAGCAATTCTTGATGCCTTCTTCTGTGCTGCTGCGAGACCTCTTTCGCGAAGGAAGTCGATTGCCTTTTCCATATCACCGTCAGACTCAACGAGAGCCTTCTTACATTCCATCATACCAACGCCGGTCTTCTCACGAAGAGCCTTAACGTCCTGAGCTGTAATAGTCATATATTTATCCTCCTGTTAAGTTGTAATAAAATTATTCAGCAGCCTCTTCCGCTGTTTCCTCTTCAGCAGTTTCCTCTGCAGTATCTTTACCGTCACGACCTTCAATAACAGCGTCAGCCATTGCGCCTGCAATAAGCTTTACTGCACGAATAGCATCATCGTTACCCGGGATAACATAGTCAATTTCATCAGGGTCGCAGTTTGTATCAACTATAGCAACGATAGGAAGACCGAGCTTTGTTGCTTCAGATACAGCAATTCTTTCCTTGCGAGGATCAACGATGAACATAGCGTTTGGAACTTTCTTCATCTCTGTGATACCGCCAAGGTACTTCTCAAGCTTTTCAATTTCAAGCTCAAGCTTTACAACTTCCTTCTTAGGAAGCATATCGAATGTGCCGTCTTCTCTCATAGCCTTAAGCTGAGCAAGACGAGCAACTCTGCCGCGGATTGTCTTGAAGTTTGTAAGCATACCGCCGAGCCATCTTGCATTTACATAAGGCATTGCGCAACGCTCTGCCTCTTCCTTAACTGAATCCTGAGCCTGCTTCTTTGTGCCTACAAAGATGATTGAACCGCCGTCTGCAGCAAGGTCACGAACGAACATATAAGCCTCATCAAGCTTCTTAACTGTCTTCTGAAGGTCGATGATGTAGATGCCGTTCCTTTCTGTGAAGATGTATTCAGCCATTTTAGGGTTCCATCTTCTTGTCTGGTGTCCGAAATGAACGCCTGCTTCTAAAAGCTGTTTCATTGAAACTACGTTTGCCATAATAAATTCCTCCTTTTAGGTTTTTCCTCCACAGGTGAAGTGGCAATGAGCCTTGTGATTAACCTACGGCTCCTTCTCCTGTGTGCGTATTCGCATTTATATATTTTTACACGAATGCTGAAACATTATAACAGATGATTTATAAAAAATCAAGTATTATTTAATATATAGCTTAAATACCTGCTTCCTTGCCTTTTCCTCAAGAATATCGTCAAGTGGTGCAAGTTCAGTTTTGCCGTATTTATTCTCAAGAGCCTTTGAAATAAGAAAGTCGGCAAACTGCGGGTTTTTAGGCAGTATCGGACCGTGAGAATATGTTCCGAAAGTGTTTTTATACCTTACGCCCTCGGTGCCATCCTCGCCGTTATTCCCATAGCCCTTTATCATTTTTCCAAGCGGTTCAACGCCGGTTCCGAGATAGGTACGCCCGCTGTGGTTTTCAAAGCCAACAATCTCTATTCCCTCTTTGGTTTTGAAGGCATAGTTACCAATCATTCTTTCCGGCTTTCCCTCTGTATAAAAATCAAGAGCGCCCATATACTCAAGCATTTTGCCATCATATGTTTTATAGTACTTTCCGAGCATCTGAAAGCCGCCGCAGATTGCAAGCATAACCTTACTGCTTTGTATAGCCTTGTTAATTTCTGCGTCCTTGCCTTTCTTTAGATCGTCGAGAAGAACGTCCTGCTCAAAATCCTGTCCGCCGCCGATGAAAAGAATGTCGTAATCATCAGCATTAAACGTCTTTCCCATAGTTATGGCATCGGTTGAAACATCGATACCTCTTTGTTTCATTCTCTGTGTAAGAGCAATTATATTTCCTCTATCACCATAGAGGTTAAGCATATCCGGATAAAGATGAGCAATTTTAATATTCATTATTCCCAAAACTCCTTTCCGCCGAGTCTTTTAGCAATAACGGGACGCATTGTCATCATTGAGGTATAAGTAGGAACGATATAGACGTCCCTGCCCTGACTTGTTGCAATATCGCAAAGCTTTTCATAGTCCTCATTCTCGATGACCTTAATCTCGCGTCCTTCGCTTCCCTCGTACTTGACACGGATTGCCATATCGTAGCAGCGCTTACCGGAAACATAGATGTCCTTAATATTTTCTTTTTTGAATATGTCTGAAAAATCAACATCCCAAATCCAGCTGACATCCCGACCGTCGGCACCGTTATCGTTAAGACTCAGTATCATGGTGTAATCTTCGTCAATAGAAGAAAGGAATTTCATTGTCTGGCTGAAGCCGGCAGGGTTTTTGACAAGAATCAAATTAACCTTGTGCTTGCCGTCGCCTGCGTCAAACTGTTCCATCCTGCCGAAAGCGCCGTTGAAATGCTCAAGCGCGCTTATAACGGTTTTTTCATCTATCCCCGCAGCCGAAAGTGCAGCTGCGCAGCCGATAGCGTTATATACATTATATGAGCCGCCAATATTAATTTTAATGATATTTTCACTTCCTGCAAAGCTTGCTGCGACTATTGAATGATCCTGTTTAAGCTCACCTACGGAGGTTACTGCAAAATCGGGATCAGGCCTTTTATATCCGCACTTTGGACACACGAAGCCGCCGAGATGGCCATAAGTGTGATATGTATAATCATACTCGTGCTTACAAAAAATACAGTATTTTGCATCTGAAATTTCAGGTGCCTTCGCATCCTTTTCAAACGGTACATTAACGCCGAAGGTAATAACCTTATTAGGTATTTCTCTTGACATTGAATATGTAAGAGAGCAGTCGGCGTCAAGGCAAACTGTGGCATTAGGAAGATTCTTGACAGATTCTTTAATTGCATTTAAGGTATGAGTCACCTCACCGTAGCGGTCAAGCTGATCTCTGAAAACATTAGTAACAAGAATAACGTCTGCACGTATATATCTTGAAACCTCCTTAAACGCATTTTCGTCACATTCTACAATCGCATATTCTTTGGTTGCCTTGCCCGTTATTGTTGAATTCATAATAAATGAAGCAGTAACACCCGTTATAAGATTAGCACCGGATTTGTTGATAAAATATGACTTACCTGCTTCCTTTAATCCTTCTTCAATAATACGGCAGGAAGTGGTTTTACCATTAGTACCTGTAACAATAATAACCTTTACATTTTTAGACAAATCGGCAAGCACATTACGCTTAACCCTCAGCGCAAACTGACCGGGCATCGATGTTGCTCCCCTTCCGAGTTTCTGAAGAACAAAGGTTACAAACCTACACACAAGGCAGCTTAAAAAAACTCTCATTTAATCACTCCCAAATATACTATGGTTAATTCATTGTTTTAATTCTAAACTATCAGTATTTTTTAGTCAAGTAATAATTATAGAAATATTCAAGGTTTAATTGTAAAAAAAATAAAGATGTGGTACAATGCGTGTGGTGATTTTATGATAGAAAGAATAATTCAAATAGTAAAAAAAGCGGGAGAAATATATCTTTGCGCAAACGATGACAAGGGTGTTGAGGAGAAAGGCTCTTCGCAAAATCTTGTTACAAAATACGACAAAATGATACAGGACTATCTTTTTGAAAACCTAAAAAAGATAATTCCCGATTGCCGTTTTCTCGGCGAAGAAGGCGATGAAAACAAAGAGCTTACAGACGGCTACTGCTTTATAATTGACCCTATTGACGGAACGACAAATTTTATAAAAGGCTTTCAGCACAGTGCAATAAGCGTCGGTCTTGCAAAGGATAAAGAGCTTATATTGGGTGTGGTTTACGACCCGGACCTTGACAATATGTTTTACGCAAAAAAAGGAGAAGGCGCTTTCCTTAACGGCAAAAAGATTCGCTGTTCAAGCTGCAGTATTGAAAAAAGTCTTGTGCTTTTCGGCACATGTCCTTATGAGCACGAGCTTGCTCATGACACCTTTATTCTTACAGAAAAGGTTTTCAACCGGGCTCTTGAGGTAAGACGAGGCGGTTGCGCCGCTCTTGATATCTGTTATGTTGCAAGCGGTAAGGCTGACCTTTACTATGAAATGATACTTCGTCCGTGGGATTGGGCGGGTGCGTCTGTCATTCTTAGTGAAGCCGGCGGCATTGCAAAAACCTTTGATAATAAAAAGCTCGATGCGGGAAGTATTGATTCCTTCGTTTGCGGAAATAAAAACAGCATTAAGGATTTTTATGAAATATTACAGTCTTAACAATTATCTTCGCGACACCTTTGGCGACAAGGTTTATAAAATAAGTATTGACGGCGGTTTTACCTGTCCTAACCGTGACGGCACGCTTGACACAAGAGGTTGTATTTTTTGTTCTAAGGGCGGAAGCGGAGAGTTTTCGCAAAGCAGAAAGCTTTCTGTCAGCGAGCAGCTTGACGCCGGTAAAGCACTTGTTGAAAACAAAATAAAAAGCGGAAAATACATCGCGTACTTCCAACCGTTTACAAATACTTATGCGCCTGTAGACGTGCTCAGAGAAAAGTATCTTGAAGCAGTGAACAAGGATTATATAGTTGCTTTATCAATCGCAACAAGACCCGATTGTCTTGAAGACGATGTGATTAAGCTTCTTGAAGAAATCAACAGTATCAAACCTGTTTTTGTCGAACTCGGACTTCAGACAATACACGAAAGAAGCGCTGAATATATAAGACGCGGTTACACTATTGACATATACGAAAAGGCGGTTAATAAGCTCAAACAAATAGGTGTTAATGTGGTTGTGCATCTTATACTCGGACTACCGGGCGAAAGCAGAGAAGATATGCTTGAAAGTGTTGATTATGTTTGCAAAATCGGTGTTGACGGAATTAAGCTTCAGCTTCTGCATATACTGAAAGGTACAGACCTTGAAAAAGAGTATCTTAACGGCAAAGTCAGACCGCTGGAATTTGACGAATATATTAACCTTATCAAGGACTGCGTTGAGATAATACCCGAAAACATTGTTATACACAGACTGACGGGTGACGGGGCAAAAAAGGATTTAATCGCTCCTTTGTGGTCGGCTGATAAAAAGAAAGTTATAAACGCTCTAAATAAGGCATTAGAATAATAAAATAAACGGTAACTCATTTGAAAATTTGAGTTACCGCTTTTTCTATTCATAAAATGAGATTGATTTTATTACAGGGTTTGAGCGCGACTGGCGTATTACAAGGCGCATACCAAGACATTTTTTAGGCGTTAGCTTTATTATTTTTCTTGCGCCTATAACCGTGCCTGAATAAACTTTTTTGAACCTGTCTCCTTTTTTTCTGATATAAAGGTCAAAGGCTTCAATTCTCTGACTCTTTGTTATATCCTCGATTATTGATATATATTTAATCTTCCTTTCCCTGTCAAAATTAAAATCGACATAACCCTTTTCTCTTGAAAGCTCGCCGATTTTTTCAACAAGGACCGGCTTGTGATAAATCGAAAGGATTTTTTTGCCGAGCGCCTTAAGTACTCTTGCATCTTTAGAATGAATTACTCCCTTATCAGTTGGAGGAATATTGAGAAGAAGAGTGCAGTTATTACCGACAGAATTCAGATATATATCAAAGAGCGTTGACGCTGATTTAACAGTTGAGTCGTCAGTCTTTGAATAAAACCAGCCCTTACGGATTGAAACATCTACCTCTGCAGGATACCAAACAAGGTTTGCATTTTTGGAGAGGACGTTTCTTGAACCGAGGTCTTCATCACGTGAGGTTATATTCTGAAGCGAGCTTTTAATATTATGCTGGCTTTTTTTCATTGTTTTTTCAGCGTCTAATAGCGGTGCAGGAACAACGGAATATTCGCTTTTTCTCGTCTTGCCGCCTTCATTTCCAACCCATCTTATATCCGGACCGCATATTGCGATATTAGCTTTAGGCTGAAGACGTCTTACAGTTTCATAATACCTTTCCCAGTCGTATTCGAAATCGACTGCGTCACTGCCCTTCGCTCCGTCAAACCAGACCTCAAAAATTTCTCCGTAATTAGTTAAAAGTTCCTCAAGCTGATTACAGAAATAATCATTATATTCAGGTGTGCCGTATGTTTTTTCGTGCATATCCCAAGGCGAGAGATACACTCCGAAATCCATTCCCTGCGCCTTACATTCGCTGGAAACCATTTTGACAATATCACCGTCAAAGCCTGACTGAGAAATGCAGAAATCAGTATAAACCGTATTCCACAGGCAGAAGCCGTCGTGATGCTTACAAGTGAGGATTATACCTGTTGCGCCACTTGATTTAATAGTGCTCACCCACTGCTTTGCATCAATCTTTTTTATAGTGAAATCGGTTGCCTTTTCGTTTCCTGTTCCCCACTCCCTGACTGTAGCAGTATTCATACCAAAGTGAATAAAGGCGTAAAACGGTTTATTAGCAAGTCGCACCTGATTTTCACTCGGTGTTACGGATATGTAGCGAAGCACCTCGTCATCGTTAAGAGGAAAGCCTTTGTTGTCAGTTGTCCAGTTTTTATTAAAATTTGCCATAATTAATGTCCTGTATTCTCCACTGTTCTGTTTGCAATCTTATACTTTTTACATTCAACTCTTTTTCCGTTTTTACCATTGTTGTTATGCGATATAAAATTATCCTTGTCGCCGAGCATCCACACACATTTACACCAATGGTACCTGAGTTTTTCTTTTGCGCTCATCTTAAAGTCAAAAGTTCGTTTTTCAACCTCGTCATAAACAGGTGTTACAAGATGTCCTGCACTATCCTTAACAAAGCTTGCAGATATTATTACAACATTACTGTCAATGGGAAGCATTACGTTTTTTGCGTTGCTTATGTCAAGGTCGGTGATATAAAAATACATACCCTTTGCGTATTCATCTTTTCCGTTTTTGTGACAATGAGTTGCTTCATATCCAAGCTTGCCTTTTTTTATAAAAGCGGTTTCGCCGAAATCATACAAATCCCATCCTGCATAGCGCTCAAAACAGGAATTTACAGTTTTTGTAACGCTTTCATCATCAACGGAAAAATGCACCTGTCTGTCGCCGTTAAGGCAAGCGCAAAGAAGCGATAGTCTGTTAAAGCCTTCGGGAACCTTTATGCTTTGTCCGTTTGTTACGAGAGCATTTGCTCTCGACTTGTTAAAAATAAATGTTACGCCGTTTGATGTAATCGACATCGGCATAATCTCAAACGGTATGCTGTATTCAAAATCAGAGTTTTCACCCTGTTTTGAAACTATGTTTTTATCGTACGGAAGATTTGC
>ODAJ014788631.1_pt1 | contig 11453 bp, 7 predicted proteins | sample 1539241 | NCBI WGS metagenome assembly ODAJ01 (sample SAMN02144231, study PRJEB22623) | gut metagenome | biome: sheep rumen | host: Ovis aries | place: New Zealand | reverse complement strand
CAGGCATCGAGGAAGTCCTTTCCTAGCACTTTTTCTACCAAACTGATAGAGTCGCCACTTTCCCCACAACTCCAGCATTTGAACTTATTCTTCTTGAAGGTAAGCGATGGCGTGTGGTCATTATGAAAAGGGCACAAAGTCTTGTGGCGCTTTATCGTGAATCCTAACCGCTGCGCCACTCCCTCGCAGGGGAGTGAACGCAACTTTTCGATATCATACTTTTGCATGGTCATTTCACTTACAGTCCTTAAACTTCTTGAGACATGCCTCTGTCTTGTAGTAGAGCTCTGTCTCAGCGGAGTAGGTCACCAGCTTGCGGAATACCCATTGCCGCAGTTGGCCGTCTGTGCCTTCCTCGCTCTTGCCCATCTGCACGCGGAGTGCTTGCAGCTGTGACTTGTTGAAAGGGTTCTCCAGACTCTCGAGCATGTTCACAGGTCCATGTCGCTGCGTCTCGGCAGTCAGGTCGATATCCTTGCCGTTCACCATATCTGAAAAGATCATTCGCTTAGACCATAGGTCTTCGTAGACAAGCCACTCTACGAACTCCGCCATCGAGCGAGTGAAAGTCTGGTTGTTAAGCAGATAGAGTATGCAGCCAACCCTCCATGCTGACACCAGGCTTCTCTTGCTGCAGGCATAGAGCCACGACTCGTCCATGCAGTCGGCCAGCTCGGCCATATCCTCAGCCATCTTGTCGACGAGCTTGTTGAGCGGCTTGACGATGAATCGGCCCTTGGCAGAGGTGAGACGCAGCAGATACCCGTCGAGCCGGCCATAGAACTCGTCTGAAAACTGGCCTACCCTTGGTATACGCCCGTCGCGGGCATGCTGCGGCACGTAGGAGAACGTAATTCTGGCAAGCGTGCCGTTGAAGAGTTCTGACTTATAGAACTCGCGGGCGTCAACAGGTGTGCTGGCGAATGTGAAGCAGGCGCGGAGCCTCGCATTACACGTCACACCGCATTCCGTGGCTCGCAACTGCCCGTACAATTCGCGATCGAAGCAGCACCTGAGCATCTTGCTCACCTTCTTATGGCCCCCACAGATGTCGTTGGCCATCACCACCTCAGGGAGGTTCATGTACATACACTTGCAACCCTGCTCGGCGAGTACCTCAACATTTTTGTTGAAGCCTGCTGGCGTGCAGTCGGCGGGAGGGAAGAAGAATGCTACATCAGGACGGGGCGGACGGTCCTTTTGGCTGTTCCACTTATAGGTTTTGTCCCAATCCTTAAGTTTCTTGTCTGATTCTTCATCGTGTGACCTGAAGTCCCTGCAGATAGCCTCTGCCAACAGCCCCAACTGGCCTTTGTTACCCGAAAACTCAGCACAGATATGGGCTATAAGGCCGCATGGCTCCATCCAAACCCCCGAAGGATACATAAATTCACAACCATTGACGTGAGCCCCAAGTGGGGGGAAAACCGTCGGGGCAAGCGGTTCATGCATGGATTTGCTGACCTGCGACAGCAACAGATTAACTGATTCAAGTCCTTTTCCGAGCTTCGGCATCTTAGGCCGTACGGGTTTTGTAATGTCGTATTTCATTGATTTATAACTATTTAAATGATTAATTCTTTTTCTGTCGAGCGTTACGTTACAGTCGTTACAGTTGCTTTTTTGGGAGGTATGTCTCTTGTTGAATACAATATAACTATTTGATTGTTAGTTAGTTAGGTTGCTATAATAAGAGGCTGTTGTCTCTTTTTTACATCTGTAACATCTGTAACGTAACGGACTCAGTCTTGTGGTTATTCACTCTCTTCCTCCATCGATCCATTCTCTATAAGCCCTTCAAGAGCCCAAAGAAGTTCGTTGGCCACGCCGCAGGCATACTTCTCGACGCTGAAGTTCTTGTCGATCTTCGGTATAGGCTTGAAGTTCGGTCGAAGGCTGCCGTCGGGGCGGCGCGTGAACGTAATGAACTGGCCGCTGTAAACGTGCGGATTGCGCTTGGCAGTTCTTTGCGATTCGGTCTCAATAAACGTGTAATGCGGATCGCGACAGAGAAACTCATCGATGATGCCATCAGAGTCGAGTCGCAGCACACCCTGATACTCCTTACCTACTTTCATCTTGCGGTCACTACGCAGGATTGTTTTTACGTCACAGCCTAACTCTGTGTTAGTGTGCCAACCTTGCTCCTTATTATAATCCGTAGGAGGGGTTGTCGTGGTTATCTTTTTAGACATAACCAAAGTCCTTTCCGGGAAAGCCTCGGTCTCACACGAGGGTCCCTCCGCCCAACCGAGAAAGTGAGACAGCCTTCGGACTACGCATGACATTTTTCTCGTTGTTTGGTGCTGCAAAGATACTGATAATTAGACGTTTATCCTAATCCTTGTCTTGATTAGGATTTTGTATGAAAATGGAATGAAAAGAGACTATCTTGATTCTTAATGCAACTCTGATAAATCAATTTTCAGTCAACTTGATTACAAGAAAGCACAAACTTGATTCCCATAGGATAAGCAATAAAGTTGCAATCAAGAAATTAATCGGCAAATCAATTTTCCCTTTCATAATTGATTGTCTAATTTGCTTCTTAGAACAAAAAAAGTATCAACCCGCATGGGCTGATACATTATCCATAAAAACAGATACGCATAATTTATGTTAAAATCACATATTATTAGTAATTTGTGGCATTCTGTAATGGTATGACTTTATAAAAGTGTTCCTTGATGCTATTTGTAAATGCTTTATAGGCTTTATCTTTGTCTTCCAAAACTTCTTTCTTGTAGCTGTTTACTGCCTGATAAGATACAGTAGTGAACTTATGATCAGATGATGAAAGATATATTTCGTTAAAGTAATCAACTGCATCAGACTCCAACTTGTATGGAATGCCAACAAACTGGAAGAACATCTGGATGTACTTAGCAGGAAGATTCTTGCGGCGATAGTTTTCAGGAATCAATTCGTCAAAATGTCTGATGATGTATCGATACTTGTGCACTTTCGCTTCATCATTTCCAAACAAGAGCTTTTCTGTTTTGGTGAGATCACTACCTTCTTCTTCGTCAAGTATCTGTTTGATGACGAGATGCTTAACTTCTGTCTTGGAGTAATTATGAAATCCCACAGGTGCCCATGCCTCATCGTTTTCGTATTTATTTCGACTGGCAATAGCAGGATTGTTTTTTTCTGACAGGTATTCAGAATTACGTGGGATCATCATGATGATATCGGCTATCTCATACAAAATCTTGTTTTTGAATTCCTCAAAGAGGTATTTACAGTATTTGTTGTTACTCTTTATTTTCTTTTCTTCGTTCAACACTTCCTTACATAACTGTATGCATCGCATCAATACGAGGAAAAACTTTTCCATTTCGTTAAAGAGCCCGCTGACACAAGCAGGATATCCTTCAAATTTGAATAAAGGAAGTTGATAATTTTCTGCACTTATGTATGCGTATTCATAAGCTGATACGGGCTTGTTCATTATTTCTTGATAGACAATTTCCTGACGTGCCCTTGGGCAAAACTTCGTGAATAGTTTCTTGGTTTCGCTAATACCACTTCTAAGTTTGCGTAACATAGTCAAGGCACTACTATAGCATTTGTTGTTCATAGTGGCAAACTCTTTGTTGAAAACCTTAGCGAACTCTACAAGTCTGTTATATTCTTCTTCAAGTTTCCTTCTATAGGTTGCAACCTCATTACCCATGAGTTCCATTTTCTTTTCATCCCAATTTTTAAACTCTATGGCATAAAGGAAACGTTCAGCATTGAATTTTGATGCTGCAACAAGTATTTGATCAATTCCTTGAACGGGGTCGTATATATTTGCTGTATAATACATTTTAAAAGATTTTTAGCCAAAACTCTTTTATTTTTCAACAGCAAAAAATGTGCCAAAAAGCACTATCTCACAAAGTGTCAGACACTTTATGAGGTAGTACTATATGCTGTATCAAGGGTAAAGAGACTTTGTCTCTTTATTCTGAAAAATCGAATTAGTCGAATTTTAGTTTTGGCAGACTATTCACGATGTCAACCGTCTGGACGCTGACATTGATGACAGAGAGCAGGAGGTCGAGGATATAGCGGGGCTTGTGGTGCTCACGTGCCCAGTCGTTGGCATCGTTCTTAATGAGCGACTTCTTATCCTGACTTACGCAATAACGCTCCACAATCCACTCGATGGCAGACTTGCCGTTTACGATATACTCGTATGCTTTCTGCGGGATGTTCTCGATGGTGATGTTGCCATTATAGATGATGGTGCTCTTATCCTGCTTCGACTTAAAGCGCATCTTATCTACTACACGGAAGTAATCATAGGCGCCATCATCTGCTGGAGCCTGTATATAGCCGCCAGTCGCTGGGTCACGCTTCACGGTCAGAGGCACTTGGCGATCGCCATGAACCACCACGTCAGGGTAGGGGGCTACTGTTTCGTAGTTCAGATGCAAGTCTGCCAGTTCCTTACCAGCTTTGTAGAATTCCATAAAGTCATCGAGGCTATCCACGATGGGGATTCTTGGCAGCGACTTCTTCAAGTCGGCAGCAAAACGCTCACGATAGTCCTTTGAGTGTAGCAGACCATAGACATAATAGAATATCATCTCCTTGGTGATGTTCTTTGCGCCATATCGCGTGCGTACCTCTTTTAATATCCAGTCCGTAATGCCGTCCCTGCGGATATAATCATCATTAGATTCTTCATCAAAGAGCGACCGCTGCTTGTTCTTGTTTTCTTCGTACCAGTAGAGGGGGAAGCATTGAGTGCCTCCGTTCCCATGTTTAGAAAAGCATAAATCTGTTATAAATGGACTTATTAGACATGAAAAACTAAGACTTCCCGTTCCAGTAACACATATTACCAGATTTTGCGAAGAACTTGTCGGAAATAAACGTTTAGACAAATAGGATACATCTATAAAGTAATCCGCATAATATAATTTTTGGGTGCAGAATGGTCTATATGAAGCATTTCCAATATTACATATATCCAAATGTAAATACGTATCCTTATCACGTTCTCTTCTTAATGATGTTGCCCAGATGATATGAGAAGGATCATTATCTTCAACCCATGAACTCAAATTCCCATTTTTAAGAAACTGTAGTCTTTCTTTTTTTTGTTCGTCGTAAACAGAAAGCATTTCTTTCATATTATTGAATAAACGTTTCTCTGAAAAACTATATATCCACGAATCTCTATGTGTAGCAACACCTAATGAATATGTACTAAAAAAACTTTTATCTCTATTGTTAAATTTCTTTTCAGGGTTTAAAGGAATTAAAGTGTCAAATAATCCATCACGTTGATTTAACCAATCGTGCTTTTCGTTAGGGTATATTATTTGCCATGATACTCGAGATAAAGAATTAACCTCTTTGACTTTATATAACTTTTCCGATCTTTTCAGATAGTCGCCTATATTATGATAATAGATTTGACATTGTTTCATGTTAGGATTCTTCACAAGAATAGATACACAAGCACCTAATAGGCTTCCGCCTTGTCCTCCATGAGCGGCAAATAGAGGTTCTCCCTCTTGGCGACATCTTTCACCACTTGTGCGTCCATTTCCTTTCAAATCCAAAATATAGATCGAAGAAAATTCTCTTTCAAACATAATACGCATTCCACTTTGTGTCTTACCATCAACCCAAGTGTTAGGTGTCATAAAAGCAATAATACCACCTTCTTTTGAAAGACCTATTCTATCAGTTGCCCACCTAATCGCTTTTATGTAACTATCATATAAAGCTTTGACTGATGAAGCATCACTTTCTTTTGCATATGTATCAGTTATACGACTTTCCAATAATTCGTATTTTAAGTTTTGAGCATTATCATTCGCACTCTTCTGCCCCACAGAATACGGCGGGTTCCCAATAATCACTTTTACAGGTGCTTTCTTCTGTTTTTGCAATCGCTCGGAGTTCTCTGGGAAGAGCTGCGAGAAGATATCATTATCCCCATGCTCATTCAGTTGGAAGGTATCAGTCAGGCAGATGCCATCAAACATCTCGTATTTCTCAGGATGCATGATATCGTGATAGACAGCCTCGATGTTTACATCGGCTATGTAGTACGCCAGCAGAACAATCTCGTTGCAATGGATTTCGTTCTTGTACTTGCGCAGCATGTCCTCTTTCTTAATCAATCCGCTTTGCAGCAGACGGGTAATGAAGGTTCCTGTGCCTACAAACGGATCAAGGATATGCACATTCTCGTTGGTTAGCGAGGTATGGAATTCCTGTTGCAGAATGTCCTCCACACTATGGATGATGAAATCTACACACTCTACTGGCGTATAGACAATACCCAGTTTCTCCACCGTCAGCGGGAAGGCTCCCTTGAAGAACTTCTCGTAGAGATTCTTAATGATGGTCTGCTTTGCCTCCAGGTTGTCGATGTTGCTGATGTTGTTCTTGACTGAGGTGTAGAACTTGTCGAGTACGGCGGTATCCATCTCCATTCCCTCGCTCTCAAGCACCTCCAGCATATCCTGCATCGAACGGCTCACGGCATTGTTGTTGACGAACTCATATTCTTTGAACAGCGCATCGAACACGGGGCGCGTAATCATGTGTTGAGCCAGCATCTCGATGGCCTGACCTTCGTCTATGCTGTCGTTGATGTTCTTATGCAGACCTTGGATGAAGTCATTAAAATAGGTTCGTGCGTTGTCGCTCTCTTTTATGAGCAAAGCGATACGCTCAATGAATTTCTGGGCAATCTCTCCAACCGACTTGGCCCAGTTCTCCCAATACATCTTGTCGCCCACCTTCTCAACCAGTCGGGCATAGATACCATCCTGCAATGTGCCAAAGCGGAGTTCCAACTGACGAGCCACCTCGTCATTATCCATGTGCTGAGGTCCGTCTTCTGCTGCCATCGTCCCTAATCCGTAGGTGTTGCGGGGTACTCGGCCAATTGTTATCTTGGCTGGTCGCTTCTTGTTCAGATTGATTTGATTGACGTGGGCATTGAAGTTCTCATCATGAGAACGAAGGGCATTCAAAATCGTCCAAACCACCTTGAACCGTTCATTATCGTTGAGTGCATCCTCGGGCTTTACATCGTTGGGAACAATCACAGGAATAATGATGTAGCCGTATTTCTTCTCCTTGTCCGTTCCCTTGCCGAATGTTCGCATCACACGCCCCACGCTCTGTACAACTTCGACCTCGCTGTTTCTGGGAGAAAGGAACAAAACGGCATCGAGTGCAGGCACATCGACACCCTCAGAGAGACAACGAACATTGCAGAGCACGCGGCACTCCTGCGGGTCTTCGGCATCCTGCTTCAGCCAGGCTATCAGTTCATTTCGCGTGTTGGCATCCATCGAGCCGTCGATATGCTTGGCCTTTACATTCACCACTTCTTTCTGTTCATCAAGCAGCATCGTGTCCTTATACTCGTCGCAGATGGTTCCAAAATATTTGGCCAATTGCGTGGATGAATAGTTGGGATTGCTCTTGGTGGGGTTGATGGTCTGACAGAAGGCAACAGCACGCTTCATCATCACAGGGTCTTGCTCTTTGGTAATGCCGTTATCGCCCTTGATACGCTTTGACAGTCCGTTGATACAGCCAATAATCTTCGTGGCATCATCGAAGTGGAGTTCATGCAGCTTGTCCTTGTCTGAAGCCATATTATAGTCTGCCTTGATATTATTGCGAATCTCTTGAGGTATATCCTCTTCGCTGACAGTCAGAACCAAGACCTTGTAATCTGCTAACAGCCCTTGGCTGACAGCATCGTTGAAGCTGAGGCGGTGGATTTCTTCACCATAGAGTTCTTTGGAGTCCATCGAACAGAGAATGTCCACATTCTCGTTTTCCTTCGCTTTCACCTTCACGTTGGCACTATACAAGCGTGGGGTGGCTGTCATATAAAGACGACGTTTGGCACGGATGAAATCATTGCTGTGAATCTTCGTAAAATTGCTCTCGGCCTTGTCTTTCAGAATAACGCCAGTCGTGCGATGAGCCTCGTCGCAGATAATCAAGTCAACCTCCCGACCATAAAGGTCGATAGCCTCTTTTACAACGTCGATACTCTGATAGGTTGAGAAGATAATGGTGCGGCAGTCTTCTTTGCCGTATTGCCGAAGTTGACGAAGAATGGACTGCGTATTGGTGGTGGCAGGCACAGCCAAGTCGATCACGCTGGCATCCTCGTCGTCGGCATCCATCATTTTGCGTGAGGCTTTTGCATCCGAACAGACGCAGACGGCACGCATCTCGTCCTGCTTGTCAGCCATCCAGGCATTAAGTGTCTGGCCTAAAAGCGCGATACTCGGTACGAGGAAAAGCACGAAGGCTTTCTTGTCCGTCATCTGTTCCATAATCTTCAGGCTGGTATAGGTTTTACCCGTTCCGCAAGCCATAATCAACTTGCCCCGCTCATTGCCTTTTTCTACAAAATATTCGTAGGCTTTCGACATGGCTACTAACTGATGTGGGCGAGGCTGCTTTCCTGGCAGTTTGGCATCTTCCCCATATAGACCTTCACGCAGTTTCTCCCAGTCAACGGCTGAGATTTCGAGATCGTAGAGGGATATGCGGTTGAAGGGTTTGTTCAGTCCTTGAATGGCGGCTTCAGCATTGGCACCCCAACGCTTACGAGTGGTCTGCACCCAAAGCAGATTGGAGAACTCTCGTGTCTGAAAGGTCTCTGGGTCGAGGAATGTTCTGCTGGCATTAGCCAAGAAACTATCTACCGCACCTTTATCTATATGGGCATCCTCAGCATAGCACTTGCATTGAATGGCCCAATAGTCGCCTGTCTCAGTACGGGCAACGAGGTCGATTCCCAAGTCCTTGCCACCGAAGTCCTTACGGGCTGGAAATTCCTCCCAAAGCCAAACGTTTTGGAGATTGGAATAGCGAGGGTCGGTCAGGAACCAGAGTTTCATCAGACGTTCAAAGTCTGTACCCTTTTCTTTCTCTGTGAGTGACTTCTGGCGGATTTCCGCCAGGATTTCGTTGATGCCATACACGGATGGCTCATGGGCATAGTTGCCCTTGGATAGATTCTTCGGCATAGTTGGTCGGACGCTTTAAAAATCTAAAATCTATGTTCGCAATAAGTTGACACAGGGGCATAAAGAAAGCGTACCAGCTTCTCATATCACCTCAACGTTCAGGATTAGCGTCCGACCAAAGATTTAAACCCTTACAACGAAATGAAAGGAAGTGGCACGCCTATGAAGCATAGACGTACTCACATTCCTCGGTTCGTTGTAATGTTGGTCGGACATTTTTGAACGTTGAACCTTCAGAATTGAATACGAATATTCAATATACCCACGATGTCTTGCACTTTCGCCTTGCGGCTTGATGCAGGGGCAAAGGTACAATTTATTTTTTTAATAACCGCATAGCTATATGAAAAACTTGCAAAAATTGTTGGTTTTCGAAGTTTTTTTAAGCGAATGATTTGTTAATCCCGGGCTTTATTTGTAACTTTGCAGATAATATGAAACCGACTATCATCGAAGACGAAATATTTGAATTTGAACCGTTTGAAAAAGATGGCTCAGAGCTGATGGCAGCCGAAACCTCATGGAGAGGTATGGCTGAAGAATTGCAAGAGTTGCATTATCTGAAGGGTGCCAGTTTTATTAAGCAACTGAAGTTGATTGTCTACTATGGCGAATTTCATCTTGTAGAAGGTGAAACTGATATTTATAGTGCTATCAGCGAGCAAAGTGATGATTTCGACAATCTGATCAATGCAGCACGCAAGGCTGTCGCTCATGGGAACAAGGTATATATTCTTCCCAATCCGAAGGGCATTAGGACTGCAGATTATATCTTTGAGAACAAGGGTATCTTCAAGATGTACGATTTAAAGACCATTTCTGGGAAAGCATCTTTAGAGAACAGATTGATAGAGTCGATTGGTCAAACGAATCATGTACTTATAAATGTTTGTACAAAATACAACCCACGACTGATGGCTACACAGATCAGATCGTATTTTCAGGTAAATCCAAAAGCAATTGAAGTGCTGGTTTACAAAGGAAAGAAGGCAATCGTAGTAACAAGGCGTATAGCAGAAAACCGACTCTTCCTTATACAATTTCATCGAAAGTTCGTCAAATAAAAAAGCCGCCTCGAAGGGTGGCTTTAAAAACGGGGCAGGGTCGATACGGGCTTACCCCCACGCGGAAAATACCGGATTAGTCATTTCTGACGCTGCAAAGATAAGAAGAATTTCAATAACTTCCAAATAATTCTGCATTTAATTTTGTTTTTTTGCCCTTATCTTTGGTAGTCTCGATTATTTTTTGTAACTTTGCAATATAAAATTGCGAGTGAAGGCTGCGGTTCAGCAAAGCTCGAGCGAGCTCGGCTCTGCATTCACCTTGCACTTCACTTGTAGGCAGATAGAGAGGTGGTTTTGACCACACAAATAACCCTAATTATTCACCATTTAAAACACCGTAAAATTATGAACAAGACAGTTAAGACGATCCTTCAGGCGATCAGTTACATCATCACCCTCATCCTCGGCGCAGCAGGGGGCACGATGGTGTAAAAAGGTAAAAAAGTAAAAGACTTACGAACGCCATGGAAAACCAGAAAGGCTTCAAAATCTCTCAGTACGCCTGTGCGGTGTTGCTCATCGTGAGCAGCATCGCGTTGGTGGCGTATCAGGTGGTCAAGATCGACGACGTGGCTGGCGGACTGCTCTATTATGTGGCTCAGTCGTTCCTGCTCGCTGGCTCGATCTTCGGACTGGATCAGTACATCAGAATTATTAACAAACATTACCATGAAAGAGAATCAAAATGACATGAACGCAATCGACGGCGTTCGCTTATCGCCGCATTTCCTTTTGCGAGAGTTCCTGAATCTGAACAAACACCCCGAGAACATCCCCACGATGCAGGTCGTGGCAAATCTGACTTATGGCTGTCATCAGCTGCTGGAGCCTGCGCGGCTCATGGTGGGGCCGATCATTGTCAATTCGGGTTTCCGTTGTGAGGCCGTGAATCGCCAGGTGGGCGGTGTCCGCAATTCCCAGCACCTTGTCGGTCAGGCTGCCGACATCCGCCCGAAAGACCCTGTGCAGTTCCCCGCGCTCGTGGACTTCTTCAGGAAGTGGGAGTACACCGACCAACTGCTGACGGGTAACGGCTGGCTGCACATCTCCTGGAATCCTTTCGCCCAGCCCCGCCATTACATCCGCATCGGATACTATCCATGATTTTTGCAACTCGGGGCCTGGCCCCAGCGCTTAGTTTTGGGGCCTGGCCCCAGAGTCAAATGAATACTATATTTGCAAATGCATGCATTTTCATCTTAACGGATGGTTTTTCCAGCTTATTTGTTTGGAGTATTTGATTCTTTTTTCATACTTTTGCACTCGGTAAAACTATTAATAACTATAATCGAGATTGAAATGAAAAAAGCATTATTCCTTCTTTCCCTGCTGGTATCGGGAAGCTTGTCGTCCTATGCCCAGGAAGCAA
>ODAJ012168914.1_pt1 | contig 11453 bp, 4 predicted proteins | sample 1539241 | NCBI WGS metagenome assembly ODAJ01 (sample SAMN02144231, study PRJEB22623) | gut metagenome | biome: sheep rumen | host: Ovis aries | place: New Zealand | reverse complement strand
TCTCGGAAGCTTCGTCCATTGCTCCTTCTGCACGATCGCCTTCCCTGTCGGAGTATTGGCCGGCAGGTTCAGTCAGGGAGTCATCCTGTCTGCCTCTCTCACGGCGGATAAATTCAGGTATATAAGGAACCGGGACAGCATCGGGAAACATTTCGACAGCTCCCTCTGCAGATCCTTCCTCCTGTTCATAAGCCAGGCGCATTGCCCTGTGTTTGAGTTCGGATACAGAGGTCTGGGCATAGAGATCCCTTAGCTCTTCATGGGGATAAAGCCGGAAATATCTCGAAGCCAGCGCCCGGGCGGCTTCCGGGTCGGGCTGATCATCCAGAGGATGTCCCTCCAGCCCTCTCAGGATCTCTTCGCAGCGGGAGAGGTCAAGCTGTTCGGCCGCTGCCTCCATGACAAGATCGTTGACAGAGCACATACGGATTTTCATGGGGAAAATATTTTCCCCTCTTCTGCTGCCGGCGGCGGCGCCGTCCGGACCAGTCTGTTCTTTTTCCTCTGATTCAGAGGAAGCGGAGGAGAAAAGCATTTTGCTCAGATCGGGTCCCGCCTGGGCCATAACAGCCTCGCAGATCAGCTCCGCATAGGAGGAAGCTCCGCCGATCATAAAAGGTGAGAGGCGGTATTCCCCTTCCCTGCTGTAAAAACCGGCCATTCCCGAGAGCCATCCTTCCACCTGGGTTTTCAATCCTTTTTTACATGCCGTCAGGATGAGCTTCTCCTTTGCCCTGGTCATGGCAACATAAAGTACTCTGAGTTCCTCTCCCATACAGTCGCGGCGGATTTTCTCTGCGATTTCGGTTTTGCGAAGTGTAGAAGAACGTACTCTGGAGGTCACGTCAAAGTAATTGATGCCCAGTCCCCAGTCTCCGTCGTAGAGTACAGGACCTGAGGCGTCAATTTTTTTGAAAGAAAAGGATCCGGAGAGGCCGGCCACAATGCATACAGGAAATTCCAGTCCTTTGCTCTTATGGATGGTCATCAGCCGGACTACGTCCGCGTTTTCGTCAAGAGTATTGGCTTCACCGTAATCGATCTCCAGCTTCCTCAGACCGTCAATATAGCGGAGAAACTGGAAGAGACCGGTGAATTCCGTCCTGGTAAAAGCGTCTGCCTGACTCTGTAACATGCGGAGATTTGCGGACCGCTGTGCTCCGCCGGGCAGCGCGGTGCAATAATCCTGGTATCCGGTTTCTTCCAGAAGCCCGTTGACTATTTCGGTTATCGGGCAATACTGTACCTTTGCCCTCCACTTGCGCAGAAAAGCGAGAAAATCCAGACACTTGGCCTGTAATGCAGGCGATATTCCATTTTCCTGACAATCAGGATCAGACAGGTCGGAAGCCGCGGCAGCATTCAGAGCGTCATAAAGAGACCCATTGCTGCAGGTGAGGTGGATTAATGCAAGTTCATCCTGGTCAAAATGTCCGAAGTAACCCCGGAGGGCGCTGTAAAGGGGTATGTCCTGACGGGGATTATCCAGGACGCGCAGCATGGAGATCAAAGTCCTGATCTCTTCCGCGGCGAAATAACCGGTCCTGGAATCGGCGTAAACAGGGATGCCTTCTCTCTCAAAAACGGCGCGAATATCTTCATTCCAGCCGACCGTGCTTCTCAGCAGAATGACAATATCACTGTAACGGGCCGGTCTCATTTTACCGTCCGTTTCATCCCGGACAGGCAGAACGCCTACCAGCTCCCGGATGCGGCCGGCGATCATCAGCGCTTCCTTCTGCCGGTCCGACAGGCCGGAGATTTCTCGGGCGAGCACAGAAGTGCCGTCCTCCCCGTCAAAAAGAATATCTTCGTCAGGATTGTCATCAAAATCATCTGTAAGGTCTTCCTTGCCGGAAAAGGATCCGGAAGCGGCAGGTTCCTTTTCCCTGTCCCCGTCTTCTTCAGATGCGGGGGAGGAATCAAGAAGAAGAAATTCCGCGATGTAGGGAGACTGCAGATCCCTCGAATCATCGCAGCCGCAAGTGCCGTTTTCCGGGGAACTCTCATTTCCCGGAAACTCTTCCGGAATGTGATCCGGAATTTCATCCCGGCTCTCATTCTGGTTATCCTGGATTTCATCCCCTTCATCCCGGCTCTCATCCCGGTCATCCCGGCTCTCATTTTGGTCATCCCGGATCTCATCCGGAAAAACCGTTCCCTTTTTCAGGGAAACACTTTCGTCGTAGTCCACGCCGCCGATCTCACGGCGCATGATCCGCATGAAGACGTCATTTACGCAGTCAAGCACCTGGGCCCGGCTGCGGAAATTCTGGTCGAGATCGATTCTTTCGGTCACCGGATCATCGTGGCGGTACAGGTCGTATTTCTCCATGAATATTTCAGGCCTGGCAAGGCGGAAGCGATAAATGCTCTGCTTGATATCTCCGACCATGAAGCGGTTGAACTTCCCTTCATCCTCACCTGAAATGATCTGCAGAAGGACTTCCTGCACTTCGTTGCTGTCCTGATACTCGTCGATCAGGATCTCAGCGTAATGGCTTCTCAGAGCCCTGGCGACACGGCGGGGAACATAGGTGCCGTCCTCCTTCCGCTCTGCCAGAATATCGAGCGCAAAGTGCTCAAGATCCACGAAATCGATCATGTGCCGCTGCTTTTTTTCTTCCTGAAGGCGGGCGCGGTATTCCAGGGCAAGCGAGGACAGTGTCCTGACAGGGCCTCTGGCCGAATCCATCATGGCCAGGATCATCTCAGCAGTCTGTCCGTCAATATTTTTTTTGAGAGCCTGAATCGTCTTTTTCTCCCGGTCCCTCATAGCTTTTACAGTCTCTTTGAGTTTCCTGTCATAATGCGCGTATTTTTTTCCGGTTATCCGGGGATATGCCGGAAAAGACCATCTGACAGAACGAAGAACAGCTTCCCACAATTGCTCAAGCCTCTTCGGGTCGGATATCTCCGTCTCTCCTTCAGACGGACCTGCTGCCGCCGGATCGCGGCGGAGCATTTCCATGATCTCTCCGAACAGGCCTCTTCTCTCCTCTTCCAGAAAAGGCCAGACCGCTTCCGGTCCGTCGGGCTGCAGGCACAGATCCTGCATAGCGGCGTAGCCGGACTCGGACTCCAGAAGAAGCCCGGCGGACCGCATGATCAGAGACCGCATCCAGGGGGCAGCGAAAAGCTCTTCGCGACTGTGGATGTCATAGTCTCCGGAGCGCTCCTTCAGCCATGCCTCCGGTGACGGATGGCTGCCGGCTCTTTTGCAGAGTTCAGTGAGCAGTGTGACAAGTTCCTTGTCGTCTGAGCCGGCACCTGTACAGAAATAGTCCACGCAGTGCAGAAAATCGGGATTTTTTTCCTCGTATTTGTCCTCGAGAAATTTTTCAAGGACCTGGGCTTCAATGACACTTCTCTCCGCGTCTTCCATCTGCCTGAATCCCGGTTCCAGATCGATCTCACTGAAATAATTGCGCAGCAAAAAAGAGCAGAAACTGTCAATGGTAGTGATCTGCGCGTTGTGAAGCAGGACTTCCTGCCTCTGGAGATGTGTGTTTCCGGGGTCATCCCGAAGCCTTGCGGAGAGAGCTTTTCCTATACGCTCCCGCATCTGCGAGGCGGCCGCTTTTGTGAATGTGACGACCAGAAGCCGGTCTATATCAGGGGGATTCTCCCCTTCCGTGATCAGCCGGACGATCCTCTCGACAAGGACTGCGGTCTTGCCGCTGCCCGCCGCTGCCGAGACAAGGATATTGTGATTTCTGGCGTCAAGCACTTTCTGCTGGTCTTGTGTAAATTGAATTGCCATATCTGTATTCACCCCATCCTTTTTTCATACCCGGGAATGCGCGGGTCAAATCCGCAGGAATCACGGTAGGGACAGTAGCTGCAGGCAGTCGTTTTATCATCGATGACGGCCGGAGATGCCGTCACATCCCCGTCCAGGATCTGATTCGCGAGGCGGCAGAGCACGTCGGAAGCAGTATTGGCCAGCTGCCGATATTCCTCAGCGTCAATCGTTTTCGAATTGGCAGCATAGCCTCCGCTTTTTAATCTTGTAACAGGAATGACATCCGAATTTCTGTCAAAGTATTTGTCCAGATGTGAGATGCTTTCCTCATCGGCGTACACAAGTCCCGTAGGTCTCAGTTCTTTGCGGACCCGGGCGATCCTGTCCTCCTCAGCCATCAGGGCTGCGGAATCCAGGTCTGACGGCTGCTCTTCGCATGCCCTGTGTATTGTCAGGGCTTTTTCGGGATCGAGGCTGATCACAGGGTCGAAAATCCGGTAATAAAGCATGGCGGAAGGAACACTCTCCGCCCCCCGCATCAGCGCTTCCATATAAGTGATCAGCTGAAGCTGGAGGCCTCTGCGGATCTGATCCGGATCCAGTACTCTTTTGCCGCTCTTGTAGTCTATGATCTTGATATAGCGCCTGCCGTCCTGCTCATAGAGGTCGACACGGTCGATTCTGCCGGTGAGCACCAGTTCCCGGCCGCCGCCCAGATCATAGCGGATGGGGGGCATTTCTCCTTCGCTTCCTCCAAAACCCAGCTCCGATCTATAGGGGTTGAAGTCACCTTTTTCGATCTGGTATTGGAGAGTATCTACGGTTCGGAGCAGACGTTTCTCAAAACTTCTCAGGCGGTTCTCATCCCGGAAGGATTTGTACATGAGGAGATTGCGGTAATTCGCCGCCTCTTCACGCAGGGCGCGCCCGGCCAGCCGCAGGGCATCTTCTCCCGTGAAGTCTCTCCATGAGATCCCTTCCGAGCGCAGCAGTCCGTCAAAGCGCTGAAGGGCTGCATGAAGAACAGTGCCGGCGTCTGTCACCTTGAATTCATAGGTCTCTCTTTCCTTCAGACGCAGTCCATAACGCAAGTGATGAAAAAGCATGCATCTGGCGCCGGTCTCCATCCTGCTGATTCCGCCGTAGATCCTGCTGCCATAGACAGCCCGGGCGATTTCCGGAGAGAGAAGCCGGGGCCTGTATCTGTAGAGGGCAGCTTCCTTCAGGAGTGTGACAGACCTGCGTACAAGAGGATCCGACATAACTTCAGGGCTGGTGTGGAAGCCATAGAGAAGCGAGAACTCCTCAGCGAAGTCTTTTCCGGAACCGGCGCCCTCCACAAATCTTCTGAGAAGATCGGCCAATGCGCTCTGCCCTCCTGCCCTGTCCATGACTTTGCTGCCCGCTGAGAGCAGTTCTGTCACTTCAACCGGAACCGCGGGAAACAGGGCACGGATCATGGAAATCAGATAAGAAGGCCTGAGGCTTTTGCCGTCCTGTGATACTCTGGCGAAGGAGATCGACAGGGTTTCAGAGGGCTTGGTCATATTCAAGTACAGATAAAGCCTCTGGATGAACATCTGCTGCCTGGGTGTCGGAGCCAGAACGGCTCCGCCGGAAGCCAGAAATTCCCGGTCCATATCCGAGAGGATACCGCCCCGGGAGGCACTCCTGGGAATATTTCCATCGTTGACACCCGCAATGAAAAGATGCCTGATCTGGGTGAGTCTTGTCCGCTCTATATCGCCGACCAGAACACGGTCCACACGCTGCGGAAGGGTCCCCAGACGAATCTGTGACAGGCCGGCTTCGAGAAGCTCCAGATAATCTCTGGCGCTGATCATCTCACTGCCGGTGAGGTCATAGATCTGATCAAGAAGATCGATCACCTTCTGAAAAATCTGGCTGTATTGTTTTTCGCGTACAACATCACCCTGAGCGCCGAATTCCGCTGACAGATCAGCAGCGCGCCCCTGGGCGTCCACACGGACCAGAAACTCATAGAGTTCTCTGGTGCGGGCGGCGGCGGTACGCGGCCTTCTCGGTTTGACACCGGTTTTATCTTCAGAGGTCTTTATATCTCTCCCTGCAGAAGCTTCGTTTAAAGTGTCTGAGGAAGCGGATCCGGCAGTCAATCCGGTCACAGGTTCAACTTCGCGGAGGAATCTGACGCGTGCCTGCTCGCAGCCGGCGTCAAAGGGGCTGCTCCACTTCTTTCTTCCCCTCACACCGTTTGCCAGGCAGTAGTTTTCAAGCAGATCCACTTCATCAGCGGACAATCCGCTGAGCCCGCTTCTCAGATAGCGGAAAACCGATGCATAGGAAAAATTCTCCGAAGAGATCTGAAGAACGCTGCGGATTCCTTCAATCAGGATATTATGAAAAGCGCCGCTCGTCCTGTCGATATAGACAGGAATGCCGCTGCGGGAGGCTTCGAGGGCAAACAGATCCCCGTAAGTCTCCAGATCCGCCGTCACGATGGCGAAATCCCGGTAGGCGCAGCCGGTCTTTGCGATGATTTCCCCGATGCGGCTGAAAATTCTCCGCACCTCCTCTCTGGGTGCAGGGGCGGCTATAATGTTGAGGCTCTCTCCGGTCTCCCCTTCCTTCAGCTCTGAAAAAGGAATCTCCGGATAGCGGAACAAATGCTGTTCGAGATGTGCCAGGACCCTGCTGTTTCCGAACCGGGGCATGGACGAGTCAGGGCCTTCTTCCACCATGCTCTGCGGGAAATAGATATCCTTACCTCTGGGCAGCTTCTCCTTTGAGGCGATCCTTACAATATCACGGACTGTTTTACGGCTCAGATAAAAGAGGTTTTCTTCTCCCCCCTCGGGGCCTCCTGCCGCGGTGGCGGAGATGTCCGGGCCCTTGTCTTCCGATACCGTAAAGGAAAAGATCACTTCCCCGGCACAACGGATCAGCTCGGTGATGACCCTGTACTGGAGGGTCGTAAATCCTGTAAAGCCATCAAAGACGATCACTGCACCCTGCAGACTTTTTGCCCTGGGAATGGCCCTGGCCAGCAGGTCGAGCGTTTCTTCGGAAGTCAGATAGCGGCCTTCTTTTTCCTTTCGAAATTCCGCGTAGAGTCTTTTGATATCGTCAAGCCTGGTCTTCAGGGCATTGCGATTGTTTTTCTCCGCGAAGGCAGCCATCTGATCGATCTGTTCTTCTCCGATTCCGTACTGCATAAACTCAGAGAGCACAGACTTGATCTCATCGATCATACCGGGACTGTGTATGCTCCTCTTCAGGATCTGCAGATCCCCGGCGCATACCGACGCGGCGCGGCGAAGCAGCAGGCTTTTGCCGATATCATCCAGAACAGCTCTCCTGTCCTCTCCCGTCTCTGAAAAGACCCGGTGGGCCAGCCTCCCGAAGCTCAGAACATCGATATTCATCAGGACATTCCGGGAATCCTCCAGGATGAGATCATGCTGAGTCTGCATGGAATACTGTTCGGGCACAATGACAATGTATTTTTTCCTGTCTTTGCCGAAACCGGAGAGGGACCTGCGGGCTCTCTCAATGATCATCTGCCTGAGATAATGACTCTTGCCGGAACCCGACGGTCCAAAGCAAAATGAATAGCTCATAAAATTGTTTTCCCCTGATCTCTCAGATCATCTCTTGATTATTTGCGTCATTTCTTTGATATAGCTTCTGACACGCCACCGTATGAATTACATCATTTCCTTGATATAAATTTTGACGCGTCTCTGTATAATATCCGCTGTCTGTTCCGCGTTCTTTGCCCCGTTTAAATAGGCGCCGGCTTCTTCTTTTATGATCGAGGAAATATGCGCGTCGACACAGGTTCGTTTGTCCGCTTCTTCTATATATTGAAGGACCTGTGAGATATCATCGTCGGAGGGGAGCGGAATGACGATCCTGGAGCCATTGATTTCAAAAGAGTTTTCGACCTGTTCTGTGACGGTGTTCCCTTTTTCATCCGTATAGGTTGTATATTGAGGCTGCATGGCCTTTTTGAACTGAAGTTCAAGTGCAGATTTACTGACAGGAAAATTGTTGGACAGACTCTGCTGATATTCATCCAGATAATATGTCCGGATGAAATCCCAGCAGGCATCTTTGTTTTTGGATTCGTGACAGATCCCCAGGTAATAAGGGCAGTAGATGACAGGTCCGCTCTTTCCGTTCCCGGGAAAGCCCGTAAAGACGATTTCCTCCCCGTATATTCCGTACCTTGTATCCATATAGGATTCGACAGAGGTAAGATAGAATTCACCCATCAGCTGCCTGTTGCTGCGCACCCAGCTGTCATTGTCCTCCTGAAGAAGACCCGAACGCGTTTTCAGGGGAAATTTTCCGGCAAACTTCAGAAGCCTTACAAATTCCTCTGAATCGAAATTGCATGTCCCTGCTTCCAGATCCACAAACTGATCATTGGAGTAATCCGTGATCCATGTGAGTATTGACTGTGAGTTTACGATCCCCAGTGCTCTCTCGTAGTCCATCCCTCTCTTCTTTATGAGCTTTTCAATCTGTTCGACAGAGACACCTTTGACATCCCCGAGATCCTTTTTCCTGCCGCACATCCCCATCAAAGTAAAAGAAGGAGTGACAAAGTACATTCCGCCCCTGATCCTGTAGGCATCCAGTATATTATCCACATACTGGCGGCCGGAAATCTCGGCGTCCCCCTTGAAATAGGGTTCAATGTCTTCGAACACTCCTTTGTTTACGTAGCTTTCCAGCGGCATTTCGTCACTGACACAAATAATGTCGGGAACGTCTCCGGTGGCTATCACCGAATTGAGCGCCCCGACATCATAATCTACAGGTGAATACTCTTTGATCCTGATCCTGTATTTATCACTCTTTTTATTAAATTTATAGACATCCTGAATCAGGGAATAGGGGGCGCTCAGGCAGCCGAGAGTGAGCGTTGTCAGATTCCCGGCAGCCTTCTGGTCCATCTTTTTTAATAGTGTCGGAACGCTGTTCATATCATCATCATAGGACAGAACATAGACGCTTTCCTGAGACAGCATGGCAAGGGCGGTGATTTCTATGAACTCCTGGTTGGAGGCAAGAAAATCGACTATTCTGACGGGTTTGGAGCCGTCAGTCACGAACCCGAAAACTCCCTCTTCAACCGCAATATAAAAGTCATACTTGCCGTTGCCGGACGCAACCCCTTCCGTATATGAATAATTACCGGAGAAAGTTTTGGTCTTGTTGAATTTGGCCTTCTCTTCGTCATAAGTCCACACAGTGAGTTTATTGTCGGGCCAGCCGACCAGAAGGATATTTCCCTTCCTGTCTGTGCAGATCTTGCCGAGCAGGTTCTCCACCGGGAGCTTGACCTGCTTCTGTACTCCCTTTTTGTTGTCAAAAACATCAAGCCTGGAATCTGAGAGTACTGCAGTGACGGAATCTGTAGTGACCATTCCGAGGGGTTCAAAATCCTGCTCAGCCTTGATCACTGTGCTCCAGACTTCCTTCTGCTTCTGTCCAAGGCACTGCAGCTTATAGACAATATCGCCTTTTTTGTCACATGTGCTGGAAACCAGATAAATCCTCCCGTCGGAATCAGCACCGGCACAATAGATCATGCCGTCATCAGACTCCGGAAGTGTGATCTTGGAGGCTTTCTTTCCCGCTGCGTCAAAAGAACTCAGGTAGGTGCCGCCGGAGGTGCCCAGATTCGTATACAGGGTATAATACCTGTCGTTTTTCGCGAACGCGGAAGAAAAAATCAGGCCGGCTTCTCCCAGGTCGTCCTCCTCTCCTACACTGCTGGTAGTGACGAAATCCAGAGGCGTGGGGATCTCGGTGAAAATATCTGATTTATCCGCCTTGGCCAGAGCAACAGGCTCCTCCTTCTTCTTGAGGGCATATCCGCTGCATCCTGTCAGGACAGAAACCGCCATTATTATTACAAGGATCAGAGCCAGGATCGGTCTGGTCTTTACTCCGCTCATCACATTTACCTCCGTGCGTTTAACATGTTTTTTACATGTTACTTTTACATCATACCACTAAATATGGTAAGTGCAAGGCTGTTTATGTGAATATTCTGTTATAAAATAATTTCCTATGAGAGAAAAAAAAGGACCCGGAAATGAATCCCGATCCTTTCAGAAGAGACATTATAAATTATGTTCAGCAAACCGCATGAGCCGCTGCGCGTCTTCGTCCTCGCGCCCGCCATCAATTTCAACTACGACGGAGTCTCCTTTTCTGGCGTGAAGACTGAGTACATTGAAAATCATTTTGCCGTTGCCTTTTTTATTACCGGCCATGATCCGCACGTCTCCTGAGCACGCGATTGTCTCCTTGATAAACATTCCCGCCAGTCTGGCGTCCAGTCCATTTTCGTTGTGTATAACAAAGGCAAATCTTTTCATTCCGATCCTCATTCAAAAGTGCTGGTTTTCGTCAGGTCTTCATCTTTTCGGCTGCGTCCAGAATCTTTTCGACGTTTTTACGTCCGTTCCTGATTCCCATGTCACAGACCACCGCTGCCGCAAGTCCAAGGGCTGTGATAACAGCGCCTGCGGCGATCAGAGGAGTCCTCATTGCTGTACGTACAACGCCGCCGTAAATCAGTGCGGCTCCAACCGCGGCAATAATAAATGCTATAGATCTCCATCTGCTTATAAAACGCAGTGCTTCAGATTGTTTCCGGGCTTCCTCAATCAGCATCTGCCGGGATTCAGTATTTGATTTTGCAGAAGGGTCAGGCATAGGTCCTCTCATTCCGGAGTATTCCGATCTTTGGATACAGTTACTCCCGGTTCATATACAGCGAACAGCTGTGCCGGGGGAAAAATCCCCCGCACAGCTTTCGATTGACTGCCGCATACTTTTTGCTGAAAGAGTTCACCAAATCTGCTGAAAATATACGGCAGGACACATGTCTTAAAAAGAAATGTGAATATAGTACAGAGATTAATATGCAAGTCCGGGGTTGAAGAATCCGATCAGAACGCCTACGAAAGCGATCACGACCAGAAGACCCATGACCTTCAGAGGGCTGAGCTGCTTCTTGGCCATCAGCCACCAGCAGAAGATAACGAAGATTGCGGTCAGCAGTCCGGGGAACACACTGTCAAACTTCTCCTGAAGGACCATGTAAGCTTCACCGGCTTCATTATAGAGTGCAAAGCTGGTCTTGACACTGATCCAGGACGCGGAGACGGCACCGATGACGATTCCGCCCAGGGTTGTGACAGCTTCACGGATCGCGTTGCCGATATCACCGACAAGGAACTCGACAGCCTTTGTACCCATGTCATAGCCCTTGAAGTAGAGGAAACGCATTCCAAAGTAAGCAAACAGGTTCCAGACGATGATGTAGAAGATCGCGCCCATAGGGGAACCGCCGCCGGACATACCCATTGCAATACCCAGAAGGATCGGGATGACGGTACCGACTACCAGAGAGTCACCGATACCTGCGATGGGGCCCATCAGACCTGCGCGAAGACCGTTGATAGTCTCACTGTCAACGTCTTCCGCACCGTTGGCACGTGCTTCTTCCAGACCTGCTGTGACACCGACGATGATGGCGCCGAGCTGAGGCTCTGTATTGAAGAAGGTTCTGTATGTATCCATGGACTCTGCCATTTTGTCGGGATCATCCGCGTACAGCTCTTTGCAGAGAGGCAGCATGGAGCAAAGGTAACCGAATGTCTGCATGTGCTCCTGAGAGAAGCAGGTCAGGTTTCCGTAATAC
>ODAJ014728414.1_pt1 | contig 11455 bp, 8 predicted proteins | sample 1539241 | NCBI WGS metagenome assembly ODAJ01 (sample SAMN02144231, study PRJEB22623) | gut metagenome | biome: sheep rumen | host: Ovis aries | place: New Zealand | reverse complement strand
ATACCATACCCACAAGGCAACAATAAATATTATTCCCCCACCCCTCAAAACAATGTTCGAGTGTGAGCTCCGCTCATTCGGTTTGTCGATGATGTTAAATTTATCCGCTACTTTAAAGTACACCAGCTCCGCTGCCAGTAGCAGTACGAAAATTATAAAGTATGAAATCATAGTATGTTTAGTTTACGGTTTAAAGTTTATAGTTTAAAGTTCTTTTATCTCACATAATATCCACCCGTCTTCTTGCTTCCACGACGTTCAATTGCGCCGCCCTTCAGCAAAACACTTATATGCTTATCAATGGTATCAATTGGCACATTTAGTTCTGCAGATATTTGTTTAACCTGACATCCTTCATGCCGGCGAATATACTCCAGCGTCATTTTTTGGCTTTCATTTAATCCGCCATTTAATCCGCCATTTAATCCGCCATTTAATCCGCCATTTGATTGACCATTTGATTGACCATTTACACCCTCATCACTCTTTTCCGTAGTCTTTTCCGTAGCCCTACGGAAAACAATGGTCACAAACCCACCGTTCACCACATACTCAGGCTCCGGCACACCCTGTGTCCTGCACGCATCCACCATCCTGCTCACGCCCGAGCCCCAGCTTTCCAGAAACGATGACTTGTACAGCACCTCCGCTATCAGCGGATTGTAAGGGAACGAGGCATGCGAACTTTTGATATTCTCCGGAGTAATCCCCACTGGCAACCGTCCCGGATTCTCTATCTCCACCCTGTCGTCATACACCGCAATACCCGGTGTCAGGTTATATTTTTCCATTTGTCGATGGCACAGTGCATTCATCAACGCTTCCCTCAACGCCTCCGCCGGAATCTCCAGATGCTCCTCCTTGCGGAAGCCTACTATTTTTGCGCTCTGCGACAGATGCTTGAACAAAAAGTCCATACCCGCATCAAGCAGGTCGAAGAAGTTACCCTCTGCCCGACCGCTGTCCACAAACTCATTCTTGTCCGTTCCGCGAAACCGAGCCAGTCGCAGCCTCATCTGCGTATAGCCTGCAAGGCCTTTCCCAAACAGCGCCACAGCCCCATTCAGCACCTTACCATCGCGCATCAGGCTCCACTTGCCAAGAAGCGACTCCATACTCTCTGCCTCCGCCGTTGCAGGCATACGCCCACGCTCTACACCCAGCCGCACAGCTCCGCGAACCCGTTGCTCGTCCAGGTCAGCCACCGTCATGCCGTCAGCCTCTATGCGCTCCCAAGCAAACTTGTCCGGCTTGGCAGCCCGCAGCCGCTCTTCATACATCTCCTGCGGCATCACCTGCGTCGTGCTCTCCACCTTGTAATACGGACATCCGTGGTACGTGTAAGGCATCTGTCCCCACTTCCATCCGCCAAAATGAATCGCTATAAACTGATCGCCAGGCCTTCCCGGCACGTCGATGTATTCCGGCTTAGCCTCCACCGCTGGATGCAGCCCGCTCAACGCCTGCGCTATCTCCCGCTGCGTATCGTCAGACACCTGCTGCCCAAGCATCTTTAGCGACTTGGGAGCCACACCGAATATCAGCCAGCCTCCATCCGTGTTCAAGAAGGCACAGGCTGTGTGCATCCCGTCCTGCAACTCCCCCGTCGTCTTCTTCAACTCCAGACAGCGATGCTCATCCTTCGCTATCAGTTGTTGTATCTCTTCGAATTTCATATTCTATACCCTTTCATCATAGTATCACAATCTATAATACCATGTTTATTCACTACATGCTGGCCTCTAAACAATCCTTTTTCACTACTTCAGCATATCCCTTCTTAGTTTGCTGAAGCACATACTACCATCTCTATACAATTCATTTTGGAAAATGTCCGACTTGATAATCTTAAAGCTGAAACTGGGGTGGTGAAGCGCATTCGCCATCATCGCTATACGTGCGTCTTTATATTTGTAGCCCATCTCCATCCAGCGCAGGGCTATCTTTTTGTGATGAGCATATCGTTCCTGTAACTTGAAGGTTTTTATCAACACATCGTAGTCCGGGTCTTTAGGTGACAATTGTAGTTCATAGTCCTGTGGTCTCGTCGAAGGTCTCAGGCTACCTGCTTTCACCCCCTTTAGCGGAACGACTTGGAAATCCACCTGTCCGTCAAAGTCATACATCGTGCTTGTCGGACTCAGTTTCTCCATTGGCACACCCTGCGTTCCCAACACCTTTTTCCCCTTTAGCCTTTGATTACATACCTGACAACTTGGCACAAAGTTATACAGCGACAATGCCACCAGCCTGCATTTTGATTTTGGCAGCACGTGATCTAAGTCGAAGTGATGCCTGTATCGGTAGTTAGGTTTGAATATCTTTACAAACTTGTCCGGTGCCCAACGTAACCTTGCACCCACTTTGTCAAAGTCAGCCCTTGTCTTGTAAGGTCGCGCAGCCTTAACAACTCTCAACGAGTTAACCGACCTTGTTCTCACCTTGTTCATCAGTTCCTCGTCATCCAGATTGTTCAAGTCATACATAGCCTCAGCTTCAGGATCTATCTCATACACGTTCACGTATGACATATCACAATACACGCACGAAGACATATTGAATCCTCTCGTCGGTTCTTTAAAATACTCCGCAATAGCTCCGCTCCATAGCTCGTAATCAAAAAGCCCAGACTTCAAGTCGCTGTTTATTGTTTCACGGCGTTTCAATGGTATCTGCCGGAAGGTATTGAACCATAGTGACAGTTGATGGAAGTCTGCCGTCAGAAAATCCTTTATATCTGCCGGATATGGTGCCAACTCAACATAACGTCCTTGCAGCGTATGCCACTTCGCTTGCATGGCCGCCATTTCATTCTGGAAGATATTCTCGTAGTCGGTCACATATTGTGTGCCCGACGGATAGGTCATCTTTCTCATTCCTTCTGGAGTTTTTCTGTCAACAACCGTGCCTGTTCCTGATGATACCGCACTTGCTGTGCTATCTGCTCACGTCTTGTCTGCGGATTATACGTTAAGTCCATCTGGTCGTAAAGATTCAGAAAACTTCTTCTCAGATAGTCTTCCCCTAAATGGGTGATGGTATAATAAAACTCCTCTTTCTTCTCATCAAAAATTTTCTTCCTCTTTTCTTCTTTCTGTTCGTAATAACAATCCAGAATGTCTTGCAATTTCTGTTGTACAAGGTCGCCAATCGCATAATCCAGGAAGAATCCGCTCTTCAGCAAGTCATAGATGTTGGCGCCCAACGTTTCCTTCTCTACAGCCTCTGTCTCTTCATTATCTTTCTTCAAGAACAGGATATTCGATTGAGGCAGATCCGAAAGAATAAATGGCGAGTGGGTGATAATCATGATGTTAATGCTTCTGATGTTAGTCTTGTTGATGTGGCAGTATGATAGCCGCTCCAACAGTCTCTTCACATACTGCCGTTGATATTCGGGGTGATAGTACAACTCAGCCTCGTCAAAAATCAGATTAATGTGATGATAGCCTACCACCCTATTTCCGTCCTCACCTTTAATACTGGCTATGTTCTTGATGTGGTAATATATATAACTCAGACTATAAAGCATCTGCCGCTCTCCACTGCTCATCGATTGCAGCGTCACGTCTCCTTCATCTTCTTCTCGTCCATTTCGTACCTTTCTCTTGTATGTAACTTCCGTCATAAAGAAGGGGGGAGGCAGTTGCCGCATCATTTCATCATAAGTATCAAACCTGTTGCCGCCCAGCAAATCTTTATCCACATCTAGTTCCTTCTCATCGTCTGCGTATCTATTCTCTTTGAGGTAATCCAGACATTGATGTACTTTCAAAGTAATATGGTTGCAGGGACTTTCATATAATTCCGTCACCACTTGCCGCAGATTGTCGTTATTCTGGTTGAACCAAACAGCAGCACTTGTCGAACTAACTCTCATTACCTCGCTTCCATCCTCATTCGTCAACGGTTTGCCTGTTTTCTCAGAAAGCACAATCTCTTTCATATCGTACAAACTGTTCATCTTTGATGCTTCACGATATTTGGGATAGGTGGCGCAAATCTTCAGCGTTTTATAGGCCAGATAATAAAGCAGATTCTTATCTCTATCTGAATCACCCGCAGAAAGTACATTTTGTGTTTTTTCCATTAGCAATTTTTCCCAAATCTGCTCCAAGTTAAATATCAGTATATCTTCCACGCCTTTCAATTCACTCCTCACGGGCTTGTCCACAAACGACATGCTCTTTTTCTCCCAGTAGTCGTTGATATAGCGGTATCTGAGTTTCGATGGCACATACTCGTCTAAGAACTCCTTCCCTTGTGAATGAAACAGCAACGACAGCACCTCTATGCGTTGCTTGGCCAAACCGTTCTCATTGTTCACATCTATCTGACCGTCTTCCCTAAATGGAGTCAGAACAATGGGAATGTAATACCCGTCATTCTTGTGAAATAGATGAGTAAGCCATTCTCCGTCATTCTGGGTGACCTTACTATTCGCAAAAGGAGTTGTGTAGTCTGATGGATTAAAGGCATAAAGACTGTAGTTCACGCTGATTGTATAGAAGAAACCGTTCAGCACTGCATCTCTCTGTCGTTCAGTCAGCCCATGAATTTTCACCTCCTCTGGCTGTCCATCCACCACTTCATAATAGAATGTTCCAAGGTCGTTACACTCTATAAACTTCTGCACTCCATCTTGTTCAAAGTGTAGCCTGCCGTGTATGCCGTATGCGTGCCCTACCTCGTCAGTTTCATCTACACCTTTCATCAAGAAGGTGTTTTCCGCAAAATTGTTGATAATGCGATACAAGACATCAATCAGAGTTGATTTACCAGAACCGTTTTTACCTGCTATGGCTGAAACTGATATTCTTGGCAGATTATCGTCTATGGTATAGTAATCCTGAGGACATCCTTTTTCTGACACCCGAGGATACTTGTCTTTTGATGTTCCTATTTCATCACTATTATCGCACATGATGAAAGGATACCACCCTGGCGCAAGGGATTTCCTTACCGTCTCTGGCGTGTCCTCAAATATCTGGATGCCTATCAATCGTAAAGGCTTTGACGTGTCTAATTTTGCAGGCATAACCCTTACCTCTCCTTCTCAAAATACAACGTGTAATACCTCATCCCTCTCTCTTCATCATATCCTCTCTCCAGGTTCTCTTCTCCGCCCAGCACATTGATTTCAAAGTTATCATCCAACTTGATTCTAGTCACGGCAGCTACCTTCCTGCGACCTATCACCTCGCTCTTCCCTTGGAAACAGTCCTTAAAAGTCATTTCCTGCTTGGTCTGATATTCGTCTGCATACGACATAAAAGCATCCCTGGTTCCGCTCTGTTCAAAAGCGCGCTGAGCTATGTTCCCCAAAGAGACATCCTCCCCCTCAAGACTCTCCATCACCTTGTTCATCATCGTGGCCTTCTGCGCCTTGTCGAAATCCTCCGGCAATTGTTTGATGAAACGCTTACATAACGTTAAGGCCTGCTCTGTCTGGTTATAGTCGTCTTCAACCCGCTTCAACTGCAGGAAGTCGTTCACCCAATATTTTGCATCACTGCGGTTAGAGTTATCCACCACACAAACCACATAGCCGTCCTCTTCCTGTGTGTTGAATATCAGGCACCCCTTGTCCAGTTTGTTGATGCTCATTCCTGTCTGGCTTTCCACGCTGAAACCACCCGACACGGGATTAATCTGTATGAACGTGTCCTTATTCTCAGACTTAAACAGTCCGACAGCATCCACCGTTTCCCCGTCCAGAATACAATCCTTCAGGTAGATAACATAGAAGTCGCCTCGTTTGATATTGGGATGTTCACTCTTCTCATAGAGAAATTTGGCAATATGGCGCGACTGCTCGTGAAAACTCTTCTCATCTCCCAATATACTCTTCACATAGGTATAAACCTCATTCAAGGCCAAGTCTGTTGGATGACAGAAATGGTATTTCTCGTCATCTTTGAAGGCCATCAGGAAGTAGGCTTTCAATATCTCCGCAAGAGCATCGTCTATTTTTACCGGTTCATCGGAGAGTTCCACGCCCTCTACCGCAGCCTTGTTCCCCACACGGTGAACCGACAGGTTCGCTATCTTTATATATTCTTTGTACAACATGAAACAACAGTCTTTATGATTTTATACACGTTGGTAGTCTCAAACAGATTATAGCACCAGGCAACCACCAGAAACACCGCAAAGGCAACAAGCGTCAGTGCCCATATCCAGGTATATCGGTTCTTCTGCCACTGTATATAGTTGCTGTGCGAATCCACCTTCTTGGGATCGCTGTCTTCAAATATCTTGTCTGCCTCCTCCTTGCTCAACAAGGGTTCATAGCGTTCCCGCAACTGCTTGTAATGCTTGTCATACAGTTTTTCCTTCCTTTCCAACGACGACCTTGAATATTTGAGAACAACTGCTGACAGGACAATGAACAGAAACGACAAAGCAACCACCTGACTGCTGAAAGCCCCAGCCCACTGTCCGTTTCCCACTACTCTCACTACCACAAGTGTCAGGAAGAATGTTCCAAGTCCGACCACACTCTTACGGAAGTCGCCAGTGAATCCTTCTACAATGGAATTGATTTTATCCTGCAAGGCCAACAAGTCTTTCGAAACGTCATTGCGCACCTTGATATACTGCCTCACATTGTCCTGTTCAAATATTCTGAAGTTCGACTTGATGGCGCCCAAAGTGGACTCATTCAGCCTCAAACAACTTGTATCTGGACAGTTCAGCGAAATGATGTTACGTGCTATCACCAGACGGTCGGATGTGTAACCGCCCGTATAGCACCAGTCATAAATCTCAAACCATTGATCAACGGAGTTTTCGTCAAGCAACATGTTCGCCACTTGCGCACTGTTGCTTTCTGATACCAGAGCTTTGAACCCCGACATCCGGACTCTCCATTGTCTCTTTTCTATGACTGAAAAATCTGCCACAAAGCAAGCAGACAACAGCAGGCATGTCTGGCTGAGGTACTTTGCCAGTTCTCCTTTCTTCACGCTCTCTACAACATGCAGATCTTCAGGCACAAGACGTGGCAATTTCATAGCCCACTGACAATACTGTCCACATGTTTCCATGCGCTTCATTTGCTCCCCATATCCTTTCAGTGGCGGCAGTGCGTCACCCTTCTTGATGACAGCAATGGTTGCTGTGCTAAATTGCTCATAATCTTCACCCCATATTTCCAGAATCAGCCCGTCATGAAGATTGTTGTAAAGAGCATTGTAGAACTCCGATATTGCCAGTCCTTCCACATATTCCAGAAACTGTGTCAAATCATACAGCGTCAGTACATTCTCTGTCTTTTTCTTCTCAATAGTATATACCAGTTTGACTTCCGCATCATGATAGGGTTGTAGCTTGTTTACATCGTAGGCTAAACCTATATCATCACCTTTCCTGATGTCGAAAAGGTCATCACCTGCGTCATCCATCAGGCGCAACCTCCAACTGTCACGCTCAGAAACGGCAGGCAGCAATGCTAGCAGACTCTCCTTGGAAGGCTCCTTCGTAAGGGTAAAGTTGAATACACTTTCCCATATCCGGAAGTCTTCACAATGTGCTGCTCGTGCGTTATTCCCAAACAGAGCTGCTATGGATACTATCTTATCCCTCATTTCCTTGTCGTCTCTCAATATTGGCAAGATTCTCTGCATACTTGTAGCCGTCCTCGCTCAAAATCATGATATATTTCGTGCCGTCATCCTCTTCATGGGGTTTGATGGTGCCGCTCAGATTGGGTACATTTTTCTTCAACACCAGTTCTATATCATCAGTCAGTTTTATCTCATTCTTCATTTTGGCCCTGATCTTTGACGGCACCTTCTCAAAACGGCTGTCAAAATCGTGTTGCCCCGGCAGTGACCTGGCTTTTCGTGCCAACTCGTTCATGTTCAGCCCACGATGCTCTGGTTGATATACCGTCAAGATATTGTCTGCGTAATGATCCATCGAAAACTCACCCTCGCTGCGCATATAGGCCACTGTCGTATTCCACAGCACCAGATAATCGCTCTTGCTCTTCTTTCTTACTTCATCCAGTATTTTAGATTTCAGGTAACTGAATGCTTTCTCTGTATTCTCTTCGTTGTTATGAAGCGCTTTCAGGTCAAGAAACTCATCATACCAGTATTTACTTTGTTTGGCATTCACGTCAAATGTCACCATGTCACCAAATGTAAAGGCTCCTGCATTGACCGTGATATTTGCTGCATATGACTTGAATATCTTCTTTTTCGTGGGCAGACCGTTTTTTTTCTCACCCGTAGTCTCCTCGATGAATTCCGTATAGTCAGCCTTGCAAATCACCATCTTATATTCCGTTTCGGTCATCTTGCAGTAGGCTATCAGCAGAATACCCTTCTGAATATCTGTGATGTTATGGTAGCGTTGTTGAGCCGCATCCTCTTTCTGGAGCAGTCTGCTGGCTATCGACATAGCTCGCGCATCACGGTCGTTGTCGTTTACGATGTCACCTATCCAGGTTTTCATCGTCAGCTCTCCTTCCTTGAACTCATAACGTCGCTCACCAGCGTTGTCAGTTATCTGACTGATAATGTCCATCACATAGTCTCTCACATTTCCTTCATCGTTCAGGGGTTCCTCCTGCACGGTGTTGTTCTCGTGATCAATCTTTATCAGTTTTAGGTATTCTATCTCCATACAATTTAATTTTTATTGCGACTGGCCGCTTAATCATCCGCCGCCAGACGCTCTATTTCTTTAATTCTCTAATTCTTGACAATCTTAAACCCTTAAACGACTTAACCCATCATCCATGAACCATGAACCATAAATGACAAGCGACAATATCCCTGTTGGAAGTTCTTCGGCTAGCGAAGCGAGCAAAGCTCGTGAGTCTCTAAATCCAACAGTTCAATGACCGACTTGTCTGTATCTTGCTAAATCCGTTCGATTTCCGTCATTTGCGGTCACTCACCATACGCCCCATCCTTCGCCTCAAAGACGGTGCTGGGTACATGCACTTCGATGGAGTGCCAGACGGCTTGCGGTACCTGAATGCCATAGACCTTCTCTCGGGGCAGACACGGAAGCGAGTGACTTTGGCAAAGCACGAATAATCTGCTGCTGTTTCCCCGTTATGGATTGACCCACCGGCATGTACGTTAGTTCATCGCAGGACACCCAGTCGAGGCAGCCTTCTATGCAAATCACCGTCTTGGAGGTCTTCAAATGACGATGAATGGGGACATAAGTTCCCACTTCCTGCGCGTTCAGCAATCGCTGCGACGTATTTTCTGGCGTTGTCCGCAAGTCATGATTCATACGTTTCCGCTCCTTCGCCTTCCAGTGCAACACCGAAAGCAGATTATCGTTTATCAGCTCTATTTCCGCAGGTGATTAATGCTCGGAGTCTTGATGACATATCGAGATTCATGCCATCCCTTATTCCTTTATTTCTTTTAGTAATGCGGCTGGGACGAAGGCGATAGCCACTGCGGCGATGCCCTCCAGTTCAACCACTACACGTTTGCAATGCTTCACCCTTCTGATTGTACCTGTCACGCCCTCGAAGGCGCCACCGGTAATCAACACGCGCATCCCCTCCTTGCCCACAACACAATTCTCGTCCAGGAACATCACGCTGTCGTCAGTCCTTGATGCCACACGCATAAAGTTCTCCATTTGCCTGTCAGGCACCGTCATGATGGTATGCTCCTCCTGTATGGTATGGTCCACCATGAACCGCATCAATTCCAACACCCCATTCGTCGCTTTCAGATGACTTATCTGCTCTTGCGAGGAATGCACAAAGATCAGGTTGTTGATGGCAGGTACCAGCTCGCGATGAGGATGGTCAGTTTCTGCATCCATCACCTTGTATTTCATCGGCAAGAAGTTCTTTAGCTCCAGTCTGTCCAGCTCGTCCTTCACCTTCATTTCCCGCGAATACGTCACTCTCATGGGAAACCAAAGTTGGGGGTCACCACACTTTTGAGTGTCGCGTCCAAAGGTATTGATCGCATGCTCAGTCCCCATCATATCGCTCTGGTTTTCAGGTGCTTTATGATTTCAACATTGGTCTTCGTCTTTCGGTAAAGACAGTTAACATGGTGCAAAGATAATAAATTAATTGGAATATTATCGGACTTTCGCACTTTTTTTCAACATTTTTTCTTGACAGCTAAACCAAACAACCTCTGCCCCACTCTTTTGAGCAGAACAGAGGTTGCCGTATGTAAATAGAGGCTATATGCTTACGTATTATCCGAAGTCGAAAAGTTAATTTCTCACTCTTTTACGTGCTCACTCCCCATACTTTCCATCCTTTGCCTCGAAGATGACGCTGGGTTCGTGTACCTCTATCGAGTGCCAAACGCCTTGGGGTATCTGGATGCCGTAGAGCTTTTCCCTTGGACAGATGCGGAAGCGGGCAACCTCTACAAACTGCGTCTCGTCAGCAGCCGTCTCTCCATCATGCACTGGACCGCCTGTATCTACTCCGGGCAGTTCTTCATAAAATACTTCATCAAGACACCCCTCTAAGCAGATTACTGATTCGCTTGTCTTCAAATGTCTATGGATAGGAACATGTGTGCCCGGCTCCAATGCATTCAGCATCCGTTGCGATGTATCTTCAGGTGTTGTGCGCAGATCGTAGTTCTGCCTTAGTCGTTCATTATTTTCTCTTGCTTTCTGATGTAATTCAGATAGCAGGTTATCGTTTATCAGTTCTATTTCCATAAACTTGCAACTCTATCTTGATTCAAGAATGTGAGGTCTTATTTTTTCCCCATTGAGGTCAGAACAGAAACGAGCAAAATGCCCATATCCTTTTCAGAATTCCTTTTATCATCAATAAAATCTCAACACCACCTCGAACGACTCTGCATACTTCACGCCCCACTGGCTACCCCTAACGGCAGCAAGTCCTGAGATATACTCTGCTGAACGTGGATGTGGATAGGGGCGCATAACGCCACGATACATTGACAAAGCCTTAATCTTCGCATCTACTCCATCCTTTCCAACCTCCACATAGCAATTCGGAACAAAGTCCTGCATGGCATTGTTAATCTTCCACTCCGTACAGCTGGGCACCTCCATATACCAGAACTCCTTCACACGCTTCACCTCAGGCCTGCGCTGGAACAGACGTATTGCCTCCTGGCACGCCATTGAGGTCTGTAGGTGGTCGTTGTTCGTGTCTGCAGGGTGATGCGTGATGATGATGTCCGGCTCGCTCTCCTTGATGGCACTTTCAATGAACTGCACCAGCTGTAGATGCGGCACCGTGTTCATCTCGATGTTCGGGAACGTCCCTTCATACTCCTTGTTCACCCCGATATATTTCAGTGCCGCATGCGTATCATCATCCAGTTCCTTGTCATCCGGACGGAAGGCACGTGCTTTAGCCTCCGTACACATGATACACACATCCACCTGGTCACCATTGTGAGCCCATTTCCATATCGATGCTCCTGCACCCAGCACCTCATCATCCGGGTGCGCCACTACGATT